>Ga0114967_10000186_pt1 | contig 50948 bp, 40 predicted proteins | sample M_130628_MF_Meta_FD_92639 | JGI IMG/M metagenome (GOLD analysis project Ga0114967, IMG submission 92639) | Freshwater microbial communities from Lake Montjoie, Canada to study carbon cycling - M_130628_MF_MetaG | ecosystem: Environmental > Aquatic > Freshwater > Lake | place: Lake Montjoie... | reverse complement strand
TACATCGCCAACAAAGTACACACCACTGCAGTGACTTTGGCAGACACATTAAATCAATTAGGCATCTACCAAACGAATACTGCCTTTTTTGATACCCTATCGGTGAAAGCAGATGCTGCTAAAGTGAAAACTATAGCCGAAAAACACGAAGTGAATTTCTTCTATGTTGATGGAGAAACGATTTCGATTGCTGTAAATGAGACAACATCGTTACAAGATTTAAATCAAATCGTTGCCATATTTGCGGAAGTAACTGGCAAAGAACCGATCAATGTCACAGCATTACAAACCAATGTAAATTTCCCTTCTAGTTTGGAAAGAACTTCTACGTTCTTGCTTCATGACGTGTTCAACCACCATCATTCTGAATCGCAGTTGATGCGTTATATTAAAAAATTAGAGCGCAAAGATTTGTCGTTGAACCATTCAATGATCTCGTTAGGGTCTTGTACGATGAAACTGAATGCTGCTGCCGAAATGTTGCCTTTATCTATGGCGAACTGGAACAGCATGCACCCTTTTGCTCCTATCGAACAAGCGGAAGGTTACCAAATCATGTTAAAAAAACTAGAACACCAATTGAATGTCGTTACAGGTTTTGCCGGTACGACCTTACAACCTAACTCAGGAGCTCAAGGAGAATATGCTGGATTGATGGCGATTCGTGCGTACCACTTATCGCGTGGCGATCATCACCGAAATGTGTGTTTGATTCCGTCCTCGGCTCACGGTACTAATCCAGCTTCGGCTGCGATGGCTGGTATGCAAATTATCGTGACTAAAACCATGGAAAATGGTAATATTGATGTGGAGGATTTAAGAGCCAGAGCTATTGAGCACAAAGACAACTTATCTTGTTTGATGGTTACTTATCCGTCCACCCATGGTGTATTTGAAAGTGCCATTTGTGAAATTACCCAAATCATACACGACAACGGTGGATTAGTTTATATGGATGGTGCTAATATGAATGCGCAAGTGGGCTTAACCAACCCTGCCACTATTGGTGCCGATGTGTGCCACTTAAACTTACACAAGACCTTTGCCATTCCGCATGGAGGGGGTGGTCCGGGTGTAGGTCCGATTTGTGTAAACGAGAAACTAGTGCCGTTTTTACCGACCAATCCTATCATTCCGACGGGAGGAGACCAGGCTATTACTGCCATCTCTGCTGCCCCTTATGGTTCGGCCTTAGTGTGTTTGATCTCTTATGGTTACATCACCATGTTGGGTGCCGAAGGATTGAAAAACGCCACACAATATGCTATCTTGAATGCTAACTATATGAAAACGCGCCTTGAAGCGCATTATCCTGTCTTATATTCGGGAGAAATGGGACGTGCGGCACACGAAATGATTTTGGATTGTAGAGCCTTTAAACAAAAAGGGGTTGAAGTAACCGATATTGCGAAACGATTGATGGATTATGGATTCCATGCTCCAACGGTATCATTCCCTGTAGCAGGAACTTTGATGATTGAACCGACAGAATCGGAAGATTTGGCTGAGTTAGATCGTTTTTGCGATGCCATGATCTCGATTCGCAAAGAAATTGAAGCGGCAAAGGCTGAGGATCATAATACGGTTTTGCACAATGCTCCTCATACCCTAGCGATGTTGACTTCAGACAATTGGGACATGCCCTATACTAGAGAGCAAGCTGCTTTTCCTTTAGACTATATTCACGAGAATAAATTTTGGCCAAGTGTTCGACGAGTAGACGATGCCTACGGCGACCGAAACTTAGTTTGTTCTTGTGCGCCCATCGAGGCTTATATGTAATTACTATACTGTAAAAAAGAAGAAGGTTTCAAGTTGTATTCTTGAAACCTTTCTTTTTACATGGTCGTTATCAACTTTTAAAAAACGCGTTAGCTTTACTTTTGAATCTTGAAATTGAGTAAGGACTCTTGTCAATCGATGGTAAAAAAACCAATAAATAAATCCTATGGCCATTAAAAATGTAGTTTTCGACTTTGGAGGCGTTTTAGTCGACTGGAATCCAAGGCATTTATATAAAAATCATTTTAAAGACCCCGCTGAAATGGAGCACTTCCTCAAAAACGTTTGTACGGAGGAATGGAACATTGAACAAGATCGAGGACGTTCTCTAGCGGAAGCAACCCTTGAATTGCAAGAGAAGTTTCCAGAACACAGTGCGTCCATCGCGCTTTTTTATGGACAGTGGGAAGTAATGTTACAAGGCGAAATTCCCGGAACGGTTGCCCTACTGCACCAACTGAAAAAAAAATATAGACTGTATGGATTAACAAACTGGTCGGCAGAGACCATCGACATTGCCTACCGCAGGTTTACTTTTTTTCAGGAGTTTGAAGGAATCGTAGTTTCAGGAACAGAAAAACTGATCAAACCCGATAAGCGTATTTATCAACTGTTGATGGATCGTTATTCTATCCAACCTGAAGAGAGTGTTTTTATAGACGACAACCTAAACAATGTAACGGCTGCTCGCGAACTTGGCTTTACTGCGGTACATTTTTTAAATGCGGAGCAATTGGAAGCTGAACTTGCCACGATTCTAACTAGATAAAGCAGCACATCATACAAATGAACGACATCCAAACCCAATCGGACTTGTATTTACTGGTCGACGCCTTTTACAAAAAATTACTGTCCGACGACAAGATTAGCTACCTTTTTACGGAGGTCGTTAAAATAAAACTGGAAGAGCATTTGCCGATCTTAGTTACTTTTTGGTCGCAAGCCATTTTGGGGACCGGAGGCTATACTAATAACTTGACGCAAATCCATTTGGATGTTGACGCCAAATCCCATTTAACACCAGAGTTGTTTACCCTTTGGTTGCAGCATTTTTATGAAGCGGTAGACGAACATTTCAAAGGTGATAAAGCGGAACAAATAAAGACGCAAGCGTTGAGCATTGCTACGGTGATGCAGATTAAAATTGGGCAACCAAAAGACAATTAATTGTTGCATTAACAATTATAGATACCGTTTACTACGTAATTCATAATTGTTTTGAATTAATTAAACGATTTACAATCTATAATCAATATTAATAGTAATTTCGCAACGAAACAGCAAAAAACATGAATATAAAAATAACGGGGTCTGGTTGTTATATCCCAACCGAAATAGTATCCAATAAAGATTTTGCGCAGCATGTGTTCTTGAATGATGATGGTACGCCGTTTCCTCATTCCAATGAGGTAGTAGCGGAAAAATTTCTTGAAATTACCGGGATACAGGAACGCCGTTATGTTACTGATGATTTACTAACTTCCGACATAGCCACTATTGCGGCCCAAAAGGCAATAGAGGATGCTCAGGTAGATCCAGAGACATTGGATTATATCATTTTTGCGCACAATTTTGGCAACGTTAAAAAAGGAGCTATTCAAACTGATTTGTTGCCAAGCCTTGCGACTAGAGTTAAATTCAATTTAAGAATTAAAAATCCGAAATGTGTAGCGTATGATATGTTGTTTGGTTGTCCAGGCTGGGTAGAAGGTGTCATACAAGCACAGGCCTTCATAAAAGCAGGTATGGCCAAAAAATGTCTGATTATTGGAGCTGAAACTCTTTCGAGAGTCGTAGACTTGCACGATCGAGACAGTATGATTTATTCTGATGGTGCGGGCGCTACGATCCTGGAAGCTACTGAAGATGAGGGAGGCATATTGGCCCACGAGACCGCCACCTTTACCTATGATGAAGCTTACTATTTATTCTTTGGGAATTCTTTCAATAAAACGCATGATCCTGATGTACGTTATATCAAGATGCATGGCCGTAAAATATATGAATTTGCTTTAAGTCAAGTTCCTAAGGCCATGAAAGAATGCTTGGACAAAAGTGGGGTGAATATCAAAGATGTAAAAAAGATCCTTATCCATCAGGCCAATGAAAAAATGGATGAAGCAATCATACACCGCTTCTACAAACTTTACCAAGAAACCGCACCCGAAGGCATAATGCCCATGAGCATTCATACCTTGGGCAATTCCAGTGTAGCGACGATCCCGACCTTATATGATTCTATGGTTAAAAATAGAATTGCAAATCAAAGTTTACACAAAGGAGATGTCATTTTATTTGCCTCTGTGGGGGCGGGCATGAATGTAAATGCGATAGTATATAAAATGTAATAGTTGTACCTTTGCACTTTAATGATTGATTCTTACCATGTACGAGAAGACCTATCCCAGTAAACGTTTTACTTTAACGTTAGCATTTCTAAAAAAACACATTACTCCTTCAGAGACCATCTTAGACCTTGGTGTACCCAATCCATTTTCCAAAATAATGGAGGATAACGGCTATACCGTAAAGAATACTAAAGGAGAAGACTTAGACGATGATCAATCAAACTTGCGTACTGAAGACTATACGGTATTCACTGCATTTGAAATATTTGAACACCTCCTTAATCCTTATACTATACTAAAAGAAGTAAAAGCCGATAAGATTTTAATCTCTATTCCGCTTCGTTTATGGTTTTCTCCTGCCTATCGAAGTAAAACGGATCTTTGGGACCGCCATTATCATGAATTTGAAGATTGGCAATTGGATTGGTTATTAGAAAAAACGGGGTGGAAAATCATCGACCGTCAAAAGTTTACACACCCCGTGAAGAAACTTGGCATTCGACCATTGCTTAGATTTTTTACCCCACGGTATTATATGATCTATGCGGAGAAAATAAAATAAGATCACTCCAATCATCCTTCGGGATGATTTTTTTTTGGTTATCGAATTGAACTCGTTACGATAATAAACCGATTAAATGTATTGTATTACCGTTTAAATACATCGTTCTATCGTCCAACTGTATCAATAGCAACTAAATGTCATTTTGTAAGTCTTTTTATTAAAAAAACTTACATTTTAGCAAAAAATATGTATTTCATCGATTTTATTTGTATTTTAATCGACAATATATCTATGTTTGTCGAAGAAAAATAAACAAACCCTTAATCTAATTATTATGAAAAATTTATTTACCCTTACAATGTCATTAGCATTGACTTGCTCATTCGCTCAAAAAATGTTTATTGTTAAATCTGATGAAAAATTCGGAATTATTAACGAGTCGGGAATTGAGATTGTTCCGCCGAAATACACATCGATTGAAGAGTTTGACAAGTTACATCCAAATTGGGCCAAAGTAGAATTAAACAATCTATACGGTTTTGTCGACAAGAGCGGGAAAATTGTAGTGGAACCAAAGTATCAAACTGTAGAAAACTATGGCAGCTATAATGAAGGATGGGCTTTAGTCGTAAAAGATGGAAAATACGGCTTTATGAATGAAGCTGGAAAAGAAGTAGTACCTCCAATTTATGATAAAATTGGAACTTTTGGAGAATTTTCAAAAGAGTGGGCTCTAGTAGAAAGTCAAGGTTTAAAAGGATTTATCGACAAAGACGGAAACATTGTAGTTCCCGTAAAATATGTTGAAGTTTCTAAATTTGATGACGTTCGAAAAAACTGGGCTTTAGTAAAAGACCGTAAAGAAAAACTAGGATTTATTGACAAAACCGGTAAAGAAGTTATCCCTGTGATGTACGACAATATCGAAGCCTTTACTAAAAAGAAAACTACCGAACTAGCCAATATCGATTAATTAATAATGACCTTCATGTTTGTTAAAGGATTTCCCTCGGGAAATCCTTTTTTTATGGGCTCAAAATTTATATTTTTACCTCGTTAAGCTCCCATACCATGAACTACACTGTTGTCATTCCGTCACATAACGAAGCCCAATTTATTGGATTGACATTGCAATCACTAGTGGAGCAGACGGTGCGCCCCCATAGCATTATCGTAGTCAATGACAATTCTACCGATGCGACTGCTGCCATTGTTTTGGATTTTGCCCAAAAACATACCTTTATACAACTGGTCAATGCCACGTCTGATGCCATTCATCTTCCTGGCAGTAAAGTAATTCAGGCTTTTCAAAAAGGTTTTGACACGATTCAAGAACCCTATGACTTACTCGTTAAAGCCGATGCTGATTTGATTTTCCCCCCGGAATATTTTGAAACCATCATTACTCATTTTAAAGCTGACCCAAGCATTGGGATGGTGGGTGGTTTTGCTTACATTGAAAAAAACGGGGAATGGATCTTGGAAAACCTCACGGATAAGGATCATATTCGAGGCGCTTTTAAAGCGTACAGGTCAGCAACTTTTGAGCAAATAGGGGGCTTAAAACCCGCTATGGGTTGGGACACCGTAGACGAATTACTTTGTAAATTTTATCATTGGAAAGTCGTTACGGATGCCACCCTAAAGGTAAAACACCTTAAACCCACGGGTGCTAATTACAACAAAGCTAGTCGGTACAAGCAAGGAGAGGCCTTTTATAGTTTAGGCTATGGTTTTTTCATTACGGCTATAGCATCTTTAAAACTAGCCCTACGCAAAGGCAAACCTTTGCTTTTTCTGGATTACCTTGCTGGTTTTTGGAAAGCTAAGTGGGCTAAAAAACCACTGTTAGTTACTGCTGAACAAGCGCAATTCATCCGAAGTTACCGCTGGAAAAAAATGAAAGAAAAATTGTTTTAGTCCATAAATTAATAAGGAATACTTATTTTTGACAATATTTTAAATCCATGATGCTAGTTCGCTATTTAACGCAAATAGGTAAGTATTTCTTGATGTTGAAAGAAGTATTCAACAAACCCACTAAATGGACTGTAATGAGACAATTGATCTTTAAGGAGATTGACGACCTTATTATTGATTCCTTGGGAATTGTTTGCTTTATCTCCTTCTTTGTTGGCGGCGTAGTTTCGATCCAAACGGCCTTAAATTTAACCAATCCCTTAATTCCTAAATACCTCATCGGTTTTGCCACGCGGCAATCGGTTATTTTGGAATTTGCTCCTACGTTTATCTCGATTATTATGGCGGGTAAAATGGGCTCCTTTATTACGTCTAGTATAGGAACCATGAGGGTGACGGAACAGATCGATGCTTTGGAAGTGATGGGGGTTAATTCGCTTAATTATTTAGTGTTCCCCAAACTGATTGCCTTATTATTATACCCTTTTGTTATTGGTATCAGTATGTTTTTGGGCGTATTTGGCGGCTGGATCGCTTCGGTCTATGGAGGCTTTGCGTCTAGTAATGACTTTATCGAAGGATTGCAAAAAGAATTCATTCCCTTTCATATCACCTATGCCTTTATAAAAACAACAGTCTTTGCCTTTATCCTGGCAACCATCCCCTCTTTTCATGGCTATTATATGAAAGGGGGTGCTCTTGAAGTTGGGAAAGCGAGTACGGTTTCCTTTGTGTGGACCGCCGTCACGATCATTTTGACCAATTACATTTTAACTCAATTACTTTTAACCTAATGATAGAAGTTAAAGACATCGAAAAATCGTTTGGCGAAGCAAAGGTTTTAAAGGGGATTTCTACTGTTTTTGAAACGGGAAAGACGAATTTAATCATCGGGCAAAGTGGTTCTGGAAAAACGGTTTTACTTAAAAGTTTGTTAGGCCTTCACACGCCCGACAAAGGCACCATCTCTTTTGACGGACGAATCTACTCCAACTTGACAGCGGACGAAAAGCGAACGCTGCGTACTGAAATCGGCATGGTATTTCAAGGCAGTGCTTTATTTGACAGCATGACCGTCGAAGAGAATGTAGGTTTTCCGTTAAAAATGTTTACCACTAAAACCGCTGCGGAAATAAAAGAACGGGTAGATTTTGTAATCGACCGTGTGGACTTAAAAAATGCGCATTACAAAAAGCCTTCCGAACTTTCTGGAGGAATGCAAAAACGTGTGGCTATCGCAAGAGCCATTGTGAATAATCCTAAGTACTTATTTTGTGACGAACCTAATTCAGGTTTAGATCCCAAGACCGCTATTATTATTGACAACTTAATTCATGAGATCACCGTCGAGTACAATATTACCACGGTTGTCAATACGCACGACATGAATTCGGTGATGGAAATCGGGGAAAAAATTATCTTTTTGAAACAAGGAATTTTGGCTTGGGAAGGTTCGAAGAAAGACATCTTTAAGACGGACAACGAAGCGATAACCGACTTTGTGTACTCTTCTAATCTTTTCAAAAAAATACGAAAGGCTCAGAATAAAGAAGACCTATAACCTACCCCCTTTGGAGGAAAATCCAACCTACTTTACTCTCTTGATTTTTGAGTTTGATGTAATAATAATACGTAGCATCAGGCAGTAAGTTCCCGTTTTGGTTTTGGCCGTGCCATTCGTTTTTATATCCTTCTTTTTCGTATACCTTTTTACCCCAACGGTTGTAGATTTCGAGGAGCTCTACTCCTAGCCCTGACAATTCAAAATATTCATTCGCACTATCGCCGTTTGGTGTAATTACATTGGGTATCTCACAAAACGTAAACGAAACAGCCAAGGATTGCTCATTGAAACAGCCGAGTGTATTGGTTATTTTTACGGCATAATCACCCGTAGGCAACTGTGTAATATCGATAGGATTGACGTCATTCGTATACCCAGAGGGACCTGTCCAACTATAAGATACATCCGCAGGATCAAAAGAATTGTCTATGGGCACTGCTGTAATCACGAATCGATTTTGATCACATTTGCCTTCTAAAGTAAAGGTTGGCTTAGGGCTTACCAGTACGGTCACCGTTCCTTCTTGCGAAGGGCAGGCAGCCTTTGTTACCTTAACACTATAGAGCCCGTTATCACTAGCAGACCCGTTAGGGATGATTGGGTTTTGCGTGGTGGAGGTGAAGCCATTGGGCCCCGACCATTGATAGGTGACATTCGGAATCGTCGTAGCATAAAGTGCTATGTTTTCTCCCTCGCAAAGAATAGGGTCTACGGTTGCGGTTGGATTTTGAGGAACCTCCTTGATGGTAATGGTTACTAGGGCATCATCCTTTACATTACAACCTGCTGGAGCTAGAACGGTATATTTAAACTGGTATACCGTAGTAGCCGTTACTGCACTGGAAACCCAGTTGGACCCACTGATGGTGGTATTATTGCTGGTTACTTGCCAAGTTCCGCCGGTATCATAGGTACCGTTTAAGTAGGTATTCAAATCCAAGGCCCCTTGTTCGCCACAATACGAAATGTTTTTATCCCCCCCTGCATGTGCCGTATAGTTGGCTGCGTTGATGGTAAAGGTTAAGGTCGTGTTTAGACAAGAAAAAGGATTCCCAGCGTAAACAATCGCCACCGTATAGGTGCCGCTTTGGGTAGCGGGATTGAAATTGGCCAGTGTAAGAATATTGGTTGTGCTAATAATTGTGGAAGGATTTGAATTCTTCCACCACTGATACGTTAAGAACCCATAATTGGGTACCGATAAAGTAGCGGTTTGATTGGGACATAAATTAGCCTCCGTAATCACTAGGGGATTGGGCACATTAATCTCGTACACACTGTTCACAATATTACCACAAAAATCGGTTACTTGAAACGTATAAATAGCCGCGGCTAATCCTGTGAAAAGGTTAGAGGTGTTGTTGTTGATGATAAAGGGGAGTCCGTTTTTTGTGGTGATTTTATAGGTTAGTGGTCCGAGTCCTATCGCATTAACCACGACATCATAGGTATTATTACACGAAATACTATTAACACTCAATATAACAGGCTGTCCATTCGTTTGAAATTCATTAATGACTTTAAAACAAAATCCCGAGCTATTGCCGGAAGACAAGTAAACGGGTTGCACTTTCACCACTCTGAACTGACCTGAATACGCTAAGTTTAGGTTTAGGGAGTTATTGACCAATTCAAAGGCATTGTTTGCATTAGGAAGATTTATCCCTTGCAAGACTCCGGTTCCTGGATGTCCCCAATCGCTGGTGGCTGGATAATATTTTTGCAGCCAAAATGTACAAACTGCGGTGTTGGTGCTGCTGTGGTGTAAATCTAGATTAAACGAACCACAATTCTGAATGACATTGACATTAGTTGTTTCGGTTTGAACTGGAACCGTAACTTGTAATGGGCCTACAATGCCACATTGATTGGTTGCTGAAAAAGTATAAATCCCTGCAGGCAATCCGAATAGCACCAGGCTATTGTTGCTGATTTGCGCAGTCAAGTTTTGTGGTAACGATCCAGTGTAGCCCGCAGGAGCCGTCAAAAAAACAAGACCCGAAATACCTTGAATACTTAAGGTATTGGTTGTTGTACCACTACAATCTGGGTAGACCGTATAACTGGGTGTGGGGGCACTTGGCGTGATGGTTCCATATAAAACAACAGGAGTTCCGCATAGATCTAGTGCGTGAAAGGTATACGTTCCCGGAGGCAAGTGTAGTAAAACGGCAGTATTGCTTGCATTTATTGTCGATGAAAAATCATAGGGAAGTGCACCGCTGTAGGCGGTAGGGGCAGCCACCATTACAATTTGAGACACATTATAGAAGGCCAAATTCCCGTCGACGCAGGTTAGTCCGTAGGCAAAATCATAAGGTTGGTTAGGATTTTCAGCCGTAATCTCAATGGTTAGGGTTTGAACTATTCCACATAAATTCGTTACTTGAAAGGTGTAAATCCCAACCCCTAACGGCAGGGTCGTAAATTCATTATTGGCAATTTGGCTTGTAAAGTCTTGCGGGAGAGCATTGGGATAAGTCACGGGTGCGTTGACCAATACAACCCCTAAAACAGCGCTAAATTTTATTTTTTTAGTACTACAAGTTACTGCAAATAATGTCGAGGATGCCGAGCTTCCGCTTAGATTGTTTATTTGCCCGTTGAGGGTATAGCTTACCCCGCATCCATCGGTGATTACAAACGAGTAGGAATACGGTTGAGGGCTAAACAAAGGGGCTGCTGTTGAAAATGACGTCCCACTAGTTAGGGTACTCGTGGTGATGATAGGACTACCTGAAGGAGGATTTATAGTGGTGACTACTTGCAAGGGATATTTTACCACGCCTGTTGGAGCCGCCATCGTTGAAGTAAAACCAAAACCTATACTCACTGTACTGCATCCCGTTAAACTGGCAGTTGGATTGGTAAACGTAAGGGCCGGATTCTTGGCTGTTAACGTATACGTTTGTACTACTCCTTCACCACAATTATCGATGACTCTTATGGTATATTGGCCCGCAGGCAAATTAGAAAAAATATTGGATGGTTGCGGAGGTCTTGTGACGGGGCCACTTATGATGCTGTAGGTTGCAGCCACACCGGTCAGTGGTGTAACGGTAATTACTCCATCATTGGGACAAACCACTTCAGTGCCTGTTACTTGATACGTCAGCAGTACCCTTTGGTCTTCGATTATGACTTGCTGTTGTTGCGTACCGGATTGACTTCCCAGCGACTGCGTAGCGATCACCAAATAGGTCCCTGCGGTTAAACCGTTGAAATTAGCCGAGCTGCTTGTGCTTAGTGGAGTCGTCGTATTGGGCAATTTGTAAATGGCATATACGATTGTAGATCCCGCTGTGGTATTGGACACTGAAAAACTCAGGGTTCCATTGGCGGTACATGTTTCATTGGTAGGGGTTACAGTCAATACAAAGTTTGAGAGCTGACTGTAGGTCAACTGCGAACTTACAACAAGCAATAAAAATAAAAAGCAGTTATTCCAAAACCTTTTTGCCATCCCTTTTCAATTCAACGAACTAAAGTACAATAAAAAAAATTAACCGTGTAAATTCTTAATGTTTTAACTCAAAAAGGAGTTCGTTAGTGCTGTTCCTCGTTATAAATCAGTAGCCAATTTGGTGATTCGCTTGATGTCTTGTTCTTTACTTTTAGGGTAGATCAACAACACCCCTTCGTTGTCGACAATGATGTAGTCATGCAATCCATCGATGACAACCAACTTATTAGCATCCGAACGAATGATGTTATTGGAAGCATTTTCTAGTACTACTTTGGCATTGATGATGCCGTTATTGTTTTCGTCTTTATCTAGCTTCTCGTGTAATTGGCCCCAGGTTCCTAGGTCGTTCCAATCGAAAGTCGCCGGCAGTACATAAACATTCGTGGCGTTTTCTAAAATGGCGTAATCAATCGAGATGTTCTCGGCGGCATCGTAGTTTTCGTCTATGAAATGCTTTTCATCTGCCGTGTTGTAACTAGCCAAACCTTTATGGAACAATGCGGTCATTTGGGGTTGGAATTTCTCAAAGGCCTCGGTAATGGATTGGGCACTCCAAATGAAGATCCCACCATTCCACAAGAAGTTCCCCGCCTCCAGAAATGCTTTGGCGATTTCGTAATTCGGTTTTTCTCTAAACTGGTTGACTTTTTTGACTGGGTTGGCATCCAACTTATCGTACTCGATGTATCCGAAACCGGTATTAGGAAAGGTAGGTTTTATCCCTAGGGTCATTAAGGCATTTTCCTTTTGGCAGAAATCGAAGCAGGTTTGCAGGTTATCGACAAAAGCCGTTTCGTCTTCAATCCAATGGTCGCTTGGTGCTACTACCATTAAGGCCTCGGGATTTTGTTTTTGTATTTTAAGCGAGGCGTATAGAATGCAGGGAGCGGTATTGCGCATGGCAGGTTCTAACAGCACTTGCGCTTGTTTGACCATCGGCAATTGTTCTAGGACTAGATCATTGTAGAGTTCGTTGGTCAATATATAAATATTCTCCGCCGGAATCAATTGGGACAGACGGCTGAAGGTCTTTTGAATCAGCGTATCGCCGGAGCCCAGCATGTCGTGAAATTGTTTTGGAAATTCGGTGGTGCTTACGGGCCAAAAGCGCGAACCTACTCCGCCGGCCATCAATATGGCGTAATAATTTTTATTCATAGTAGTAAAGTAACTAAGTCGCTAAGGTACTAAGATGCGGTGTGTTTATTGTTATGAACCCGGTAAAATTTCTACTTCGGCATTGGCGTTAAAAAGAAACAACCTACCGGTTTTGACTTCCAGGCATTCGTAGCGTTTCACTCGGAGGCCTTTCTTTTGGAAGACCCGACCGTTTTTAATGCGGAAGAAACTACCGCTGGGTACTTCGTGTACATAATGCACATCGGGTTTGCGTTCGTCGAATTGTTTTAAGGCATACGCTAAGCGGGCATCGGTGTCGCTGCTGGCAGTGGGGTTTCTAAAATGATTGGCTACCAAGGGCAGAACCGAATGCGGAAAGATTTCGGGACGGATGAAGGGTACCATCAAACTTTGGAACGTATGCTTCCATTCATTGCCGTGGGGCTTTATAAAACGACCGTACTTTTCATAGGACACTAGATGGGCTATTTCGTGCACTAAGGTAATGAGAAAGCGGTATTTATTGAGGTTGGCGTTCACCGTAATCTCGTGCTTCCCTCCTAGTGCTCTTCGATAATCCCCATGACGGGTCTGCCGTTCGTTAACGATCTTCAGATGCACGTTATTGCTTTTGATCAATTCGAAGCAAGAATGAACCGCGTGTTCTGGCAAATACTTTTGTAAAACCTCACTCATAACTCATAACTTATAACTCATAACTACTTACGGAGTTGTCGAAGAAACCTGAATTATTTTACCGTTGTGGTATTGGTTGCCTGTTAGGGCAAAGTTGGCAATGTACTCGGCCATTTGTGCTGGGGAGGTTGGAGCTTCGTAGCCCGGAAAGGCTTCTTGTAGCATTTCGGTATTCACCGCTCCCAGGGCTAATACGTTGAAGGCGATGCCTTGTTCTTTATATTCTTCGGCTAGGAGTTCTGATAGGGTTATTACGGCTCCTTTACTTGAACTATAGGCGGCTAGGCCGGCAAACTTCATGCTGCCTTGTATGCCACCCATCGAACTAATCGACACCACATGACTTCCTTTTGATAGGAATGGCAAGCACAGTCTCGTCAGATTGGCTACCCCGAACACATTGACTTTGTAGACGTTTTCGAAATCGTCTTGGGTGAGTTGGGCAAACGGTTTGTTCACCAAACTACCGGCATTGTGTATTACAATGTCTACGTGTTTCCACGAGGTGGTTAAAAACTGTGCTACTGCTTGCAAGTCGGATTCCGAGGTTAAGTCCACCGAAAGGCAGGAGATGTTCTCGTTGCCTAGGAGTCCGCTAGGAATTTTACGCGAAAGGGCTAGTACTTGGTGACCGGCGCGCGCTAATTGCAGGGCTAATTCGTAGCCTATTCCTCTGGAAGTCCCTGTAATGATGATGTTTTTCATGGGTGTTATTAAGTACCGTAAATATAACAAAACTTAAGAAAACAATCTCGGTAAATTACCGACCGTACTTTCGCCAAAATTTAACGCCTTGAAAAACACCCAGGCACAAAAAGAGGGAGGGAATGATATACTTAAGCAAGTATTTAGAGAGGAAATCCACGTGGGAAGCAAAAAAATGAAGGGATACGATGAGGGTCATCATGCCGCAGAAGGTTCCGATATTCGTCCCTACAACATAAAAGTACATCCTTGATTTTGAGACTTCGATATAATGACCGTTTAGCAGATACAGATTCCAACCAGTCCAAAAAGGAATTTGAATAAAATTCAATCCGCTTGAGATGATGCCTAAGACAAAAGGGAGGTACTGAATAGTCGTTGTCCCATTGGATTTCGAATGAGAACTAAAGTAAAAAACTGCAGCTAAAACCAGCATGAACAAGACTGAGAATCCTTCAATATATTTGGTTAATCTTATATTGGCCGCTAGTTTTTTGGCAAACACTAAAGTACCATAAATGACGATCGACTCCACGCAAATCACCCCTAAGACAAACCAAACGGTGGGTAGCATGCCCCTTTGTTGAAACACTTGGAACCCTATGACATTGAGGTAGCCCAAGGGAATCGAACCTAGGAAGCTTACTACAAACCCTACCCCACTATTCTTTAGCTTTTGCATTAAAAATTTACTATCCGGTTACATTGTTTTTGGTGCAACCTGTATTGTTGCATGCCGATTTTATGGGGTAAATAGGCATAGCCTTTTTTATGGTTTGCTACACTAATTTGGAACATATATCCGATGTGTCTTGCCAGTTCTTTCCAAGCAAAAAACAGCGAATGTTTAGGGTCGTAGATGTGGGTAGGTTCGCTTGCGGCGCCGTTTAATTCGACGATGGCAAAGTTCTTACCTTGCTCTAATTCCTCCCATGAGTTATACATCAGGTCCATACGGCCAAAATAGAACCCCTCTATTTGCTGGCACATCTCGTCGATGACTTGGGTAAGCTGCGGACTAATCAAATGACTGTAATCTAGGAACTTTGCGCCACGAGCGTGATTGCCATAGGGTACTAAATTGCGTTGTTCGCCTTTTGCTAAGGTAGTCTTAAAATCGGCTCCATATTCTTTTTGCAAGGCTTTTAATTGCAGGGCATGGCGCGGATTCCTTTTGAGCAATTCCTCTAAAGTAGCCACTCCGTCACCTTCGACAATCAGAAACTCTTTGGCCACGATACCTGTTATCCTTCCTTGGGCTTCGTGGGGGAAGCGAACATAGAAAATACCCACTTCGTTAGGGTACGGAATCAAATCCTGCAGCAAATAATCAAAGTTGGCTTTGGCGTGATATTCTTTGAGTTGGCCCAGACTGCTTATCTTTTTCACGGCCGAACCCCGCAGACCAATATCGGGTTTGGCGATTAGCGGATAGCGGATTGGGGCTTCCTCAATAACGGCGGCAACCTCATCAAACGGCAGTCCCTCTTTCACAAGAGTAGTCGTTGGATAATATTGCTTGGGGATCAAATCGTAAATCTCTTTCTTACTATCCATGAGGAACCCGCCATTGCGCATGGTCGGATTGCTGGTATTGAAAAAGAATATCGTACGTGCCTTAATGGCATAGTAGGCCCATAAAAAATAAATGGGGATGTATACCATTTGGAACGGCCAGTATTCCCAGTGGAATAGTTTGTGGAGGAAGAGTTTCAAAGGAGTTATGAGTTATGAGTTTTGGGATGATAGACGGATAGATAATAGATGATAGACGGATTGATAATGGATGATAGACTTGAGTTCTAAATTTATTTTGTTTTGCTGTTGGTTTTTGATTATACCGTAATGAACGTGCTAGAATATTCTTGCTCTTTGATTAGATCGGCATAGTGGTTGGTTACTTTATTGCTATCGATGACGGTTTGGGTGATGCTTAGGGTTTTTAGGGTATCGTTACGATTGATGACTAGGCCGTGTTCTTTATTTTCTGTTTCGGTGTAGCGGTGGAACTGGAATAGGGCTTCTTCATTGAGGTCAGGATTTGTCTTTCTAAAGGCATGAAACCACAGGGCTCTTTGCAAACGCATGGCTGCCGAATAGAGCGTCGAGGACGACCAAATATAAGGTTGATTAGTATCGAGTTCTTGTTGTTCTTTGGCTTGCTCGTCCCAACGGAGTTGGTACAACCTTTGGTTTTCAAACAATACTATAGTGAAGGGTTCGATACCCTCTAAATCAACCGTATCCCAGGCAAGTCTTGGTGAGTGGCTTCCTATTAAGTCGAGTACTATTAGTCCGCGGCTCCTTCTATAGCTTTCTTTTACGGTATGGCGTTCTTCGGCCCCGTTTAACAAGACTAACACGTTGGAATATTCATCTACCGCATACCAGGTCCCTCCCGCTTTCTTGTCTTTGGGAAAGAGGATTCTTTTTTGGTTGACCAAATAATATTGGGGTTCGATAGCCGAAGGCCTTAGCACTTTCTCATCTCGATTGGAGGTAATGATGACGGTTTTGTCGACCTTTACAAAACTTACTGTGCACATTGTTTTCGATATTCTAGAGTGGAACCGGCAACCCCGAAATTAGCATCAACCTCAACGGTATCCAATTGTAGCAGGGCCACTTTTAGTAACGCTTGGTGGTGAATGCAATGCTCTAAGTTATAGAGCAATTCGCGTTGGTAGTTGGTTTCCATGCACAGTAGTTCACCCGCTACCCCTTGATGTAATTGCAAGTTTTTATTAGGCTTATCCATGTTTCTTAAAATCGCCTCGATGGAAATCAGTGCAAAAGCTACATCTGACTGAATGCGATAGTCTCGTTGACGAAGATCGTAATTTACTACGCCATCTTCATAACTATTTTCTAGGCATTGAAATAATTCAATGATGTGCCTTGTATGCTCCCCAATCGTAGCATCGCCTAAGTCAGCACAAGTAGCAGTGTATTCTTCCTTAGAGAGTTGGACCAATAAGCAAGATAATTCACCGAGAGCTTTATGTATGGCGGGAATGAGCATGGCTAAGTTTTTTATTTTTAGTTTTTAGTTTTTAGTTGATAAACTAAAAAGTTTAAAGTTTTAGCTTTAGTAAATCAGGTATTTTGCTTTTCTGATTATACACTAAAATTAAACAACAAATTAAAGTGATTATTGCTAAGGTAAAAAGTGTTCCTCCATCATTTTGTACTTCGATGCCCAAAACAAATAAATGTGAAACCAAGGCAACCATCATGGTACCCATAGCTAAAAGCGCTCCTAAAAGCGTTGTTCTAGGTATCAAAATTAAGATCGAAGCAATCAATTCTACGACTCCAGAGCCAATGCGACCAATAGGCTCTACTCCTAGTTTTGTGAAGATATAGACACTCTCTTCGGCTCCTGTGAACTTAAAGAATAAGGTTTGCACCAATATAATTACGGCGATGAGTTTAATAATCCAGATAAATGCTGTGTTTTTCATGAGGTTTGGTTTTAGTTAGTTAATAATTTTCTTCCAGTTAGCATCGGCTTTTTTCTTTAGGTTGGTTTCGTCTTTATTCCAACTTTTAAGGGTATTGTTGAAGTAGGCGTTGTAGAACACATACAATTTGCCGTCCACGATTTTAAAGGTTTCGGGGTCAATTTCTACCTTTTCCCCCGTGCTGCCCATGGCATAAGCACACCAGCCTCCATATTGGGGTTCGTAGCTCCCTGGGTTCTTAGCAAAGGTTTCTTTGTTAGCTGCAGACGAAAAGTAATAGATTACCCCTTCATAGGTCGTTGCTAGTTCTTTTTTTCCTTCGATGGCTTTCTTTTGGACAAAATAGGCCACAGGGTCATACCCTTGAAGGGCTACTTTTTTCTCTACGTTGTATTGCGCTGCTCGATTATTTTGAGCATAGGTCGTTACCGAAAGGAAAGCAACAACTAGGATTAAAAATTGTTTTTTCATCTGAGTTTAATCAAGTTAAAGTGTTTTCATCAAGCAAAAATAATAATTTAAAACAAAGTGAAATGTCGGGTAGTTTACAATTGACGTAAAATAACTTAGAGCTTGGCAATATCCTCTATAATAATTTCCTTTCTGCTGTAGTGCATTACTCCGTTTTCTTCTAGCTCGTTGAGTAAGGAAGTGGCGGTTTGGCGGGAGGTGCAAATGATTTGGGCGATATCGGTTTGGGTGAGGTAATTTTCAATCACTACTCTACTCCCCTCTTGTTTCCCATCGCGTTCGGCCCAGTCTTTTAGGAAGGTGAGCAGGCGGGTTTTGGCGTCTTTGGAAATGAGATTAGCATAGTTGTTCTTGATGCGCTTCATTTTGAGGCCTACAAACTTGGTATAAGATAGTGCCAGACTAGGATTTTGCAACAATAAGTTTTCAAAATCCGACAGTAGGAAGCTGCAGATGATGATTTCATCGGTGAGGGCTTTGGCATATTCATTAGAATTGCGATCGCTGTCTAGTTCGAGTTCGCCAAACAAGTCTCCTTTTTGAATGATGTCTTTTATCGTTTCGTTGCCGTCTTCGTCAATGGAAACAATCTTGATGTTGCCTTTCTTCAATAAGAACACCCGAGGCACATCCGAAGAAGAAAAATAAATCACATCTCCTTTCTTGGCTTTTTTAAAACCGGTGATGATGCACAGTTGCTTGATTTGAGACATGCTCAAGGTCCAAAACAACTTATGGTCCCGCAGGTACCAGTATTTTAATTCTTCGTACATGAAGTAAAAATAGTAATTTTTTGATGCAAACAACCTTTTTGAGGTAGTTACGGGATTATTATGCTGTAGGGGGTTAAAATAAAGTCGAAGTAAAATCAACCTAAAGTCTGAGTAAACTCTGTAGGTTTTGAAAAGGAGGTTTTTTTTGAGTTATGAGTTATGAGTGAAAAGAAAAGTAGCGAAAATGTTTACTAGTTCTAACAACTTCCTTTTCTTTTTGCTTGATCAAAAAGAAACAAAAAATCAAGCCTGATTTTTAGGCCCTGTTCCACTCTTGTTTTTTTTCTTGCATCACACCCACGGGCCGTTCCGCTGCGCTCCACTCTTCGGAGTGCTCTCCTTCACCCGACGCGCAAAAAAAACAAGGTTCCAAGACGGGACTAAAAAAAGGGCGGTTCTCTGCGTTTATCGGTTCTAAGATGATTGTGCTAGATAAACGCGACAGGTTTTGAAAAAAGAGTTTTTTATGGCTATTTTTCTTATATTTGGGAAGCGGATTACTTGGAGAAGTAGCCGAATTAGCGATCCCTATTATAACTGAACCCTTATTCATACCCTATGATAAAATCGAAATTTGCACTTGTAACCTTAGTATTGTTTTTTAGTTCGTTTTGTTTTGCTCAAGAATCCTTTGACTGTATCGTGAAATATTACGTCAACAACAAGAATAAGACTCCTGACCATTTTGAATTGTACCTTATCACGAACAAAGACACGATTAAAGCTACGGTTGAAGACGGCAAGGTGCTATTCCCTCGAATCACACAAAACTTTGCCCTCGAATTAAAAATGGAAAATACTTTTTTGAGACTAGGCTCCTATCGCCCTGAGAATTTCTATAAAATCCAGGCTATAATCGTTGGTAAAATAGACAATGTTAAAAAACTAAAAAACGTCAAGTCCCCTTCCGACATGTACCTCATTGATGATTTCTATCCCTTGACCATTAGCCATCCGGAAAAAATTGGGGAATTGATTTACGGAATATTGGAAAAACACGAACTAGTCGATAACAAGAAGTCGATTCACATGTCCTCTTATACGAAACTGATCAACGAGAAAACATAGACCTAAACTAGTTAACGCATAGATATGCGGTAGAAAAGGGATGCTTTTAGTGCAAAGATTGAAAATTAATCAGTCAAGACATCAAACCACCCACCCATAAAAAAACCCTTTCATCACTGAAAGGGTTTTTACTATACTGTGGTTTCCATTACGAAACTAATCCTCTAGATATTACAATGCGTTGGATTTCAGAAGTTCCCTCATAGATTTGGGTGATTTTAGAATCACGCATCATGCGCTCTACGTGGTACTCTGCTACGTAGCCGTTACCGCCATGGATTTGTACGGCTTCGTTGGCTACTTCTAAGGCGATTTCGGAAGCGTATAACTTGGCCATAGCGCCTGAGTGCGCGATGTCTTTGCCTTCGTCTTTTTCGCAAGCCGCTTTCATTACTAATAATTTGGCTGCCGTTACTTTTACGTACATGTCGGCCAACTTAAACGCAATAGCTTGGTGTTGGAATATTTCTTTTCCAAAGGCTTTGCGCTCGTGGGAATATTTAAGGGCTAATTCGTAAGCTCCGGTGGCGATTCCTAAGGCTTGGGATGCGATACCAATTCGACCGCCGTTCAATACGTTCATCGCAAAGGCAAAACCAAAACCGTCTTCCCCTATTCTATTTTCTTTAGGAACCTTAACATCTGTGAACATTAAAGAATGGGTATCACTACCGCGAATTCCCATTTTCTTTTCTTTAGGTCCGATTTCGAATCCAGCCCATCCTCGTTCTACGATGAAGGCGTTGATTCCTTTGTGTTTCTTTTCTACATCGGTTTGCGCAATCACTAAATAAGTTGAAGCTGAAGAACCGTTGGTAATCCAGTTTTTGGTACCGTTTAATAAATAATGGTCGCCCATATCCACAGCAGTGGTTTTTTGTGAAGTAGCATCACTACCCGCTTCTGGCTCTGACAAACAGAAAGCACCGATTACGTCTCCTTTGGCTAGCGGCACTAGGTATTTCATTTTTTGCTCCTCAGAACAGTATTTCTCCATACCGGCGCATACTAGTGAGTTGTTCACCGACATGATTACGGCCGCCGAAGCGTCTACTTTGGCAATCTCGGTCATGGCCAACACATAGGATATGCTGTCTAGACCGGCACCACCATATTTAGGATCGACCATCATCCCCATGAACCCCAGTTCTCCCATCAATTTAACTTGTTCGGTCGGAAATTTGGAATGTTCGTCTCTTTCAATCACTCCGGGTAATAATTCAGCTTGTGCAAAATCGCGCGCGGCTTGTTGAATCATTAAGTGTTCTTCGGTTAAATTAAAATCGATTTTATAAAAGATTATGTTTGTCGATTCTCTATTTTTGGTGCCCAAAAGTATGACAATAAACTCAAAATTTCAAACGATTTCGTAAATTTAGCCAATGTTTAAAGAATCCTATACGGTTATCGGTGTCATGTCGGGCACTTCCCTTGATGGTGTTGACTTAGCGCACATTCAATTTACTATTAGTGAAGGCAAATGGCAGTACAAAATCGGGGTAAGTGAGACGGTTTCGTATGACGGCACTTGGTTAAACAAATTGCGCACGGCGGTTGATTTTTCGGAGGCGGAGTTGGCCCAACTCAATACCGACTATACCCAACTCCTAGCCCAAATCATCAAAAGTTTTATTCAAAAGCACCAGTTAACCCACCTAGATGCCGTTTGCAGTCACGGGCATACCATCTTGCACCAACCCCATAATGGGTTTACGTTGCAGATAGGGAATTTGCCTGAAATCGCTACGCTAGTGGGCGAAACGGTGGTTTGTGATTTCCGAGTACAGGATGTGCAACTAGGAGGCCAAGGAGCTCCTTTAGTGCCCATAGGCGATCGCTTATTGTTTGCCGATTACGACTACTGTTTGAATCTAGGCGGTTTTTCGAATGTCTCGTTTGAACAAGACGGGCGACGCATTGCTTTTGATTTAACCCCGGTAAACACGGTCTTGAATTTTTATGCGAACCAACGGGGATTAGCTTTCGACGACGGCGGCACCCTAGCCCGCTCGGGGGACCTCAACGAAGACTTATTGGCCGATTTAAATCAGTTGGACTATTACCAAAAACCGTTTCCGAAGTCGCTGGGTTACGAATACGTCAAATCGGTCGTCTTGCCGTTACTAGAGACCTACCCTATTGCCTTGGAAGACAAACTGCATACGTTTACAACGCACATTGCTTTCCAGATGGGTCGTGCATTACCGAATCCGCAGGGCAAAATGCTAGTCACCGGCGGTGGTGCTTATAACCGCTATTTGATGGAACGCATGCAAGAGTACTTGCCCCAACTCGAACTGATCGTCCCGGAGGAAAAGACTTTAGAGTTTAAGGAAGCGTTGATTTTTGGGCTACTGGGCGTGTTGAAACTGCGCAATGAGATCAATGTGTTGTGCTCGGTTACAGGCGCTAGTCAGGATCACAGTAGCGGGATGATTTATACGGCTACCGCGTAAGGAACTACGAATAATACACCAGTATACCTATTGTTGCTATATTAAGAAGCAAACTAAAGAAATAGAATGAAGGGAATTTCCAGTGTTGCTTGCGCCAAAAGAGTATACCCAGTACCGGCAAGACCACGAGTAAAAGTAGCATGACCAACCAAAGCATTTCTACCACCGCCCCTAGGAGCGCATTATCGTAGACCTTGAATTGGTTTACGAATAACCAAAATAGGGCTAGGCCTAGCGAACTTACGAATAGAGCAGTGTCCTTTTTCATACCGTTTATTTTTTATCCATAGCTTCGAGCATGCGGATGATTTTATCTAATTTATCGACTTCTAGGGAGTTCAATTTAATCGTTAGGGCTTCGATTTCCTCCTTGGCTTCAATGTTGGTTTGATAATCCGCCTGTGCTTGTGCCCGGTCGCGCTCGTTCTGACGGTTTTGCGCCATCATGATAATGGGAGCTGCATAGGCCGCTTGGGTTGAAAAAAGCAGGTTGAGCAGGATGAAGGGATACGGGTCCCAATGGGAAACATAGGCCACAAAGTTCAACACCATCCATATCGCTACGATGACGGTTTGAATGATGATAAAGCGCCACGAACCCATACCGGTAGCTACTTTATCGGCTATTCGGCTCCCAAAACTGAGGTTTTCTACATGTTCTTGGTGCCAATTTTTTACGAGCTTCATATCAAGTGTATTAAAGACTAAAACTAACTAAAAACTAGGCTCCACGCCGATTTATAACGAATATTTAACAGCCTACAATCTGCTAAGGCACGTTGCTTACCTTGCAACTCCCCTACCGCAAAGGGTTGCAGCCCTTTCGTTAGCTCCTCCTTCCGAGCATGCATTTTATGACTCTAACTAAAAACCTAATTCTTATATTTGCGCCACAAACAAACCATACCCTAATGAAAGAGTTATTACAACAATTTGAAGATAAACAACCGGAAATCGTTTTCCATTGGAAAGATACTGAAACGGAAGCCGAAGGATGGACGGTGATTAATTCCCTACGCGGCGGTGCTGCTGGAGGAGGAACTAGAATGCGAAGAGGATTAGACATCAATGAAGTATTATCCTTAGCCAAAACGATGGAAGTGAAATTCTCGGTATCGGGTCCGGCCATTGGCGGCGCAAAATCAGGGATCAACTTTGACCCGAACGACCCTCGCAAAAAAGGGGTATTGCAACGTTGGTACAAAGCCGTTTCTCCCCTATTGAAAAGTTATTATGGTACGGGTGGTGATTTGAATGTAGATGAAATCCATGAAGTGATTCCATTCACCGAAGAATGTGGGGTATGGCATCCGCAAGAAGGGGTATTCAACGGGCATTTCAAACCCACAGAAGCCGATAAGATTAACCGTATTGGCCAATTGCGTCAAGGGGTAATCAAAGTAATAGAGAACCCTAAATTCTCCCCAGACGTATTGCGCAAGTACACGGTAGCCGATATGATTACCGGTTACGGAGTAGCCGAAGCCGTGCGTCATTATTACCAAATCTATGGTGGGGATGTGCAGGGTAAAAAAGCGATTGTACAAGGATTTGGAAATGTAGGTTCGGCCGCCGCCTTTTACTTGGCCGAAATGGGTGCTAAAATCGTGGGTATCATCGACCGTGACGGTGGGGTGATTAACGAAGAAGGCTTTTCGTTTGACGAAATCAAACGCTTATTCTTAAACAAAGACGGCAACAAACTGGTAGCGCAAAACATGATTCCGTTTGCCGAAATCAATGAAAAAATATGGAAATTAGGTGCTGATATCTTTGCGCCGTGCGCAGCTTCCAGATTAGTTACTAAAGACCAAATCGATCATTTAATTGCTAACGGACTCGAAGTGATTTCGTGTGGCGCTAACGTACCGTTTGCCGACAAAGAGATTTTCTTTGGCAGCATCATGGAAGAGACCGATAGCAAGGTGAGTTTGATCCCCGACTTTATTTCGAATTGCGGTATGGCCCGAGTATTTGCCTATTTCATGGAGAAAAAAGTACAGATGACGGATGAGGCGATCTTCTATGACATCTCGGAAACCATCAAGAAAGCCTTGGAAAAAGCCCATAATTTGAATGCCGATACGAAGAACATCAGTGCTACGGCCTTTGAAATTGCCTTGAAACAATTGGTTTAACATAAAATTAACCGCTGCGAATACACAATATTTTGTATTTTTAGGCGTTATCTTTAAAAGAAACCAAACTTGCTTACTATGCATACGGAAACTTCTCAAAACCAAAGGAACTCTTTAATCATCACTACGCTGGTGTACGGTTTGCTTTTGTTGTTGCTGTTCTTTTTGCGCTTTTGGCCTCCGGCTAACGTCGAACTCCTGGGTGGCGGTGGCGGTGGCGGCATCGAAATGAACTTTGGCGACAGCGATTATGGCATGGGTGATAATTACGAAAGTGAAGTATTGAACGTCAAAGATCAAGCAAAAGAGACACCGGTCCAAACTAGTCCTGAAGAAGATGTTATCTCAGACGACAACGCCGACAATGTGGATGCGGTAATCCCTAAGAAAGAAATTGCAAAAAAGACTCCGGTAGAAGTTAAAAAAGAAGTTAAACCCGTAATTGAAAAACCGAAGGTTTCTAAAAACGCCAACGATGCTTTGTCTAGTTTACTGGGCAATAAAGGTGGCGATGGCGACGACAATAAAGGTGGTAATAAAGGAAGTGCTAACGGCAGCTTAGGCTCAAAAGGCTACTACGGCAACGGAAGTGGTACTGGCACAGGAGGAGGAAACGGCTCTGGCAACGGAACAGGTACCGGTAGCGGAAGTGGCTCTGGGAATGGTAGTGGCAATGGAGGTGGCAACGGCAGTGGTTCTGGTTATTCCTTAGGAAACAGAAAAGCACTAAGCAAACCTAAGCCTAACAATATATGCGGAAACGAATCAGGCCGAGTTGCAGTGCAAGTAACTGTGGATCGAAATGGCAACACCATAAGTGTAGTCACTGGAGTACAAGGAACAACGAACACCGACAAGTGTTTGGCCGATCAAGCAAAAATAGCCGCGATGAGCACTAAGTGGGAAGCGGATAGCAATGCCCCCGAAAAGCAAGTGGGCAAAATCATTTATGTCTTCAGTTTGAATTAATAAAAAAAGCATCCTTTCGGATGCTTTTTTGTTGGATTGCATTAGAATTCTACCAGTTCTCGGCTTTCTTCTTTTTGGCTAAATAGGCCAACAAATTTTTATTTAAATCATTGAATAAGGCTTCATAGGTCGCCGGTACATCGTTCATGTATTTTTTCAGTTTACCATCTTTATCGTAATATTCTGAGAAGTCACTTAGGTTAACTTGGGTTCCTTTACCACTTTTGTCTTTTAGGACTAATAAGGTTACATCAAATTTATACTTCCCTTCTTTGATGCTGATTTCGATGGTATAAAGCGCTGTGGAACACACATTCGTTCCGCCTGCTTTACTGCAAAGGAAGTTTTCTTTGATTCCTTGGAAAACAATCTTTTCGTTTTCTACCGTTTGCTGTACCGCATTGGGTCTTTGATTGTTTTCACTGGCCCACATAAGGGCCCATTTGTAAATGTCTTTGGCCGAGCCATCAAAGGTACCTACTACAAAATCCGTTAATCCTTCTTTTGAAAATTTGAATTCGGTGTCTTGCGCAAAGCTTGAAACTGACAAGAACACCATTACTACTAATGCTTTTACTTTCATTTTAAATCTATTAATTATTACTTCGGACTGGTCGCGATGACAAATTTCAATTTGTTCTTCACGCCTATTTGCAGCACATCTACCAGGTCTTGCACCTGCATAGTGGCGGGAATTCGGATAACAACCGTTAAGTCTTTCTCAGGATTCATTTTGGACAGCAACTTGGCTTCCAATTGGTCAAAGCCCACTTCTTCTTTATCCACAAAGAATCGCTTCTCTTCGGTGACCGAGAGGGTGATTAATTGCTTGTTGGTCTTCTCATTGGTTTTCGACTTAGGCAGCGTCATCCGAATCACGTTTGGATTGGCTAGAGTCGAAATGATTAAGAAAAACAACAACAGGAAGAACATAATGTCGCTCAACGAGGAAGTAGCGACTTCTGCATGAAATCGTTTATTTCGTTTTATTGCCATTTGGTCTTTGAATTATATTGATGAATTCTAAAACTTGTTTTTGAATGGATAAGGAAAAGGCATCAATTTTACCATTAAATAAGTGGTATGCACTGTAGGCGATGATCCCTACGATTAGTCCGGCCCCACTACTAATCATCTTCTCATACAACCCTCCCGAAATGTTTCCGATACTGATGTCTTCGGTCACCGAGATGCTGTAGAAAATCTTAATTACTCCAGAGATGGTTCCAATAAACCCTAAAGTAGGCGCAATACCAGCAATAAGTCCTAACTGACCTAAGCGTCGTTCCATATAGCCAATTTCGATATTGGCGGCACGTTCCATATTGGATTCGATTTCGTTAATGTGTCTACCGATAGTCAATACCCCTTCTTTGATAATCGTTCCTTGGGCATTCCCACTGCGTTCGGCACTAGCCACGGCCATGTCAATATTGGCATTCAATAAATGATTGCGGACGTCAGACATTAAGTGGTTGTCGATTTTGGAAGCTTTGTGGATGTAGAGAAAGCGTTCGAATATGACATATAAGGTATAGAACAATAAGATGGCAATCGGAATCAAGAAGATCCCTCCTTTTAGAATAAATTCAAGAACCGAAACCTCATTGGTCAGCGCAGGGTTGGTTGGCGCTGCAGCGGGAAGAGCTTGTGCTAAAGTGTCAACTTGTAACTGTAAAAACGTGCTTATCATATTTATCTATTTATTTGACTGTATATTCTGAAAATAATTTCAATTTTGTATCATCGAATACGCCACACAATATAAACGAAAAAAAACTTATAAAAGTATGGCGAAAGGTTAATTTTTTCCGAAAATTATGAACTACAAAGAAACGCTGGATTGGATGTTTAACCAATTACCGATGTACCAAACACAAGGGGCGACGGCCTACAGAAAGGACCTAACTAATACTGTTTTGCTAGCCAATCACTTAGGCAATCCGGAGCGCCACCTGAAATGCATTCATGTGGCGGGAACCAATGGAAAGGGCTCCACTTCGCACCTTTTGGCATCCGTACTTCAAGAAGCAGGATACAAAGTAGGATTATATACTTCCCCACATCTAAAAGATTTTCGGGAGCGGATTACTATTGATGGCCAACCCATTTCTGAGGACTATGTTTGTCGTTTCATTGCCGAGAACAAGGCGTTTTTTGAAGCCAGCGACATGAGTTTTTTTGAGATGAGTGTAGGCATGGCCTTTGACTATTTTGTAAAAGAGCAAACCGATATTAATATTATCGAAGTAGGCATGGGCGGCCGATTGGATGCGACGAATATCGTTACCCCGCTGGTTTCTGTGATTACGAATATCGGACTGGATCATACCCAGTTCCTAGGCAACACGCTAGAGGCCATTGCCTTTGAAAAAGCGGGCATTATCAAACCCGATGTCCCAGCAGTCATTAGCGAGTACTTACCCGAAACAAGGCCTGTTTTTGAATCCAAAGCCGCTGCCACAAATGCTGCGCTATACTTTGCCTCCGATTTAATAAGGGAAGACTATCCAAGTGCTTTATTGGGGGATTATCAATACCACAATAAGAAAACCGTACTCCAAACCTTGCACGTATTGAACGAACAGGGCGCGTTTAAAGTCTCAGAAACCGCCATTAAGCAAGGCTTTCTGAAGGTCATACAGAATACGGGATTGCAAGGGCGATGGCAGCAATTGGGCAGTAATCCCAAAATCATTTGCGATACGGCACACAATGCCCACGGACTTACCATTGTTTTAAACCAATTGCAAAAGGAACAATTTGATCGTTTGCATATCGTGTTAGGGGTAGTAAACGACAAAAACTTGGACGAAATCTTGCCTTTGTTTCCCAAAAACGCCCATTATTATTTTTGCAGCCCTAATAGTTCGCGTGGATTAGCCGTCGAAATTTTACAGGAAAAAGCGGCCGAATTCGAACTTAAGGGTGAAACATATCTTTCAGTATCAAACGCTTATCAAAACGCCACAAAAAACGCGGGTCCAAAGGACCTGATATACGTTGGTGGCAGTACGTTTGTCGTAGCAGAAATTTTATAATTTTTTTTCATATAAATTTGCAGATTCAAAAAAGTAGTCTATATTTGCACTCGCAATCAAGCACAATAAGGGTGATTAGCTCAGTTGGTTCAGAGCATCTCGTTTACACCGAGAGGGTCGGGGGTTCGAATCCCTCATCGCCCACAAAGAAAACCGAAACGTAAGTTTCGGTTTTTTTTATGGTTAAAGGTGTCGAAAGTTTACTTTCGTAAGGCTTTAATCATAAAAAAAACGAACTTGTTGAAAACAAGTTCAGTTTTCTTTGTCCCGGGCTCCCCAGAAAGGGCTCAGCGAAGTTAATCCCCCACCGTCCACAAAGAAAACCGATTAGGAAACTAATCGGTTTTACTGTTTTTAGGACGCGTCAAAAGCTCGCTTTTGAAAGTGGAATAAAAATAGTAAAACAGGATGTGCAACAGCCGTAGTTTTCTTTGTTCAGGACCTCCCCCTAAGGGCTCAGCGAAGCTACTCCCGAACACACCCATGAGCTAAAGCTCATAATACCTGAAGCCCACCGGGCTTCCTCCCCTGCGAAGATCAAAAGGGTTATAAAAAAAAAGGGCGCCGAAGCGCCCTTTTCAATACTATGAAAACTATAGATTATCTTTTAACCAATTTCTTAACGATAGTCTCGCTAGTCGCTTGGTTAACGAATTGTACAAAGTAAATGCCACTAGCCAATTCAGCTATGTTTTCATTTACAGTTGTAGTTCCTTCGGTAACGTTTAAGTCTTTAGTAGAAATTACTGATCCATTAATCGAAACGATTGACATCGTCACTACGCCACCTTTTACCATAGATAAATCTACGTTAAAATCAGAGGAAGCAGGGTTTGGATAGATGCTAATGTTATTAGTCGCAACCAAAGTATCTTCTGCCATTTTAGTAGCACATGCAGTGCTAGTTAATGTCATTGATTTAACAGCTGAAGTAACACCACATGAATTGGTTGCAGATACCGTTAATTTAGTTGAAGCTACCGTACTTAAAACTGCTGAAAAATTAACCGTTACAGAAGCAGTTCCTTGACCACTTGTAATCAAAGCACCATTAGCGGTAGTCCATGTGTAAGACGTAGCTCCTGGAACATCAATTAATGTAAACGTTTGTGTAGCACATCTTTGGAATGTTGTTGCTGTCCCAACTACGGTTTTAACAGCAGACATGGCAGTAGAAATAGTAAGCGTTTTACCGGCTAAACTTTGACCAATACCATTGTTAGCAAAGACAGTAACTGTTTTAGTAGTTAAGGTCGCTAAATTAGCAGGATATTGAACAGTAAAGGCTAAATCAGATGTCGTTAAAACATTTGAAGTATTGGACGAATTAGAAGCTGATTTAACCACTGAACCAGTTGGAGCAGTAATCACATAACTTGAAGCTTCTACAGCAGCCGTAGCCATTGAATAACTATAAGTACTTCCGCCACAAACACCAGTAATTTGACCAGATACCACACCAGGAGTTCCTGGTAAAGTAGCTGTTAAGGCTAACGAACGTAACGTTGAAGAACCTGTTCCGTTAACGGCTCTTACACCAATACTAAGCGATGTAGTTCCATTAGCAACGTTCAAGAAGTTTACGGTGATTTGATTGGTATTTCCTCCTGATAATTTAGTAACACCAGTTGGCAATTCCCAAGCATATGAAGTAGCAGCAGCAGAAACCGCAGCCGTTAACGTCAATACTTTTGAAGTACCCATGTATTTACTAAATTTAGTAACAGCAGTAGCTGGAGTTGCTGAATTGGTATCAAACATTTTTAACGATGCTGGTGCAACTGGCACTGCTTTGGTTAAAGCTAATGTTTTTGCTAAACTCAAACATCCGTTTGCATTGATTGATTTCACAGATAAATTTCCAATTGTTCCTGCCCCTGCAGTAACATCCGCAAAATTAACGGTAACACTGGTAGTTCCTTGACCTCCTACAATGTTTACACCAGCAGGTGCAGTCCATTCGTACGAAGTTGCATTGGCAACACTTGCAATTGAATAAGTAGCGGTAGTAGTAGTTCCCACTAGTACTCCTTGTGCAGCCGTACCCGTAATTATTCCTGGTGTTGTAGATAAAGCGTTAGTATTAACTACGATCGCAGCTCTTGGTCCTTCAACTCCATTTGAAAACACTTCAGAAACATAGTATGTTTTTGTAGCCGGAGCAGTAGTTGTTACAGGAATTGGTGCCGTTAATGACCCAACACCTCCTGTTGCAGCCGTATACCATTTTAAGGTATTTCCATAGATACCAGCGGTTAACTCATCTGCTACATCTCCTTTACAGTAAGCAATTGGAGAAACTACCGTCGGTGCAGCAATAGTTGGCGTTGGTTTTGAGAAATAAAGGTTATCAAAATAAACTGTGCTAGTTCCAAACGGCGTTCCAACAAATTTCATTTGTGCAACATTGTTTAAAGCTACAGTACTATATTGAGCTAAATCAATATCAAAACTATTCCATCCTGAAGTAGTTGGACTAAGTGAAACACTTTGTTCAACAGTAGAAGGAGTGGTATTGATTAAGAATACTTCAAAAGTAGTACAGTTTGGTGTCCAAATGTCTACGTGTAAAGTGGTCATATCTGCCACATTAATAGGCGCAGCAAATTCAACACCTTGATAATTTAAGAATTCATATTTCTTGATATTGTTTTTATTAATAACAATTTCAGAAACTTGTGTTGACTGACCCCAATTCGGGAACCAATTCGTTCCTGCTACATCAGTATAGGTGTTACTGAACAAAGAAAGTACTCTATCTGCTGGTACGGTAGGTACTGGAGCATTAGTTGTTGGAGGAGGATACGACACAATCATAGTATCAGTAATGGTTCCAGCACCATAAGAAGCAGTCGCTGCTTGTGTAGCGGTAATAATGGTAGATCCTGCACCTACAATGGTAACCGTACTTCCAGAAATTGTAGCTACAGCAGTGTTACTACTTGTGTAAGTAAACGCACCTGCACTATTACTAGTTGGAGCGGTTATTGCGAAAGGTGCATTACCCAATACTTTATTTGGCACGTTAAAGTTTGTAATCGTAGGAGGAGGTAACGTAGTAGCTGGTCTCCAGAAATAAATATTATCAAAATAAATTGAGTTGTTTTCTGCTTGGTAAGCAAAACCTGGTTTTTCGAATTTCATTTGAATTACATCCCCTAAATTTCTACCTTGACTTGAATAATCCGTTAAGTTTATGTCAAAGCTATTCCATCCTGCTAACGTTGGAGTCAACGTTACTGCATTTTCTCCACCAGCAATTAAAGAAACTGTAAATGGAGATACGTTTGGAGTCCAAACATCTATGTGAAGTTTAGTCATGGTTAATACATTAATTCCAGGATTTCCATCCGGAACTAAAAGTAATCCTTGGTAATCTAAATTGGTATAATGAATCGTTGCATTCGCAGGTGATCCTAAATTGATTTGCTCGTATAGAGTTCCTTGACCCCAATTAGGATAAAAATTTGTATCTGCAATATTCGTATAAGCTCCACTAAATACAGACACCACATCCCAAGCATTTCTTGCTGGAGGCGTCGGAGCTGCAGTAGTAGGATTTTGCGCAATAGGAACAGTCACCACAAAACTTGCTGTAATAGAACCTGATAAATAGTTTCCAGACGCAGCTTGAGTAGCAGTAATAGTAGTTGTTCCTACTCCTACGATATGAATACTGTTTCCGCCAACAATCGTAGCTACCGAAGTATTACTACTTGAATACGTAAAAGCTCCCGGACTTGTACTTGTTGGAGGAGTGATTGTAAAGTTAGCGTCAGAAGTATTTTTAGTTGGAATACTAAAATTACTTAAAGCCGGAGCTACAGCGATTACAGCATTACCAAAATACATATTATCTACATACGCCGTTCCGTTTCCAACTAATATTATTTGAGCAATGTGTGCTCTCGTAGTTAAACCTGTAAAATCGGATAATAATAAATTATAACTATTCCAACCATTTTGTGTTGGCGTTAAATTAATTTGATGCTCTACGTCATCACCACCACCGTAAGCTGCATCCGCTCCGAAGTCAACTAATTTTACCCCAAAAGTGGTCATGTTTGGTGTATACATATCCACGTGGAATAAGTTCATGCTTGTGGCATTGATTGGACTAGCAACTGCTTCAATACCTACAAATCCAAGATTTGTATATTTAAGCGTATTATTTCCAGACAAAACAACACTGGTTAACGAGGCAGATGACCAACTCGTTCTAAACGTATCAATCGTTGCCGTAGTAGCTCCCACAAATGAATCATTGTAAATTTTGATCACATTAGCAGCTGCAATAGTAGGGTTTGGTGCCGAAGGTGTAGTATCTACTGCTCCTTGTTTGGCTAATTCATAGCGCCACCATCCGCCACCAACATTAATATCCACTGTTAATGTTGAAGCTGTTAATGAAGCGATTTGATAAGTAACCGAACTTGGTGCAGCACTAGGACTTGAAATTTCAGCACCATTAATGGCTTTAGCCAATCCTAAATAAGCTCCAACTCCCGTAAGAGTTAAAGTAGATGCTGTTGAAGAATAGGTTGCAGCATTTGAACCATTGTGAGGCGCTACAGGAGTACCACATGAGTCTGATCCACCTTGCCATCCTTCAACCCACGTTTGTGAGCCTTGAACGTTTTGAAAGGTTCCATTAGCATTGAAAACATAATCGTCGTCAAAAAAACATGCTCTTTCTCCTGAACCTACAGAAACAGAATACCAACCAATGTCTCCTTGATTGGGTCCCACTCCGATGGAAGTAACTTTCCAAGTACCGGTAAGTGTTTGCGATTGCCCTAATGAAATAACCATCAGGAATAATAATAATAAAAGTTTTTTCATTGAATTATAATTTTAAAGTTGAGGGCATAAACTTAAAAAAATAGACGCCTCGACCGAAAACGTTTGCGTATACAAAAACTATACAACACTACATTTACTTAAATAACCTTTAAATACTGCCCCACACGCCTATTTTACTCGTAGTTATCAACAATTATTAAATTAAAAAAAACACAAATGATAAGTGAATGTAGAGGTAAATAAGGTCAAACATTAAACAATAAAGCAAACTTAAAATGGTGATTTGAGTAATTTTTAACTTTATTTTTATGAATCATGAAAAAAAAGAAACAATTAATTATTGCTCTAGTAACTTTGACCTAAATTACTTCAAGAATTCTAGACACAAAAAAAGCCAGCAATGACTTTTGCTGGCTTTGAAGTGACTGTTTTTTTACCTATTTATTGGTAGACTCTCACATAATCAATTTCCATTGCACTAGAAACAAAATTAGGATCAATATAGGGTTGCATCGCAACATTTAGTAATAAATATTGTGGTGCATCAAAAGGCCAAGTTGAAGCGTCCTTTACCGCAGGCTCATACGTATAATGCGTAACACCATCTACTTTAAACACCATTTTTTGAGCGGTCCATTCCAGCGAATAAATATGAAAATCACTCGACACGGTAGCAACAGTTTGCCCTCCTAAATTTACCGTTCCACCATAGCTCGAAGGCGTATGCAAAGCACTTTGTACATAATTTTGATTATTACCCCAATGTTCCATGATATCTACTTCTCCACAAGCAGGCCAGCTAGCGGTTCCATAGGTCGCCGACCAATAGGCACCCGGTTCAATAACATTCTTACCCAACATCCATATAGCAGGCCACGTCCCTGCTCCGATTGGCAGTTTTGCACGAACCTCCACACGACCGTAGGTAAAGGCAAATTTTGAATTTAATCGTGCCGAAGTATATTGCTTCGTTACGCCTTGATCCGTAAAATTCTCCTTCTTGGCAATAATTTTTAAAGTACCGTTACTAACCGTGGCGTTATCAACACGATTAGTATAATGTTGCTGCTCATTATTAGCCCAACTAGTACCACTAATAAACTGGGTTTGTGCAAACCAATTGGCCGCAGTCACCGCTCCCGTACCACTGAATTCGTCCGACCAGACCAACGTGTTGAAGGTCGAACAAACAGAAAATACATATTGTCCGTTGCAGTAGGAAACTGGCTGACCAATACTTCCATTTTGATCAAACGGCACATTGATCCATTGGCAAGAATTGGTTCCCGTAAAGAATTCAACGGTTAAATAATGTACCCCTGCAGACCAGTTTATTTGGGAAAACGTACCGGTTGTCGCGGTACCCGTCCCAATCAGTACCGAAATCGCTCCTTGCGAACTAGTGAGTGGATGCTGTATTTCTGAATAAACCGTTGTCCCTGTTACAGATCCAAGTTTAATCGTAAATCGCAAAGATATCATTTGATTGCTCACCACTTGACCGCTACTATTTCTAATAGTCGACTGGTAATTGAATTGTGCATTTGCCATCATTGAAAATAAGACAAATAAACCCAGAATAATTTTTTTCATGTGTTGTTAATTTATTAAAATGAATAAAGACAAACGCTTACTAAGCCTATGCTATGTTATTGATATACTTTAATATAATCGATTACAAACTGTTGTGGGAAAATGGAATTATCAACGTCATGCCCCCCAAAATTACCCCCCACCGCGGTGTTGATGATGAAATAAAAAGGTTGGTTATACGGCCAAGTATCTTCATTCTTATCCTTTGGAGCAAAAACATACACGGATTGATTGTCGACAAAAAACTCAATTTTATCCTTAGTCCAATCAATGGCATATAAATGAAAACCCTCTTCAATCGCTATAATATCAGTAACTTTGGTATTGATTGTATTTCCGTGACTGTCCTGTGTATGCAATGAAGTATAAACCTTATGGGGTTCTCTCCCCACATATTCTAGGATGTCAATTTCACCACATTTTGGCCAACCTACTTTCGAAATATTAGCACCAAGCATCCAAAAAGCTGGCCATATACCCTTACCTACTGGTATTTTGGCTCGGACCTCTATTGTACCATATTGAAATTCTTTATGCCCTGCGGTGGTAATTCTAGTCGAGGTATAATGGTCTTCTACCTTATTAATCGAAATAATCAAATTACCGTCCTTAAGGCTATGATTGCTGTCCGTGTACAACTGCTTTTCATTATTACCCCACCCACAAATGCTAGGACAACCATCACCTAATTCAAAATTCCAAACCTTATCATTTAAGGTTTTCTCATTAAAATCTTCCTGCCACACTAGTTTTCTATTGGTTACTTGCCCAATACTGACAGCGCTAATGAGAAAGATTACTAAATATTTATACATGCTATTGAAGTTTAAAATTACTTTCTAAAGTATCGGCAGAATTCCCTCCCACAAATACCTTAAAATCCCCCGACTCTGCTTCCCATTTGCCATTTGCCGTGTAAAATTGAAGCATCTTCTCGTCTATGGTAAAATGTACAGTTTTCTCTTCTTTTGGTGCCAGTTCAATCATTTCAAATCCTTTGAGTTCTTTCACCGGACGTGTAGTACTTCCTACCAAATCTCTAATGTAGAGCTGTACAACTTCCTTACCTTTCACTTGACCGGAGTTTTTAACGGTTACCGTTACATCAAGAGTCCCAGCCTTTGTTAGGGTGCCAGCACTTAACTTCAAATTCGAATATTCGAACTTTGAATAACTTAAACCAAACCCAAACGGATACAAGGGTTTATTACTACTATCGGAATAATGCGACCAAAAAACACTTTCGGGTTCATTCATCGTAGGTCTTCCGGTATTTTTATAATTATAATAAATGGGCACTTGTCCCACATTTCGAGGGAACGTCATAGGCAATTTACCACTTGGATTATAATCACCATAAAGTACTTGCGCAATGGCATTTCCACTCTGAGTTCCTAATTGCCACGCTTCTACTATGGCAGGTATCGTATCCGCTGCCCAAGGCAAAGCCAAAGGTCTACCATTGTTCAAAACCAATACAATTTTTTTGTTGACTTTAAAAACTTCTTCTAAAAGCTCTTGTTGAAGGCCGGGTAAACCCAAATCCGTGCGGCTTCTTCCCTCACCTGTTTGCAATCCATGTTCGCCAAGCACCATAATAACCACATCCGAAGATTTGGCTAAATCAATCGCTTCTTGAAAACCTGATCGATCTGTAGTATTGAGATGTAATTCGCTAACAAACTTGGTTTGTCCTACCGTCAAATCTGCTCCTTTGGCATAGTTCACTTGATTCCCCTTGTATTTTTGCAAACCTTCCCATACGGAAACGGCTGTATTATCATCGGCACCGATGCGCCAGCTTCCCAGCGGACTCGTTTTATCGGCTGCCAAGGCTCCGATTAATCCTATTCGCAAACCTGATTTGGCCAACGGCAATAAATTCCCCCCATTTTTCAATAAAACGATTGATTTTTTAGCAACATCCAATACGCCTTCTTGAAAAGCAGCCTTCCCTACTGTTTCTTTTTCTCGTACTTCATCGCAATATTTATAAGGATTGTCAAACAACCCTAATTCAAATTTCACCGTAAGTATACGTCGTACCGCCTCATCCACTAAGGACTCTTTTACTTTTCCTTCTTTAACTAAAGTGGCTAAATTTTCTAAATAAGAGTAAGATTCCATATCCATGTCGGAACCCGCATTTGCCGCTATAGTAGCCGCTTCCTTGCTGTCCTTTGCATACCCATGGGCAATCATTTCATTGATCGATCCCCAATCGGATACTACAAAACCATTAAATCCCCAGTCGCCTTTTAAAATCTTTCGTTGTAAATAAGCATTCCCCGTAGCTGGTGTACCATTCAAATCATTGAACGAATTCATAAATGTTTTAACATCGGCATCCACACAAGCTTTAAAAGGAGGTAATATGATATTTTGTAAAGTAGCTTCACTGACGTCAACCGAATTGTAATCTCGTCCGGCTTCAGCAAATGCATATCCAGCAAAATGCTTAGCACAAGCTGCTATGGATTTTACCGATGAAAGGTCGTCTCCTTGAAAACCTTTTATTCTTGCATAAGCAATTTTACTTCCCAAATAAGGATCTTCTCCCGCACCTTCCATTACTCTTCCCCATCTTGCATCTCTCGAAATATCCACCATCGGAGCAAAGGTCCAGTTTAACCCTACAGCTGATGCTTCCTCGGCAGCCATTGCAGCCGAATTTCTGATGGCCTCCAGATCCCAACTAGCCGCTTCTGCTAAAGGAATCGGACTAATTGTTTTATAGCCATGGATTACATCAAAACCAAAAAGTAACGGAATATGTAATCTTGTCTCTTCTACGGCAATTTTTTGAATGGCTCTTATTTCTTTTACTCCTTTTACATTGAGCATAGCCCCCACCAATCCTTTCTTCAAATTAGCATATTTACCAGCGGCCTGACCCTCCTTGGGCGACGGACCCGTAACATCCCAAAACCCGTTATACTGGTTCATTTGGCCAATTTTTTCCTCTAAAGTCATCAATTTCAACACGGAGTCTACCTTTATGCTTACACTGCTTTTGGCCGAATTACGATCCACAACAGTCTTTGTTGAATTACAACTCAGTATTGCAAAAAGTGAAACAAATAGTATATAAGAAAGAGTACGAAATTTCATCTTATCGTTTTGAATGTTTTACAAAAAAACAATTACAAGAAGCCTTGCGACTTCTTGTAATTGAAACTAACTAAATAATATTGATTATTGATAAACTCTAACATAGTCTACTTCCATAGACGATTGACTAAAACTAGTATCAATAGCTCCTCCAAAATTTCCGCCCATAGCCACATTCATGATTAAAAAGAAATCATGATTGAAAGGTACCGAACCATTATTGATAAAAGAATGGAAAAGCACATTGTCTACATAAAAACGAATGGAATTCGGAGTCCAAATGGCTTTATACACTTTGAAACCGGTTGAAACTCCCGGGAAAGTAGCATTATTCGAAATACCGCCACCACCAGAATTTCCTGGGTAATGTAAAGTTCCATAAATAACATTTGGATTATTACCCTTATGCTCCATAACATCAATTTCACCACAACCTGGCCAAGTATTAGTAGCGTAGTTTTCACCTAACAACCAAAGTGCTGGCCATGTACCGCCTCCGGTAGGTAACTTAGCTCTAAACTCAATTTTACCATAAGTGAATTCAAATTTGTTTTCCGATTTTAATCGTGCAGAAGTATACCCCCCTGACGGTTGCGTTTTAGCCGTAATTTTTAAATTACCTCCTTGAACAATAACGTTATCACTGCTATTAGTATAGGTTTGCACCTCATTATTCCCCCAGCCTCCTGCGCCAAGATCATAACTCCATTTACTGGAATCCGGAGCACCATCAGTATTAAACTCATCCGACCATACTAAATTGGTATAATCAGCAATTGGATCTTGAACCGGCGGAATGGTAGTTAAAATTAAATACCAAGCTAACGAAGGATCATTACCTTGCAATACTCTGACTTTCATTCTGTTGTCAGTAATAGACAATATTTCGTAGGAGCTATTTCCCACATAATACGCCATAAATCCACCGTCTGAAAAATTCATAACAGTACCTCTAGTTTGTGTTAAATAATCCGGGTTTTGCATGATTACAGATTCCGAAGGAGCCAACGAAACATTTTTCTCTCCCGTGGTATCAAAACTAAAACAAGAATCGTAACCCACTGAACCCCCAACTGCATTTTGATTATCCTTATTAAAGAATGTACTTCCACCATTATTCTGGCTGTATTTTAGAGCATTTCCAACTTTAGAAAATGTCATTTCAGTACCATAAAAACAACTACTTACGCCACCAGCTTTTTCCCAAGGTTGAGCCAAATAATAGTAGCCAAAGTAATTTTGTTCCACATTATTATTGTTTGGTCCAACTCCTAAATGACCTAATTCAGAAGCAGAAATGTACCACTTTTTAGAAGTTCCGCCCGTTAAAAACTGTACCGCCTCATCATCGGTAAAATTACTCAATACTTCAATTTCGATTGTTTTTGTAGTCGAAACACCCCCTGTACCCGTTGCAATAACTGTAACACTATAGATGTGAACTCCGTTTACATTATATCGTTGTTGGTAAATACCACTTGGAACACTTTTTTCAGTTCCATCTCCAAATTCAAATTTGTACGATATGGCATGGTCAGCAGTCGCAGTAAATTTCACTAAGCCCGATCCGTCTCCATAAGGTTCAGCAGCCGTTTTACCTACAATCTCATAGGACAGTTCTAAATTGGTCGGTGAATTAATCTCCCCAATTGTGGCATTGTCTTCCTGACAGTTCACAAACAAAAAGAGCGCTAGAATGCTCGTGATGCTATATACTAATATCTTTTTCATTATTTCGTTTTTTTAAATTATTGGGATTAATTAGACTGTTTTATATCGTCAAAGAAATAGGTAGCTCCATTTCCGGTAACACCAAAGTCAAAGAAAACAACTACTCTTTGATAGGTATAAGACATGTTAATGGAAGCAAAATCAAAGGTCAATTCTTGCCAACTGTTTGCATTGGTATACGTAGCATCAATCTCCTTATTTTTCGATGGATCTGCCAAGTTTTCCAACTTCATCTTAACGACAATATTGCCCTGTGGACCCCACACTTTCATCTTTAATTTTTTGATCAACGAAAAATCTATAGGATTGGACAGCTCAATAAAAGATCCAGCCCAGATTTGCGCGCCTCCCCCTTTGGTTAAAGCCCCTACTTTAGCCGAAGTGTTGATACCTCCTATGTGGGTATTAGCCCCAACGACGGTGTTAGCACCCCCAAAATTTGTAAAGGAATAAGGCAAAGTAGCCGACTCAAAATCTAACGGAAGGTTGATCAAGACAGGAACCGTAACCGTTACATTTTGAGTGTACTCTGTTGAAGCTGCGCCACCAGTAATCGCAACAACCTTAACTTGATAAGTACCTGCATTCGTATAAAAATGTGTAATTATATCGTCTTGTAAAAAAGTAACAGGTGTTTCGTTTGGATCTTCTCCAAAATACACTTTAAAACCAGTCTCAAATTCAGCCGCTGCTTTTACGGTAATTCCCAATGAATTCGAAGGCACTGGAGCTATGGTAACCAACAAATCTGTCGGGGCAAAGAAGGTAACATTAACCGGAATAATCGTTTCTGCAGTCTTACCATTTAAAGTAGTCCCAACAATTTTAACTGGCCATCCTGCTGCTGTGCTTTCTAAAAAAGTATGGGTAATAGAATTCCCAGGATTTACGATACCAGGCTCCGTAGTACCATCACCATAGTAAATTTCAAATTGAGTAACCCCTTCCCCCGAAGGCGTGATTATTACATCACCCGAATTATCAGCTTTTACACTGATGGCAGCAGAAATAGTATTGGGTGCACTGATGGCATCCAAGTTAGGAACGTCATTTTCTTTTGAACAACTCGAGAATATCGATAGTACGATCAACGCACTGATTAATTGTATTTTTTTCATAATATCTATTTTTTTAATTACCGTAACCTGGATTTTGCTGCCAATTCCCGTTTGAGAACTGTATTTCTTCATAAGGAACAGGGAACAATTCATTTTTATTAGCAGTAAAACCAGTAATCGTTTGCGCTGCTTTACCTGTACGCACTAGATCAAAAAAGCGATGTCCTTCACCCATTAATTCTAAACGGCGCTCGGCCCAAATGGCATCGGTTAAAGCCGTTCCTGAAACGGTCACATCATGATTAGTATCTCCAAATGCTCTTCTTCGTACTTGATTTAAATACTCGGTCGCTTTTGCATCATTACCACTTCTATTAAATGCTTCGGCTGCCATCAACAACACATCCGCATAGCGAATAGCACGATAGTTATTGGGATTAGTAAGGTTTTGATCCCCAATATTTTGATCCCCTTTACGAGCTAAATATTTTCTATTGAAATACCCGGTGTGTTTATAACCCGTTCCATAAGTAGCACTATTTGCTGCAGCCCAAGCGGCAATATCCAATATAGCAACATCCTTTCGGTTATCGCCCGTTTCATAAGCATTATAAGCTTCTTGCGTTGGCACGTTAAAACTATACCCTCCATCAAAGAATGGTCCAGCATAGTTTCGAATTCCGTTAAAACCTACCGCTACATTTCCTTCACTACACTGTAGACAACCAAAATCAGCTCCTTGCGCATCAGTATACTGCACTTCAAAAACCGACTCAGAGCCGTTTTCTCCAGCGTTTTCAAAAATAGTGTTGTAATCTGTTACTAAGGAATAGGTATTGGACGTAATCAATTGGTCCAAAACCGTGGCAGATTCTGTAAATTTATTTTGATATAAATACGCTTTTCCTAACAAAGCCTGTGCAGCCCCTTTTGTTGCTCTTCCTACTTGCGAAGGTGTTGCACTTAAATGATCAATAGCAAACAATAAATCCGCTTCAATACTAGCATAGACATCAGCAACCGAAGAACGCGGGATGCTTTTTTCGTCATCTAAGATAAAACGTTTATCTCCTTTCATCGGAATAGGCCCAAAAAACTTAACCAATTCAAAATGATAGTAAGCACGTAAAAAACGGGTTTCAGCAATAACTTGGTTCTTATTGGCAAAATCCGTCTTGTCTTTAAATTCCATGATGTAATTGCAGCGTTGAACACCCGCAAACATCCAATTCCATAAATCTTTCAAATTGGAATTCACAGCCGTATGAGTCATTTCATCAATTTGCTGAATACCGATCACGTCGTTTGCACTTTCTCCTCCAGACAAAGTATTATCAGAAGCAATTTCACCCAACATCACGTTGATGTACGTTGGCTGCAACATATCATAAGCAGCAATAAGCGCTTTGTTGTAATCCGACTCAGAATTAAAATAATTCTCGGCATCTAACGAATAAGGTGCCTCTTCATTAATAAAACTGTCAGAACAAGAAGTGGTCATGTTTAAGGTCACAAACAGCACTAAAACAGTAAGTATATAATATTTTTTCATAGTAATAATTTTAGAAATTAACGTTTAATCCAAATGAATAGATTCTCGGTGCTGGATAGTATCCATAATCGATACCTCCCGATACCGGATTCCCCGAATTGGCAGTTGGATCAAATCCTTTGTATTTAGTGAAGGTATACAAGTTGTTTACCGAAGCATAAAACCTCACTTTTGAAATCCCAGCCTTTTCAATCAATTTACTAGGTAAAGAGTACCCCAATTGAACATTTTGTATTCTCAAGAAAGAAGCATCTTCTACAAAATAATCCGAAAACAAATTATTACTAGAAGCACCCGTAGTTACTCTTGGAACAGTGTTACTCGTTCCTTCGCCAGTCCAACGGTCCAATACATAATTCAATCGGTTTAACTTATTTTCTGTTCGTTCATAGTTACGGATTAAGTCATTCCCAACAGAGGCATAGGCATAGGACACAAAATCAAATCCCTTATATTTCAAATTAATATTAAATCCTAGGGTATAATCGGCAATTGGTTTACCAATATAAGTACGGTCTTTAATATCCACCACGCCATCGCCATTCACATCTTTAAAACGAATATCTCCCGGAGAGGTTGGCGTTCCAAAATTTTGCGCCGGTGCCGCATCAATCTCCGCCTGATTTTGGAATATACCATCGGTTTTCAATCCATAGAAAACTCCCATAGGCTGTCCTTCCTCCATTCGGGTCGGTGCTAATTGACCAATGGCAAAAGAACCACTCTCAATAAATCCAGTCGAATTGTTAACTTTAATCACCTTGTTATTAATAGTCGTAATATTAAATCCTACCTCATATTTTAACTGATTATCGTTGTTTTTATAATTAACGGCAAACTCAAGTCCAGTGTTGCGAACTGTTCCCGCATTAATAGTAGGTGCTCCAGAACCTGGTGCATACCCTCCATTTATTCCCGAAATCGGAACACCGTTGATAATTAAATCCGTACGGGTATCGTTAAAATAGTCGGCAGTAATCTCTAATTTATTTTTAAACCATTTTGATTCAACTCCTAAATCAATTTTGGTATCCGTTTCCCATTTCAAAACCTTATTCGTTATTTGTCCTGCAGCAACCCCATTGGTTAAGGTATTATCAAACACATAAGTAGCTTCCCCCGATAATAACCCTCGGTAAGCATTTGCAGGCGCAACATCATTACCTAGCGTACCATAACTTGCTTTAAGTTTTAAGAAATTAATAAATCCACCTTTACTGAAAAAATCTTCATTAGATATAATCCAACCTCCTAAAATTGATTTAAAATAAGCGACACTATATTTGGAAGAGAATCTACTAGACTGATCGCGTCTTCCAATAAAAGAGAACAAGTATTTTCCTTTGTACTCGTAATCAATAGTAGTGAACAAAGAAGGTCTTTTATATGGGGTTGATTTATACGAACCCGTTGCAATAACTCCAGCAGGTGGCGCTCCATTTGCTAATGCAATATCAGCAAATTCCCAAGAGTTGTAGGGAACATCATATCCTGTAGCATACAACCCTTCTCCTTTAGATTCGTTTAAAGTACCTCCAAAAGTCACTTTTACTTTGTGATTTTCTTTAAATGTTTTTTCAAATTCTCCAAACATATCAAACGTAAAATCACTAAATCGTGTTGCATTTTGTGAAACACTATTTCGATCTACGTTAAATACTTTTGATTGTCCATAAAATATTTGTTTACTGAAAGATTTACCAACGTCATTTCCAGAATTAAATCCGTAACGAGTAGTTACTTTAAATTCTTTACAAGGCTTGTATTGCAATACAAAATTCCCAAAAATCTTCTTTTGGTTGTAGCTATTGTAAGTATTTTCAATTTGAGCTAACGGATTGATCACTTCATTCCCATATCCTGGCGTATCAGGTACTAGCGTATAATCTCCATTGCTGTCGTATACATTTAAGGTCGAAGGTGTATTAATCGCATTAAATAAAACCGAACCAATACCATTTTCATTCAACCCTTGTCTATTGTAATCCAAATAGTTCAACGAAGTCGAAAAATTAAATTTAGGAGAAAAATCGACACCCAAGGAAACTCTTGCATTACTTCGATCAAAACCTGATTTGTTTAATCCCACAATTCCTTCTTGGTCAATTTTCGAAGCACTAAACGAGTAGACAATATTCTCTGAACCTCCCGATATCGAAATATCTTTATTAGTAATAGCGGCTTTCTTAAACACTTCGTTTTGCCAGTTCGTCCCTTTGCCCAATCCTGTCACATTAGGATAAGGCAATGTTTGTCCATTGTTAGCAAAACTTTCATTCAACAAAAGCGCATATTCCGTCGCATTTAATAAGTTTAGCTTTTTAGAGGTTTCTTGCGAACCAGTATAGGCGTTAAACGCTACTTTGGTTTTCGTGTTCTTTTTACCCAGTTTCGTAGTTACCAAAACAACACCATTCGCACCCTTAGATCCATAAACAGATGCCTGCGCATCTTTCAGCACGGTAATACTTTCTATATCAGCAGGGTTCAGCAAAGAAATATCTCCTTCGTACCCATCGATTAAGTAATAAGGTTGATTATTCGTATTAGAAGATACTCCTCTAATATTAACACTGAAACCCGACCCAGGTGCACCAGAACCAGAATTCACCACCACACCTGCCACGGTTCCTTGAAGGGCCTGCGCAGTAATAATAGGATGAAGATCTTCTATCGTTTTACTAGTAACAACTGAAACTGATCCCGTAACGTCTTTCTTTTTCTTTGAGGTATACCCTACTACAACAACTTCTTCCAAGGTGTTTTTGTCTTCTTTTAAACGTACCGTTATGGTTTCATCTTTAGTCACAACCAATTCAAAACTGGTGTAACCAATGTAACTAAACACCACTTTTGATCCACTTGGGATTTTAGAATACGTGAAATTTCCATCAAAGTCTGTTTGAATACCAACTTTTGAATTTTTTAGAGCAATATTTACCCCCGATAGAGGTAGCCCTGTTGTAGCATCGGTTACTTTACCTTTTATTTCGTATAACTGGGCATGACCCAATACAGAAATGAGGAGCATAGTAATGAATAATAATTTTTGCTTCATAATGAATTTTGGTTTTTTTTAAGATTTTTAAAATTAGTACTTATAAGAGTTGCTGATTTAAAAGTAACCACAACAAAAAATATACAATAAAAAATAATCCTCATTTAATTCAGAATTCCATTAAAATTGAGACTATTTGTTACGAAAATCCAATTTATCCTAGGCCAAAATAACACATCATCATTGAAATAAAAACCACTCGAAAACGATGTTGTTGTACTTTTGTATAGGTGAATTGTAAAGTTTGTTGCCAAACTAGATAGACAGTATGTACTCTACAAGCCCTTGCTCATGAGGTAAATCCATCTTTTTACGCAATCGATATCGTTTTATCTCCACACTTCTAACCGAAATATTTAATAATGGGGCTACTTCTTTAGAAGACAAATTCAATCGTAAGTAGGCACACAAACGCAAATCATTAGGCGTTAAGGAAGGATGGGCCACTTTTACTTTCTTCAAGAAATCTTTATCAGCACTATCAAAGGCCTCTCTAAATACATTCCAACTATCCTCTTCGTTAATGTTCTTATTAATCGTTGTGATAACCGATTTAACATTGCGGTTCCCCTCTTCCGAAGTCTTCTTCAAATCTTCCTTAATCAACGACAACAACTCATTCTTCTTGATCAAATTCATAGTCGAGACCGCCAACTCCTTACTCTTACTATCCACATCTTTGGTCAACTGCTCATTTCTAAGCTTCATCAACTGCTGATTGTTCTCCAACTCCTTAATTTCCAATAAAAGGTTGTTCTCTTCTATCAACTTTTCACGTTGCCTTTGATAATATACTTTATACCGCTTATTAATAAAATAGGCCAAATAAACCGATAATAAAAAGTAAATGAATAACGCAAAATTAGTAGCATACCACGGTTTCAATATGGTAAACGAATAACTCGCCACGTTTTCTGGAGGGGAGTTCGCAATCTTAGCGCGTACTTTAAACACATACGAACCCGGAGATAAGTTTTTAAAATTCACCGATGATTTTGAATTCCACTCACTCCACTCGTCTTGCATGCCTTCCAATAAGTACTGGTATTCCGCATTGATGTATTTGTTGTACTCAGGCACGGTATAACTGAACGTCAAATTATTGTCATCATACTTAAATGCTCCCTCCCCCGCAATCGAGGTATTGACCATATGTCTATTGAGCTTATTGCTCGTAATGGCCGTAAGCGATACACTATAGTTTTTAAAACTCAAATCATCAATATTCAACGTATAATAGCCATCCGTAGTCCCAATTAAATAAATCGAATTGGTTAACTGACTGATATTCTCGTAACCCAACATGGAATTGGTCAACGAAGCCGGTATGGGAATAATATTTTTCTTCAGCTGGGTAGTCAACTTACCAGAGGTAAAATAATTAATGTAGTTCTTAGTAAACAACCATATCTTATTGGACTTATCCACAATTAATTTACCCGTCGTATACTCGCCCTTCTCAAATACATTACTCAACAAAGGGTCTTTGACAAATTGTTTGGTTTTGGAATTAAGCTTGTAAACCCCTTCTTTATAGGCATAATAAAGGGTGTTATTATATTTGGCCAAACTTGAATTCTTCCCTTTAGGGGGATTAACATACGTAAAGACTTGCTGGGCCAGCTCCAATAGTTTATCGGCATGAAATCTAAACACGCCTTTATATTCGTGGCTCACGTAAAAATCTAAATTGGGTAACACTTCAAAATACCGGGACGAATAATCAAATCCCTTTAATTTATTTTTATAAACCCAGCGCCCGCCTTCATTCTTCAAAACAGAGATACCAAAATAATTCCCTTGCAACAAGACATCACTTCTTCCTGGCACAGGTTCAAACTTCCAAGTACCCGATTGGTAAAATATGTTTTGTGCCACACCTTCGTCAACGATGAAGGTACCTGAATCATGTCCACAGAACAAAGTCCCCTTATAGGTATATAAAGACCAGACCTGCCCTTTCGTACCCGACACAAATCGGAACGGCTCGTCCGTTTGATACCTTTTACAAAACAATCCTTGATTGGTTCCAATATATAACTTATCCTTAAAAACGGTGGAAGTATAAACAGTTCCTAATATTCCCGTATCGTCAGAGAAGCTTTTAATTGGCGACTGTAAATTAATACAATTGATTCCGTTGTCTAATCCTACCCACAAATTCTTATCGTTATCTTCAAACAATGACAAGGCAGTATTATTACTTAACCCTTTATTTTGCGTAACATGAAAACTTAAGGCTTTATTACTATTCAGTATAAATATTCCATTGGAAATCGTCCCCACTACATAACCGCCATTGGATAATTTTTGGCAACTGTATACACTGCTAACCTGCAAATCGTAATCTATTGCGGTCTTTACAGGAGTAACGCCATTCTTGGACAATTCAAAAAAACCATTATTTTGTGTCAATAACAACAAGCCCTCATTCTCCTTGAAAAGCCCAACTATCTTATTATTTAACACTATAGGATCTTTTGAAATTAGTTTACTTTTTCCATTTTCAATCTCAAAGAAACCGTCAGACAAAGTTTGATAAAAAATCCCCGTTTCGGTCTTGAACGCCTTAATTATGTTGCTTTGAGGCGTAATAATAGAAAACTTTTTACTCTTAGTATCGTAGATATAAATCCGATTCAACGATTGAAACAGCACCCATTGATCGTACTTGAGTATCGACCAAAATTGCTCATCATCCAAGATCTTATTTTTAATCGTACGGCTCAACGAAAAATACTTTAGCTGTCCACTGTTCTGCCGCTTCCAATACCCAAACTCCATATAACAACCCGTATAGATACAATCATCGATGACTTTTACCGAACGAATAATGGTCTCATTGGGCGACGGATATAAAGTCCAATTCGATCCATTATATTCTAATAATCCTTCATTATTGGCAAAAAACATAAAATGCTTTTTATCCTGCGTAATCATCCAGTTTTGATTCCCAGCAGCATATAATGACGGAGAATATTTAACGATCGGAGGAAGCTCTTGTGCAGTTAAAACAGTAGTTAATAGAATTGCCAACCCCACAAAAGGATTCTTAATGCTATCAAAAATGGATCTAATACTATTCATACGGTTATCTTTATTCCAGACAGGAACCATCATAGCTCCTTTGATTTTTAATCAAATATAAAACAATTGTAAAAAAGGAAAGCACGAAACGAATTTCGTGCTTTCCAAACCAATTAACTTAAACTTAATTTTTAATAAACTGTTTTCTTAACAATTCATTTCCAACTTTAGCAGTAATCACATAAACTCCTTTCGACAAATGTTGTAAAGGAATAGAAACTTCATTGGTTGAAAAATCTTGTCTCAATACTAATTGTCCTAAAGTATTATAAATAATCACGTTCTCAATAACATAGTCACTTCTCAGATTCAAAATGTTATTGGTTGGGTTAGGATATAAATCAAATTTAGATTTGTCAAATGTTGTAATGGCTAACGGTGCACCAAAAGTGACATCGTCAAAATAATACGTTTTCTCTCCTGCCGTAGCACCCGTAACGCCAAAGTTAAAGAAGATAGAAGCCATATTGTAGGCATAAGAGTCATTAAAGGCTGCAGTAGCGGCTACAGGATTATTGAAGTCAAACTCCATCGTTTGCCATCCATTAGCCACAGTGGTTGTAGCTTCTGTTTCACAAGTATGGGTATTATTAGTAGACTCTTCTACTTTCAAACGCACTTGTATACCAGCGTTTGGCGACCAAACTCTAACATACATTTTTCGGTTTCCAACAGTAAACGGAATAGGAGAAGCGAATCCAGCATTGGTTCCAATGGTAGTTCCAGCCCACAATTCAGCGGCTGAAGTCTTAACAGTTTGAATAACAGTATTTGCAGCATCAGTAGGATCTACTACTTTAGTCGAAGCATTACCACCAAAATCAGTTACCGTGTAATCAATTCCAGTACCTTCAAAAGTTACAGGTAAATTAATTTGACCTAAACATACATTCGGACATGAACCTCCACAGTCAATTCCCGTTTCAGTTCCATTTTGGATACCATCATTACAAGTTGGCGCAACTCCTTGTTTAGCCAAAATAAATCGCCACCATAGTCCAGTGCCTATATTAATATCTAAGGTCAATAAGTTTGCGGTAATGGAAGTTACTAAATATGTAATGGAAGCTGGCGCCGCACTCGGAGTTGTTAATTCCCCTCCGTTATAGGCTTTTGGCAATCCTAGATAAGCTCCAACACCAGTAAGAGTAACTGTATTCGCCGAGGCATTATAAGACCAAGTAGCAGCATTAGAACCGTTGTGAGGTGCTACTGGCGTACCACATGCATCTGCTCCACCTTGCCAAGCCTCAAGCCATGTTTGAGAACCCAATACATTATTGAACGATCCATCGGGATTGAAAACATATTCGTCATCAAAGAAACAGTTTCTAGTAGTAACATCGGCTAAGTTATTAGCGTAGTACGATCCATTCCCTTGAGAAGGACCTACAGCAAAAGCTCCCGCTTGCGGACTCATTTTCCATGTTCCTGCGAAGTTTCCTTGAGTTGCACATGGTGTACATGATCCTCCACAGTCTAAACCTGTTTCGTCACCATTTTGAATACCATCGCTACACGATGCCGCAGCACCTTGTTTAGCCAAAATAAAACGCCACCATAATCCCGTACCTACATTGATATCCAACGTCAATAAATTAGCCGTTAAAGAAGTAACTTTATAAGTGATCGAGGCCGGCGCATTCGCTGGGTTAGTCAATTCTGCACCATTGTAAGCTTTTGCCAAACCTAAATAGGCACCAACACCCGTAAGAGTGATGGTTGCAGCAGTAGTATTGTAAACATAAGTAGCAGGATTAGAACCATTGTGCGGTGCAACTGGTGTACCACAAGAATCAGTTCCGCCTTGCCATCCTTCAATCCAAGTTTGAGCACCTACTACATTACTAAAGGTACCATCGGCGTTAAAAACGTAGTCGTCATTAAAAAAACAAGCTCTAGTAGTGACGTCAGCCGTCGAACTTGAAAAGTACGAACCACTACCTTGCGTTGGTCCAACAGCAAAAGCACCAGCCTGAGGACTCATCCTCCACGTACCCGTTAATGTTTGTGATTGTCCTATTGAAAAAATCAAAAGGAAAATGAATAAAGTAATTTTTTTCATAGTATAAAGTTAATTTACAGTTCAATTCAAATTTAAGAGAGATGTTGTATATAAATTTTTTGTTTAACTATATAAAAACTATACACTACAAAAATTCACTCAAACGTTTGAAATAAGAGCTAATCTACATATTATAAATGAATATGGGCCAAATTTCGATAAAAATTTTAGCGCTGTATGTTGAGGTAATGTTAAGGCAAAATGGAGCGGATTGACTAACGCACCCAAAAACAAAAAAGTAAAATCGATAGCTAAATCCTAAAAAAAATCAATAGTATGCAATTTTACTATTAAAAAAGTACCATAAAGAAAACAAGTTTTTAATCCAAAAACATCGTTTACTTGCCTACAAATAGGCTAAAACACGCTCCAAAGCCATTCCTCTTGATCCTTTTATCAATAGGG
>Ga0114967_10000185_pt1 | contig 51126 bp, 40 predicted proteins | sample M_130628_MF_Meta_FD_92639 | JGI IMG/M metagenome (GOLD analysis project Ga0114967, IMG submission 92639) | Freshwater microbial communities from Lake Montjoie, Canada to study carbon cycling - M_130628_MF_MetaG | ecosystem: Environmental > Aquatic > Freshwater > Lake | place: Lake Montjoie... | reverse complement strand
GAGATTTGGCGCAAAAAAGAAACTATCGTAGCCACTTTTTCTGTGCTGTTTTCCATATGTATAAGGATTGAGGAGCGTGTTGTGATATGTAGGGATTTCTTGTGGAATATTTGCAAACCATTCCTCCCAATTTTCGTTGAATAACATTCCGACGGTCGCCCAAGTTACGTTGACGTTATTTTTTTGAAAGAGTGCTAACATTTTTGGGATTGCACTCAAAGTGTTGTTGAAGTATTCTACTTTATTGGCTATTTCAACGTGGTCGAAAATACCCCATATTAATTCGAAATCCAACGATATGACTAAAGCTCCTCTTTTCATTATTTAAATTGGATGAATTCCTTATTTTGTGCTTGATATTCTTCATCATTAGTGTTTGGTTTTAACTGTTGCCAGTAGTTCCGTTCCCTAATTTTTTTATCTGCCAAATAAAAGTAGATCACAAAAAAACCAAAATACATTACTTGGGATTTTTGTCTCATGATAATCCCCAAATTGGACATCACAAAAGTCATCGCAAAAGAAGTTAGCAAGAAAATCATGGCACTCATTTTAACTACCGAATTTGACTTCCTGATAAATTTCAAAAAAGATTTATTACAAATCTTTGAAAACAACAATAGATATAACAAGTTTTCAAATGAACTGAAAAAGCCTAGAACATTCGGAGCATCGACAAAAAGAGGTCTGAACCAAAAAGTAAAAAATTTAAAAGGCAAGGGATAGCTTGACATATCAACTCCAGAACCCGCGTTTTCAGACAATCCTTCGGAGCGTATGGATGCAAACTCCGTAAAATCATTCACTAAATTCTCTGATTGTTCTAGATTGGCCACCGCTAATATCGAATTTGAAGCCACATAAATAAAAATAGCACCTGCCATCAGTAAAAAGAATTTTGCTCCCTTTGACAGTTTTTTATCGGCTCCGAAAAAGATCCCGAACATTACTCCAACAATCATAAAAAACATGACGTGTGCCCTAATACAATAGACGAAAAAAGCGCCTAAAATAAGTGTTACGATTCTTTTTTTAGGAAATTGAACCGAATAAACAAACATCATTACACCCATAAAAATGACGGATCCTTTCCCTAAAGAGGCGGACCAAAAATGCATGTTGGGTAAAAACAATAGTAGTTTTAACAAGTCATAACGCCCGAATACAATTACCTTTTCTTTAATGTTTTCGGTAATAAATAGGTAGGCAAAAACAAAACCTATAAATCCAAACCAAGAGAACAGTAGCATGCTCATTTGGTAATCAAAGCCCAAAAATTTCATAAAAGGGTATTCTAAAAAAAACACCCCCCAATTCATCATTGGTAGTGTTTCTAGCCAATCAATATCCAACTGATTTAAGACATTAAAATAATGCTTCGAGTCGGTTGGATTAAAGGAGCCATAGGCGAAGTACACCCCTGCTAGCAGCAAATGGTACAAAAATATTTTTCTTAGCAAACTTATGGACAAAGACGAATTGATGGCCGTAATCCTTTTATAGATTTGCTCATTTATGAAAAACAAAATCGCTAATAAAATTACTAGACCCATTATATTTTAGTTACGTTTTTGTGCCAAATTTCCAGATTTAGTAAAGCGAAAAGACTTTTATATCGCTTTACATCATTTAATTTTCCTTCTTTCAAATAAAACTCGGCGATATAATTTTTGTCTATAAAGTTAGCATAATAGGGATTACTACTGTGCAAGTAGTCAGAATATAATTCTTTTAATTGATTGTTGAGTAAATCTTTCACTGAAACTTCGAACCCTTTTTTTGGAAGTTTATATACAGCTCCATCAATGTATTTTTTGTTTAATTCGCGCAGTAAAAATTTGGTTGAAAATCCGTGGACTTTGAGGTTTGAATCTAGGGATGCGCTCCATTCTATTAATGATTTATCGATAAAAGGCGATCGCCCTTCCAATCCATTTTGCATGGTAGCTATATCCATTTTCTTAAATAAAACCTTGGGTAAAATACCGTATAAATCGGTCAACATTGTTCGTTCAACCGCATCAAATTTTTGGGGCGAGAAATTGATTTGCGACCTATACATTGGATCATCTACCTCTTTAAATCCTGGAGCATCAAAAAACAAGTCGGTCGAGGCACTAAAATACTGTTCGGCACCTTGCAAACTGAAAAAATCGGACAAACGATTTAATTTGGCCAAGCGGCTATTTTTATCCGAGGTTGAAAACACTTTTGTAATTCCCCCAGACAAGGTATTAATCGCCTTTAACTTGTTATAATTTTTATACAAAGCATACCTTCTATACCCTCCAAAAAACTCATCACCGCCGTCGCCATTTAGCACGACACGAAGATGTTCTGAGGCCGCTTTAGCGACATAATATGAGGGCACTATACTTTCATCGACAATCGGTTCGCCGTAAGCGTTAAGTATTTTTTCATAATCATTTGACAACGTATCGTAGTCGATCAACAATTCGTGATGTTCCGTTTTAAGTTGCTTCGCTATTAAACCTGCTGTAATTGATTCGTCAAATCCGCCTTTTGTTTTGACCGTAAATGTTTTTAATTTCGGATTGGTTTTGACCGCTAACGCGCACACCAAACTACTATCAATTCCTCCGCTTAGAAAAGCGCCAACTTCGAAATCACTTGCTGAAACTCGCTTAGTTACCGCTTTTTCAAATAGGACATCCAATTGTCTAAGGGCTTCGTCTTTGTTTTTAATTTTCGGAGCCTCAAAATAATTTTCAAAATTCCAATATTGGTGTTTATGTAGTGTTTTATCCTGGGTGTTATAACAGTAGATATGTCCTGGTAACACTTCAAAAATATCTTGGTAGACCGTATTCTCCCCTGCGACAAATCCCTTTTGCAAATGCCATTTCACATGTTGCTCGTTGATTTGGAAACCTGAAAAACAGGTCGTAATTGCTTTGTATTCGCTGGCAAAAGCAAAGCCATTTTTTTGTGTATAGTACAGCGGTTTTTTACCTACTCGATCCCTTACTAAAAAGTACTTTTTCTCCTGCTTATCAAATAGAGAAAGTGCGAACATTCCATCTAATTTCGAAAAACATGCTGATCCCATTTTCTCATAAAGCTGCACTATTACTTCTGTATCAGAAGCGGTTTTCATTTCCAGATTGTGTTCTTTAATAAGATCTTTATAATTGTAGATTTCACCATTAAAAACGAGCACTACTTTTTCGGTTTCGAATGGCTGATTACCGCCTGCGACGTCAATTATACTGAGTCGAGCATGAAAAAAAGTGGATCCCTCAATTTCTTTAAAATATTGGCCATCTGGCCCACGATGTTTGAGCGCACTGGTAACGTTCAGCTTTTGCTGCGCATTAATTGTACCTATACATCCAAATATCCCACACATATCTAAAAAAGTTCTAATTCGCCAATATTCCAGTCGAAATCCTGAAAGGAAAGACTAGCATCTTGGTCATTAATTTTTCTAAAAGTAACACAAGGTGATTTTCTCTTGAGTTTTACCGAGATCAGTAGCTTGTTTCTATTGATAAATGAAGTAAATCCAAGTCCGAATGTGAAGAACAATCGAGCGTAAACAGCAACCGGTATCTTGGAGCAACTCACATTATTTTTCAATACATCACAAACTCTGAATTCGTTTAAAAACTTAATTTTCTTTTGTCGATAAATGATCAGATATACATCATTTCCAAGGTTGCATTCCTTCATACCGTACTGTTGAATAGCAATTTGCTGATAACGCCACTGATAATATGAGCCGTCCTTAACGATAGCAATGTATTGATTTGCAACCGCTTTACAATTTGAGAAATCGTAGTCCAACAATCGATTTTGATCTTTAGCAAAACTTGTAACTGAGAAGGGAAATGTTGGTAAAATTTGTATGAGAGGTCGGCCCCACTCTATCCAACCCATTTTTAAATAGCCGGGTTTTGATTGATCGTTTGGCGTATTAAAAATAAAAGCCGATTGATTTATCTTTTTTAAATCTTCAATTAAAGAGAGCGTCAAATTTTTAAAAATTCCTTTGCCTTGATAATCTGGATGTGTGGCTGTATCTACAGGCCTGTAGGCCTTGATTACACCATTATTGTCGTGAAACTTGAAACACATAAAAGCTCTGATACCGACCAGTTTGTCATTATCCCAAGCTAAAATCACAGGAGAAATTCCTCCTGGATTTTGGTTATGCTTCCAGTTCCAAAATTCCACTGTTGGAGCTCCTCCATCTGATCCTAAACACACTTCAAAAAGGGAAACAATTTGTTCCAAATCAGAAGGTTTAGCCAATTGATAATCAATTTTAATTTCGTTCATCAAGTATTTCGTTATAGATTGATTCTAATTGGTTTACCATTCGCTCAATACTATAGTCGGCAATAACCGTAGTTCTTGCCGCTTCCTTCAGACTTTCAAAATTAGAAAATTCATTTAAAACTTTTTCCTCTAATTGAACTAAAATTTGAGCTGGATCTTGACTATTGAGTAAAACACCGTTTACATTGTTTTTAACGACATTCGGAATACCGCCAACGGCTGTACATACAGGTACGATCCCCATGCTCATAGCTTCTAAAAGCGCTACTGGTAAGCCTTCAAAATCGCTAGTTATCATAAATACATCCATATAATTCATATACTCAATAGGACTCTCCTGAATACCTGCCAATAATACGTTTCGCAACTCATACTGTTTAACTAGTGATTTCATTAAAGGCATTTCAGTTCCATCACCGACCATTAAAAACTTTAGTGGAAGTTGTTTTCTTTGTGACAAATAAGCTACTTCTAGAAAAATATCTAAACGTTTTTGTTTTCTAAAAACAGCAACCGTACCTATCACTTTATCTGTTCCAACAAAAGCTTCTACATCTTCCAGTTTTGTATAATTACTATCTTTTGAAAAATACGCTGTATTAACACCATTTGGCACGTAAACAATATCGTGAAATAAACTACGTCGCTCCAGAGCTTCTTTAGCATCCTGGGAAACTGCTAGAACTTTACTTTGAAATTTATAGCTAAGTTTACTCAATATCCTAGTAACAAAATGGTACTTATCAAAATTATTATGCTCCGTGTACAAAACAGGTATATTTGTTATTTTGCCCACGATACGAGCTACAATCCCCGCCCAAGGTAAGTGAGCATGTATAATTTGAATATGGTTTTCCTTGCAATATTTTGCAATTTTTGAATATTGCAACAATAGTGTTAGATTATTTTTGGCCGCAATACAAGTAACATTACCACTCGCATTTTCAATTGAAGAAACCATCTGATTTTTCCATGGTAAAAAATAGATATAATGAAACTGGAACTTCGTTTTATCATGGATTTTTAAGGTTTCAGGCAATAACATTTCTGCTCCACCGCGTCCTAAAGATTTTATTATATGAAGAATTTTTATTTTTTCCAAAACACAATTTTCATTAGTTAGTTAAATAGTTCAACTGAATATATACTTCTTCAAACTGCTTAGCGATATTGCTATTATTATAGTTATCACTGACTAAGTCATATGCATTTTGAATATATTGTTGATTATCGTTGTAAAGTGCCTTTTCTAATGAATTCACAAAGCCATCTTCGTCATTTTTCTTAACCAAATAACCTGTAACACCATTTCGAACCACTTCGGGAATACCACCAACATCATACGCTACCACTGGTCTTCTTAAAATCATGGCTTCTAATATTACCCCTGGCATTCCTTCAATTATACTAGGCAAAATTAAAACATCAGCTTTGCAAATATAATCCATCGGATTGGAAACCCAACCATAAAACGTTATGTTGTCATTAAGTTTCATACTGTAAGACAGTTGCTCAATTGCCTCTCTCTTTGGACCCTCACCTAAAAGATGCAAATGCGTATCTGGATTACCATCGAGCAGTTTTTTAAATATAGATAACAAACCTTCATGATTTTTTTCAAAACTAAATCCACCAACATGAATAATATGCTTATGTGCTTTTTCACCACCTATCCATGATACTAATTTGCATTGATACATTTCAATACCTACAGGGATTACTGCAGTCTTTGAAGTAGTTTTAGGAAATAAATTATTTATGTCTTTTTTTGAATTTTCTGAAACTGAAACAACGAAATCTACGTTAGCATATAACCAGCTATTTATCCATTTGACCATTGGATTGTTGATGTAGAGACTAATCATGCTTGCATTTCGAGCAACGATAGGTTGTTTCCATCCAAATAATTTTTTACTCATTACAGCGAACTTCAAGGTATCGCCTGCATTACATTGAATAACATCTGGATTGTATTTCTTGACAAGAACTGCAAAATTCTTCCATCCCTTGTAATCAAAAAAACGTTTTGACGCAGGACGGTTCAAACTCATTTTTTCTCCTCCAAAAGGCAAGGCCCCTTCACCGGGAAATAAAGAGAGAAAAATGACTTGATGCCCCAATGACTCTAAATGTTGTGACAATTGGGCAGCAAACATTTCGGCGCCGCGCAGTTGGAATTTTTGTACCAGTTGGAAAACTATCAAATTTCTAAGTTATTTAATTAAACTTTATCGTGAAAAGATGCAATATCGCTATTTTGATTATCGAATTAGTTTATTATAGCATTCTAGCATTTGCAAGTTTACCGTTTCAAGCTGAAATTTGTCTTTGAAATTCTGCAAACTTGCTTGTCCCATTTTTTTCCTTAAGTCACTTGAATAAACCACTTCAAGTAATTTTTCTGCTAAATCAATACTATTTCCCAGTTGATACATCAACGCATTATGGTTATTATTGACTACTTCTTCAAATACTTTTATATTGGAACAAACTATTGGCAAACCAGCCGCTTGCGCTTCAATTAATGATCCACCTAGTCCCTCATATTTTGACGGAAAAACAAATACATCAGAAGCGGCTAAGAGTTGATTTATGTCATCGCGATGCCCTAGAAACAATATGGTGGTTTGTAAATTATTTTCTTTTAAAAATAATTTTATTTCTTTAGTGTTATTACCATCACGACCGCAGCATAATATCTTAACCTTTGCATTCGATAGTTGTACATCGATATTTTTAATTGCGTTTAACAGCTCTAAATGTCCCTTTTGAAACTCCTGACGGCCAACATGAGTAATAATAATATCTTCTTGATCGAACTTAAATTCATCCCTAATATTTTTTCGGGATTCGGCTTGATTTTCTAAAAATGGGTTGGCATTTCTACCCCTAAATATTACATCAATCTTCGCTGGATTTATCTTTAAGTTCTGAATATAATGTTGTTTAACTTCATTTGTAATCGCGATAAACTTATCAGTGCCTTTCTTCTGCGTAATTTTATCTATAAATCGGTACAAATACAACCCCCATTTGTTGACTTTTGGGTCAGAAAAGCGGATGGAATCGTAACTGCAATTTACCAAACTTTCAACATTTAAAAAATCGGCTTTTACCTTCGCTATGCGGGTACGCAGGACCGCTCTAAACAATACTGAATGTACAATATTGGGTTGGAATTCACGAATTATGGTCGCAATGGAGGAAACTTGTTGCCAAAAGTTTTGATTATCAATAAAAGAGACATCAAAACCGTTTTCAATGATTTCCTTTTCAATACCTTTTAGTCGATGCTCTAGAACAATAACTTTTACAGTCACTCCCTTTTTTACCAAAAAATACCAAAGTTCTGAATTTGATTTTTCAGCACCACCTGTTCCGAGGCTATCTTGAATGAATAATACTCTCATTACACTGTTGGATTTTCACTAAAATACCCATACTTTTTTAAACCACTATTGGCGATACTATTCAAAATATTCCATTCTTCTTGACTTAACCGAGCGAAGCTTTTAGCGTTTTGATTAGACACTTTCATTTTATTCCCATGTACTTCAAAATCGCCTTGTAACGTTTGGTCATCAAACGGATTGATTTCTAAAAAATTCGTTACTTTAAGACAAGTACCTTGCAGGTCGGAAGTTAGTTCTTCGTATGAAATTTCGAGAAAATTTTTAATAGTTCCTCGGTCTCTCTCTACGACATCAATACTAGTTTGCCATTGATTAGCAGGAAATTCTATTGGATATTTTGCCCCTAACTTGGCTTGATTTTCTGGCATTACATTTGCCTTCCTTTTAATCCCTTCCGCTACCGCATAGCCATTTCGAACAATATAAATAAAGTAACTATTTGGGAAATACTCCTGAAAGAATTGCATTCTCGCGGCATTAGCAATGGATTTTTCAACAACAATACGAGGGTGTTTTTGAACAAAATGCGACCAATGTCTCTTAACAATCCTAGCTGCTTCTGCTGCATTAGCTTCTTCTATTCTCATCTTGTTTTCACATTGTGACCACATTCTTTGCCAGCCAAAATCCTCAGGCCTTGGTAACTGATTTGTTAGCATAACCCCTTCATCTGGCAAAACGGACAATTGATTGTTTTTTTCAAAAATTTCGGTTAAAAGGGTTGTCCCAGAATTGTAACATCCGATTATAAATACCCATTTTTTTGGTTGTAATTCTTTGCCAAAAAAAGAAAAAACGGCACTTACAACCTTGGATTTACGATACCTAGAGTACACTTTTTGCTTGAATGTTCTGTAATTCATCTCTTTAAAATTTTGTATAGGAATTTATTCAATGGCACTAATTTAGAATGCCAACCTGACAATATGAATTTAAATTTCCACAGTGGTGTCGAATCATTAACACTCAATCTAGAAATGCGCAATGGATTCTTAATTCCTTTATTTATCTTATGATCAAATAGAAATGCGTATTCTATTCCTTCTTGTTTCAAAATAGCTTCAGAAACTTCATTATAGCCGCCATTTGGATAAGCAAAAATGCTATATCCTTTTAGGGCGCTACGATTAAAAAATGATTTTGTGTTCTTTATTTCCTTTCTTATTTCTGCTTCATTACATTGATCAAACATAGGATGCGTATCGCTATGATTAGCAATGATTATTCCGTTTCTTTCCATTTCGAGTAATTGTTCGACGGTAAGTTGTTGTTGTTTGAATAAAGGTTTATCGTATTGACTTCTGAGTGCGATTAAATAATCGATTCTTTCTTGATTCGGAATATATTTTAATTGCGTTGCTTTTTCAAATCCCTTGCCTTCCCCTAAATAATACATCACTTCATTCCACCAAAAGGGAGTGTCGGTACCGATAAGGGATGGAATGACGAATACTATGGTAGGAATATTATATTTCAGCAATAATGGATAAGCTGTGGTGTAAAAACTAAGATCACCATCGTCCGTTGTCACTAAAACGTTTTTATGTTTTTTCAGTACTTGCAGTTGTTTTTCAAAATTTTGAACATTCTTAAAACTGTGATAAACAAGTATTTTATCCGGTATATTTAGTCTCATGATCATGAAAAATGGATTTCATCGTACTGTTTCACATAAACTTCAAGCTCCTTTTGCTGATCAGCATTCAAGCTGTTTTTACTCTTAATTACTGACCTATCTGACTCCAACTTGAGGACTAACTTTTTTATTAATCCTGTTTTCTTGAAATTAAAATATTTTATTTTAAGATAATTTTTCAAACGACCTTCGGGAAAATAGTCCAAAACGCCGCTCATAAAAATTCGATTCAAAACTAAATGGGCATTTACTTTGGTACTTTTTTTAGTACTTGTGTTTTCTTTCACTTCATTGGAAACCTCAAATTCAGTAACACCAATTGATTTACATACAAATGCCATGTACTGATTGTTATCTTTAATTGCCTCGTATTTTACCAAGTGACACTTTGAAAATCGTTCACCAATGGCATTAAGCAAAAACTGGTAATCAAATTTCTCCAGTAGATATTTTTTATTATCAGCATAATATCTACTCATTGATTTAGCGCAAAAGCCTCGGGAAACTACTCTAAAATTATATAATGATTTGAAGTACCCTTTTGGACTTCGTAGGACAATCATAATTTGTGCTTCGGGAAAAAGAAGCTTTAAGTTATCCAAGATTATAACGACCTCTTTTTTGGAAAACTTTTCAATTGCACCTGAAAAAAACTCATTACTAATTATTAATTTCTTACGATTATCCCAGCCTTCTAAAAGAGCTGCTTTATAACTTGCTAACTCTTTTTCAGTCAAATTTCCCTTAGTTAGAACGCGCCAAGCTGGCAAATGGACGTAATGAATGTTTTCTATCTTAGGAAAAATATTGTTTTGCAGGTAGGTAGTACCCGTTTTATGCAAACCTATATGAATATAAACGCTCATCTTAAACCTTGTTTTTTGTAGTACTCCATACCTTCCATGCACTTTCGTCTATTTGAAATTTTTGAGTAAAACCATCGATATCTTTACTCAATTTTTCATAAATAATACTTAACTCATCTTCTGTTAATTGAGGTTTCTCAACCTTTTTATTAAGAAAATAGCAATATAAAAAATAAATTTTCGAAACAAAACCATTACCAAAACGCGAATGAAAAAAATCATAATGCTTAATTAAAAATCGATTTTCGGAAACGTTTTGAGCCTTTACCTTGTCAATCTTGAAATCTAATTCCAAAAAATTGGCGATTTTTTTATTGAAAGCTGTCGTGTTAGATTTTAACTCCTCGAATTGAAGTACCAAGATGTTTTTGTCTCCAAACAACTCCAAATAAGGCTCTATTTGCGACATATAAGCACTCGTTTTGATATAATTCTTATCTGAAGCTAAAATGCTTTTTATTTGATTTCTCGTGAGTCTTCCTCTAAGTAAATCGTGGTAAATATTAGATATGATTCGGTCCAATGGATCTCTAACGAGGTAAATAATCTTAGTGTCCGAATCATAATCATGGATCATTTTTGGGCAATTTGGAAACAAATGTATCTTGGAATAACTAGGAGAAACATCCATCAAATATTTTGTTTTCTCGGTAATTTCAAATTGATTTTTATACCAATTTATTCCATTTTTAGTTCTTTTAGTGAAAAAACTAGGCTCTTTAAATTTGGATAAGCATACTTCATCAACCTCCTTAAACATTTGATACAAAGAGCTTGTACCACATTTCATTCCACCGATTACAACTATTTTTTTCATTACTCTTTGTGTTGCTTTATTTGGCTAGTGGCCTACCGCCGCTTCCGCCGTACCTATTATTTCTTTCTAAATTATCGTAATGTACTTTATCACGAGATTTAATGATTTTTGCGGGATTTCCTCCCACAATTGCTAATTCAGGGACATCTTTTGTTACTGTTGACCCCATTCCAATGATTGCACCGTCTCCAATGGTAACACCAGGAACAATATTTACGTTCATTCCGAGCCAAACATTTTTACCAATTACTACTTTCTTCTTTATGGTTGTATTATCATAAGGCAATACTTTTCCCTCATAATTATGATTTACAGAATAAATTGTGATGTTGCGGCTGAAGTGGCAATTATCGCCAATATGAATTTCGCCCTCGGACTTGAAATAGGCGTTATCACCAATATGTACATTTGCACCAAGAAATAACTTTGATTTATTTGAAATAAAGATCTTACCTTTTATTTCACAACCAATTCCGGCAGAACCAAGCTTTCTCAAAATAAAAAAAGTATTGCGGGATACCGTCCATTTTTTTTTTAAATTTTTACTTTTTTGTTTTAAGAAGTAAAGTAATTTCATGATAAATCTGTTTAATAAAGAAAGAGCTAATAATCATTCCTTTTATCGCTAATGCGATAAAAATATTAACCTTTCCGAGCATAAATATGTTTAGCAAGCTAATAATAATAAATAGCAAGACAAATTTAAAAAGCAAAAATTTATTCACTTTAAAAAATTCAATCCAAGTATAGCCAGGAATTTCATTACTGACTTTGAAATGCAATTGCAAATATTGAAATATTAATCCTAAGGAATATCCGATCGTCACTCCGATAAGACCAAAATAAGAAAGTGAATACATTAAAACAACGGTTACTACAAGGTACATTGAAGAATAGTAAAATGTATTTTTAATAAATCCTTGTGATCGCAAATATTGTAGTGTAATCTTATAATTTATTCGAAATAAAAGTCCAAAAGTAAGTACTTTTAGCAATCCCTCCGCCTGTTTCCATTTATCACCAAGAAGGATGGATACAATTTCTGATGAAGAAGTTAGTACCACCAATAGGGTAGGGAAAATAAGTAGATTTAATAAATATTCAACTCTTAGTAATTTTTTTAGATGTAGTGCCTTATCATCATCCATTTTAGCAAAATCGGCAAAAATTATATTATCAAGATATTGGGCATAAAGATTTTGAATTGTGCTCATAATACTGTAGGAACGATTATAAATCCCTAATGAAGATGCTCCTAAAACTCGACCTATTATGATTCCATCGGACTGGTTACCTAGCATCCCAACAATCCTACTTGCTGTATTCCAACCGCCGAAGTGAATCAAATCATTCCAAGCTGTTTTGTTAAATTTAAAAAAATACTTTTCTTTCTTAAAGGCATAAAAAATCATTGACTCTATTAGCACTTGCGCAACCAAAGGATAAATCAGGGCATAAAAATTATGGGTACTATTGTAAACAATAAAAACTCCGGGGATATAGATACATGTAAAGCTAAAAAGTTCAATCAAACTAATTTTTTTTACTTCGAGATTCTTTAATAAAATATTTCGTGAAATGGCTGAAAGTGCTATAAAAAGGGGTAGCCAAAAAATAGTATGAAGAATATTACTCAATTCTGGGATATTGAAAAAGTTTGCAATACTTTCATTTCCAAACCACAATATTCCTGCAAAAAAAAGTGAAAAAACGATGTAAGAAAAAAAGGCGGTATTTATGTGATTTTGATTGATGTTCTTTTGTTTTATTAAGCTAGCGCCCAATCCCGTATTGGGGATTTCCATAAAAAGCGTTATCAAAATATTGAAAACATGAAAAACTCCGAAATCATGTGGTGTCAAATGTCTTGAAGTCCACATTAGAAGAAAAATTCTACTAAAAATTATTATAATCTTTGAGAATGAATACCAAATTCCATTCATGATTTACAATTTTTAATTTGAATTTTAAAGATTTTCATTACTATACTATCATACCGGCCGCTACAGTCTCATTGGTCGCATCATCAATAAGAATAATACTTCCAGTGATTCTGTTCTCACGGTAAGAGTCTAACATTAATCGCTGCGTGCACCGAATCGTTACTCGGGCAATATCGTTCATCTTTAATTCTTTTTCTTCTTCTAAACGATGATAGGTATTAATGTCGATTTTATAAACAACGTTCTTAATAATTGCTTTTTGCTCGTTGCTTGTATGCATAATGGTATATTTTGCATTAGGTCGAGCAGCACTGTTATTAAACCAACATATCATTACATCAAATTCTTGCTGCATTTCAGGTTGATTGTTTGTTTTTACTAACATATCTCCACGACCTACATCAATATCATCTTCAAGAGTGATAGAAACGGACATTGGTGCGAAGGCTTCTTCTACTTCTTTATCACCAGCATTAATCGATTTGATTTTAGATACAAAACCTGAAGGTAAAACGGTAATTGAATCCCCCACTCTATAGATACCGCCAGCAATCCTACCAGCATACCCGCGGTAATCGATAAAACCTTCACTTTGAGGACGTAAGACAGTCTGCACTGGAAAACGTGCATCAATCTTATTAATATCGCTACTAATGTGAAGTGTCTCAAGCAAATGTAATAATGGAGAGTCTTGATACCAATCCATATTTTCGGAACGGTTCACAACGTTATCACCATCTAAAGCGCTTATCGGAATAAAACGAATATCTTTAATATTTAACTTAGAGGAGAACTCTTCAAATTGATTTACAATATTGGCAAACACGGTTTCCGAATAATCCACTAAATCCATTTTATTTAAACAAACAATAATGTGCGGAATTTGCAATAATGAAGCTATAAAAGCATGCCTTTTAGTTTGTTCAATAACTCCGTGTCGGGCATCGATTAAGACAATCGCAGCATTAGCTGTGGAAGCTCCCGTTACCATATTCCTTGTATATTGTATGTGTCCAGGGGTATCTGCGATAATAAACTTCCGTTTTGGAGTGGTAAAATAACGGTAGGCAACATCGATCGTAATTCCTTGTTCGCGCTCATCTCTTAAGCCGTCTGTAAACAGTGCTAAATCAACACCAACATGTCCTTTTCTTTTGCTAGTGGTTTCTATGGCCTCTAATTGGTCTTCAAAAATAGATTTTGAATCATATAACAATCGGCCGATTAATGTGCTTTTACCATCGTCAACACTCCCAGCAGTTGTAAAGCGCAATAATTGATTAGTATCTATAATCATGATATTTTGAAAATTAATTTTGCAGAATTTTTTTTACTCGAATTTTAGAAATAACCTTCTCTTTTGCGGTCTTCCATAGCAGATTCCGATCGTTTATCATCCGCTCTATTTCCTCGTTCTGTGTGGCGTAAGGATGCAACCTCAGCAACAATCTTATCCAAGGTGTCGGCGTCTGATTCGATTCCACCGGTGATTGTAATATCACCTAAAGTTCTAAATCGAATTTTCTTAATTTGAATGTCTTCAGAACCGTCAAGAACCAGATATTCTGATTTTGGAATCCAAGAATGATTTCTCCACAGAACTTCTCTTTCATGGGCAAAATATAAGGACGGAATGGCTATATTCTCTCTACGAATGTAATTCCAAACATCCATCTCTGTCCAATTACTAATAGGAAAAGCTCTAAAATGCTCTCCTTCAAAGTATTTGCCATTTAGTAAATTCCACAATTCTGGACGTTGGTTTTTAGGATCCCATTGCCCAAAATCATCTCTATGTGAAAAAAAACGTTCTTTCGCTCTTGCTTTTTCTTCATCACGACGGCCTCCACCGATAGCGCAATCAATTTTATGGCTTTCTATAGCATCAAGTAGTGTAGTAGTTTGTAAGGCATTTCGATTGGCATTTTTACCTCGCTCTTCCAGCACTCTTCCATTATCAATCGACTCTTGTACCGAGCCTACTAGTAATGTAGCTCCTAACTCTTCTATTAAATCATCTCGAAATTTTATAGTTTCTGGAAAATTATGACCTGTATCAATATGCATTAAGGCAAAAGGTATTTTGGAAGGGTAAAATGCTTTTTTAGCTAAATGAGCCACAACAATTGAATCTTTCCCACCAGAAAAAAGAATAACTGGATTTTGGAACTGCGCCCATACTTCTCGTAAAATGAAAATGGCTTCTGATTCTAACTCATCTAAATAATTTAAATAAAACTTACTCATTTTTATAGGTATCTATTTTTTGCTGCACAAAAGTAACAACTTTTTCAACTGCTATTGTTATGCTTTCATTATCAGTTTTAATCCAAATATCTGGATTTTCAGGTTTTTCGTAGGGCGAATCTATTCCTGTAAAGTTGGTAATCAATCCCTTACGTGCTTTTTTATATAATCCTTTGACATCTCTGCGTTCACATTCTTCGAGCGTAGTATCTACAAAAATTTCAACAAAATCATCTTTACTGATAATTTCTTGGACCATTTTTCTGTCATTTTTTAAAGGAGAGACAAAGGCAGCGACCGTAATCATACCGGCATCGACAAAAAGTTTGGCAATTTCAGCAGTCCGTCGCAGATTTTCATTTCGGTCCACTTCAGTAAACCCTAGACCTGAGTTAATTCCACCTCGCAAATTATCCCCATCCAAGGTGTATGTTTTCAAATTCATTTGAAAAAGAACTTTTTCTACGGCTTCTGCAATCGTTGATTTTCCGGAACCGGATAGCCCCGTAAACCATAAAACCATTGAAGGATGTTGATTTACCTTATTTCTAGTTTCTCGTGTAACCGAATAATTTTGTTGTGTAATGTTGCTACTCATTATTTCTTACCAAATCTTGATTTACTATTTCCTCATTTGAAATTTCGATAATTTTGGGCAAACCAAATTTACTTCGATACCAAATGCGTTCATGCGCATAATATAAAATCATTTTTGTAGTCACTTCGGCCAAACCTACCTTCAACCCAATAAAAGGATTTCCGGAGATAAACCATGCCACGAACATTGTATCAATAGAACCAACTATGCGCCAAGTCACCGTCTTAGCGAAATGACGTTTTTTGCTTTCGCGTAAGACACCTTCTTTTGATACATTAATTTTATACCAAACTCTTTCGTGCAAATAATACAAGAAAAATTTGGTAGCAAATTCCGTCATACCAATCTTAAATCCAGTCATAGGATTCCCTGAAATCAACCATCCTAAAAGCATAGTATCAATCGTTCCTGCTACTCTCCAAGTAATTGCTTTGGCGATGTGGCGCTTATGTGATTTATCAATCATTACTTATCAGGAAAGATGGGTTTAGCAGATTTTCTTTATTATATTGTAATTCATCGACTGAATCTTGCTTCAAAACTTTCAATCCAACGGCATTGCAAATCGCGTGTCCAGCAGCAATATCCCATTCCATTGTGGGAGCAAATCTAGGATAGATATCGGCTTTACCTTCTGCCACGAGGCACAATTTAAGGGAACTTCCTTTTGAAATGATTGTAACTTTTTTTTCGGTCTTCTCCTCTAATGCCTGCATAAAATTGGATGTTTCGTCGTTCATATGAGAACGACTTCCAACGACCCTTAAAAGGTTATCGTCCTTTCTGGGAACAATACATGAGCTATTATTAAGAATATCACTTGCTTTTGTTTCCGATAAAACTTCGATTTTATATCCCACTCCTTCCTCTACTATCCCATAATAAAGCTCTTTTAGCGCTGGGGCATAAATCACACCAAATTTAGGTTTCCCATTTGCGACGTACGCTATGTTAACCGTAAACTCATCATTTTTCTTAATAAACTCCTTCGTACCATCAAGCGGATCGACGATCCAACAATTTGTCCAATTTTTACGAATCTCGAAAGGACTCTGTTTGGTCTCTTCACTTATTATTGGAATACCAAAAGGTTTTAATTTATTTTCAATGCAGGTGTTTGCTTGACGGTCTGCCAATGTCAAAGGAGACTCGTCCTCTTTATAATGCACTTCGATTTCATTAGTATAGATCTTCATGATTATTGCTCCTGCTTCCAAAGCGGCTTCAATAGCGGCTTCGATCCAATTCCTATTTATAGAAGAATCTACCATATTTCTTATTGATACTGTTTAATATAATAGTTTTGATATTCGCCAGAAGTTACATTTTTCAGCCATTCCTCGTTAGAAAGATACCAATCTATGGTTCTTTCTAACCCTTGTTCAAAGGTTACGGACGGTTTCCAATCCAATTCTTTATTAATTTTAGAGGCATCAATTGCATAACGCAAATCGTGTCCTGGTCGGTCTTTTACATAAGTAATCAATTTTTCCGATTCACCTTCGGAACGTCCAAGTTTAGCATCCATCTGCTTGCACAATAATTTTACTAAATCTATATTTTGCCATTCATTAAAGCCTCCAATATTGTAGGTTTCATTATTTCTACCTTCGTGGAAGACTAAATCAATTGCAACAGCATGATCTTCTACAAAAAGCCAATCTCTTGTATATTTTCCATCACCATACACTGGCAAAGGTTTATTATTGATAATATTATTGATAAATAGCGGAATCAATTTCTCAGGGAAATGGTTTGGACCATAATTATTGGAGCAATTAGTAATGACGTAAGGCAAGCCATAGGTTTCCCCGTACGCTCGAACAAAGTGATCTGAACTTGCCTTTGAAGCTGAATAAGGAGAATTTGGATCATACGGCGTTGTTTCTGTAAATAAGCCTTCCGCTCCAAGACTACCATAAACTTCATCGGTAGAAATGTGATAGAAGCGTTTTCCTTCGTAATCATTAGCCCAAATTAATTTACAGGCATTTAATAAATTCATCGTTCCAATTACATTTGTCTTCACGAAGGCCAATGGATCAGCGATGGAACGATCAACATGTGATTCAGCAGCCAAATGCAGTACTCCATCAAATCGATGCTTTTGAAATAACTCATCAACAAAGGTTGCATCCGTAATATCACCTTTACAAAATGTGTAGTTTTTACTTTTTTCAATATCTGCAATATTTTCTAAATTGCCTGCATAATTCAATGCATCAAGATTAAAAACATGATAATCAGGGTATTTGTTCACAAAACGTCGTACAACGTGCGAACCAATAAAACCTGCTCCTCCTGTAATTACTAATTTTTTCATCTATAATTTTCCGTCCGCTTTATCACTTAAAACTCCTTTAACATCAAATACTACACAATTATCATTTTTCAATTTGCTAAGATCTATTATTTGGAATTCTTTATGGGCTACACCTAAAACTATAGAATCAAAAGTTTTTGATGGTAATACATTACTTGTTCTCAGCTTATATTCGTTCCATACTTCCTCAGGTTTTGCCCAGGGATCAAAAATTGTTACTTGGATACCGTAGTCTGCTAATGCTTGTACTACATCTACAATTTTTGTATTTCTAACATCGGGGCAATTTTCTTTAAAAGTGAAGCCCAACATAAGTAATTGAGCACCATTTATAGCCACTCCTTTTTTAATCATTAGCTTAACGACCTGGGAAGCAACATACTCACCCATACTATCGTTAAGTCTTCGACCAGCCAATATTATTTCAGGATGATACCCTTTTTCTTGCGCTTTTTGCGCCAAATAATAAGGATCAACACCTATGCAATGCCCTCCCACTAAACCAGGTTTAAAAGGCAAAAAATTCCATTTTGTTCCGGCTGCTTCGAGAACAGCTTGCGTATCAATCTCTAATAAATTAAATATTTTTGCTAATTCATTAACAAACGCAATATTAATATCTCGTTGAGAATTTTCAATAACTTTTGCAGCTTCTGCTACCTTAATAGTGGGCGCTAAATGCGTTCCCGCAGTAATTACTGATTTATACAGTTCATTTACCTTCTGGCCTATTTCTGGCGTCGATCCTGAGGTGACTTTTAAAATTTTTTCTACAGTATGTTCTTTATCTCCAGGGTTAATTCTTTCGGGTGAATAGCCCGCAAAAAAATCAACATTAAATTTTAATCCACTAGTCTTTTCCAAAACAGGAATACACTCCTCTTCGGTCACACCTGGATAGACGGTAGACTCGTAAATAACAATATCCCCTTTTTTCAACACTTTCCCTACAGTCTCACTTGACTTGTAAAGTGGCGTTAAATCTGGTCTATTATTCTTATCCACAGGTGTTGGAACCGTTACTATGTAGTAATTACAATCTTTTATATCTTGTAAATTGTTTGTACAAAAAAGTCCGTTAGCATCACTTGAATTTGCTACCAAAACCTCTTTTAACGTTTTTTCATCTACTTCAAGTGTAACATCAATACCTGAATTCAATTCAGATATTCTATTTGAATTAATATCAAATCCGACTACAGAATATTTCGTAGCGAACAACCTCGCTAATGGTAAACCAACATATCCAAGTCCTATAATTGCAATTTTTGAATCCATTATAATTTTAAAATCCTAAATTAATTTTTTTTAAGAGTCCTTTATTTAGAACCAATTGATTGATATACAAATCCTATTTCTCTCATTTTTTGAGCATCTAAAATATTTCTACCATCAAAAATAAACGCAGGCTTTAGCATGTGGTCATATACCTTAACCCAATCATATTCTTTAAACTCATCCCATTCTGTCAATATTGCGATGGCATGCGCATTGTCACAAGCCTCGTACGGGTCATTGTATGCTTTAATGTAATTTTCATTATCAGATGGATTTCTCGTTTCAAGATAATTCAAATCCGAGATTACTTGCTGGTAACTAACTTTTGGATCAAACAATGCTAAGTTGGCTTGTTCATTGATCAAATCATCAGCGACATAAATCGCTGCCGATTCCCTTGTATCATTTGTGTCTTTCTTGAACGCCCATCCTAAAAAAGTAATTTTCTTGCCGGAAACGGTATTGTATAACGTTTGAACAATGTTTCTGGAAAACCTTCTTTTTTGATGATCATTCATAATGATAACCTGTTCCCAATAATCAGCAACTTCATGTAATCCAAATGCTTTTGAAATATACACTAAATTTAAGATGTCTTTTTGGAAACAAGAACCACCAAAACCAACTGAGGCCTTTAAAAATTTATCTCCAATTCTACTATCCATACCAATTGCTCTGGCAACTTCACTAACATTTGCCTCTGTTTTTTCGCATAATTCCGAAATAGCATTAATCGATGAAACTCTTTGTGCTAAAAAGGCATTTGCTGTTAATTTTGACAATTCAGAGGACCAAACGTTAGTTCTTAAAATTCGTTCAATCGGCACCCAATTAGCATAAACTTCTACTAGTGCGGCAATTGCGTTTTGACCTTCAATATTATTTTCACCACCAATAAGGACCCTGTCTGGATTTAATAAGTCAGGCACCGCAGTTCCTTCGGCCAAAAACTCGGGGTTAGACAAAATTTGAAATTGTACCCCGTTACCAGTATTATCTAAGATTGATTTTAGAGCCTCTGCCGTTCTTACTGGCAAGGTTGATTTTTCAACAATTATTTTATCTGATTTTGAAACTTTTGCAATTTGACGAGCACATAATTCAATGTACTTTAAATCTGCCGCCATTCCCTTTCCTGTACCGTAAGTCTTAGTTGGTGTATTAACTGAAATAAAAATCAATTCAGCTTCATCTATAGCTTTATCAACTTCGGTAGAAAAAAATAAATTAATATTTCTAGTTTTGGCGACGATTTCATGCAGCCCCGGCTCATAAATAGGAATTTTATTGATATCACTATCATTCCAATCTGCTATTCTTTTTTCATTTAGGTCAACAACTGTAACCTTAATGTGCGGACATTTATCTGCAATAACTGCCATTGTTGGACCACCAACATATCCCGCTCCAATACAACAAATATTTGTTATTTTCATTTTTATTTATTTCAAATTTTCCCAATACCATTTAACGGCCTCTTCAAGACCTTGATGAAAAGAATACTCGGGATTATAATTAAGAATTTTTTTTGCCTTTTCAATACTAGCATGAGAATGTGGTATATCACCTACTCTATTTGGACCGTGTAAAATAGGAACATTAGCTATTTCGGGGTCAATTTTAGATAAATAACTTTTAATACTATATACCATTTCATTCAATGTAACTCTATCTCCACATGCGGTATTAAAAACGGTATTCAAAGCTAAAGAATTTTTGGTAAACATAGCAATCTCATTCATTTGAATAACATTGTCAATATAAGTAAAATCTCTGGAATAATTTCCGTCACCATTTATTATTGGGCTTTCATGTTTAATTAGGCTCATTACAAATTTTGGAATTACTGCGGCATATGCGCCATTTGGATCTTGCTTTCTTCCAAAAACATTAAAGTAACGCAATCCAATAGTTTCCATACCATATATATTTCCAAATATCTCAGCATATAATTCATTCACATATTTTGTAATGGCATATGGTGAAAGAGGCTTTCCGATTTTATCTTCAACTTTTGGCAAACTTTCAGAATCTCCATAAGTTGAAGAGCTTGCCGCGTAAACAAATCTTTTAACCCCAGCATCTCTCGAGGCTATTAGCATATTTAAAAAACCAGTTACGTTGACTTCATTTGTCGCTAGGGGATCATTAATAGATCTGGGAACTGAACCTAATGCCGCTTCGTGCAAAACATAATCCATGTTCTTTACTGCATTTTTGCAAGTGGTAGCATCACGAATATCTCCTTCGATAAGATTAAAGTTTGGGTTTGACATTAATACTTCAATGTTATGTCGATGCCCTGTTGAAAAATTATCTAGACAAGTAACTCGGAAATTTTTTGATAAAAAATATTCGCAAAGATTGGAACCGATAAATCCAGCGCCGCCGGTAACAAGTATGGCTATTTTAGTCTTTTCCATTATATTTTACTTTTAAAAAGTCTGTAGTACATTTTTGCAAAAAAACCTTTAGGCTCTTCTTCTTCGTGATAACCACTACCATTTCCGTAACCATATGTGTATCCGTAACCATAACCATAACCATAACCTACGCCATATTTAGCTTTATTCTCATATCCATTAAAAACAATACTGATATTATTCAGTTCTCCTCTTTTGGCTCTATTGTTTAATAAAGTTAACATTTCTTTTTTCGTGAAATTTTGACGGACTATGTATAACGTGACATCACTAAATTGTGCTAACTCTAAAGCATCAGAAACTAAACCTACTGGCGGTGTATCTAACACAATATAATCATATTTTTTCTTTAATTCAGACATCATCTCCTTCATACTTTCACCCATAATCAATTCTGAAGGATTTGGGGGTATAGGACCAGAGGTTATTACGTCTAAATAAGGCACATGAGTTTTTTGAATTACTTCATCTAATTTCTTTTGTCCAATTAAAAAATTAACAATTCCGACATCATTTTTGATATTAAAATCATCAAATATCTTTGGCTTACGTAAATCTAGACCCAAAATAATTGTGCGCTTTTCACTCATGGCAAAAACTGTTGCGATATTAATCGAACAAAACGTTTTGCCTTCTCCACTTACAGAAGATGTGAGCATTAATGTTTTTGTCCCCTCTAAACTTTGCTTTTTGTAAATAAATTGTAGAGAAGAACGGATTGCCCTAAATGACTCTGACAAAGCCGATTTTGGTCTTTCCAAAACTGATAAATTAGATTCGGAATGCTTCACACCAACAATTCCAAGTAAAGGTAATTGTGTCAAACTTGAAATATCGGCAATATTTTGAATAGTATTGTTGATGAAAAATATGAAAAACACTAGTATCAGGGGAATCAAAATACCCGCAAAAAAAGCTAGTACATAGTTGACGCTTGTTTTAGGTCCTAATAAACCACCTCCAACATCCTTCGCAGAATCAATAAACTGTATATCGGACAGGTTAGCAGCTTTCACAATTGACGCTTCACTTTTCTTTTGCAAAAAAGTATTATAAATGCCGCTACTTAAATCATATTTTCTCAAAATATTTAAATAAGCTTGATTTGTTTCTGGCATTTTTTTGATCTCGACATCTAAATCCCGTAATTTACCATTGATATTATTTAGATCAAATTGCAGCACATTCTTAAGTGAATTAGCATTCTCAAGCAGCACTTTTTTAACGGATCCGATCTCATTATCAACCCGCTCATAAAATATTGAGCCCTTCGCTGAATAAAGCAGTTCTGCTCTATCAATCGAAAGTCCAATAAGTCTGGAAACATTTCCTAGAATATTTGGATCATCTATCCCTGCTACTGTCGGTGCAGGAAGTTTTGAAAAGTCTACGCTATTTCTTAAGTATGTTTTTAACGAATTAAGATAATTTATTTTACGTTCAACTTCATCTTTCTTTGCATCCAAATCCATCAGCATTTGTTTGAAACTAGCGCCTTTATCTTCGATACTTATTACATTGTTAGTTTTACTAAAATCTTTCAAATCATTACCAGAGTTTTTAAGCTCTTGTTCCATTTTCAGTAAGGTCTCATCAATAAAATTGATCGTGTTTTCTGCAAATTTATTTTTGTTTTCTAGTTGCCTTTTAATTAAGCAATCGACGGTGGCGTTTAGGTAGTCAACCATTCGGTTCTTGTTAGTACCCTCCATGCCTAATTTTAGAATGGAAGCGGCCTTTTCATCAACGACAACCTTAATGCCTTGACATCTAGCTACTGTTCCATCAAATGAATTAAATCGCAGCAATATTTCTTCGTTGAATTTCATTTTTGACAAATCATTCAACTCTAATTTCCAATTTAGATATGGCAAACTTACTACCTGCCCTACTTTAAAAACTTTAATAACTTCTCGGTTATCAACATGTATTGGCGTAATTAAATTCGTGTAGTAATTGATTGTGTTCTGAGTACTGCTCTGAAAAGGAATCCTAATTTGGTAAGTAGAATTAGAAAGCATTTTTACACCGATAAAATGATCATATAATTGTTCTTTCCTTTTATCTAATATAACTTTAAAAGGTACTTGACCATATACATCCTGTAAAAAATATTTTGTTTGTTGTAAATAATCTATATAAAATTCTAATTGGTCTACTACTAATTCATTGTGAGATCTAGATTTCAGTGTTGTAGAAATCATTTGAACTTTATCGGAAGTTCCTCCCCAATTAAAAACTAGACTTGTTGTAGAAGTAAAAAAAGGATTGTTTTCTTCTTTGATGGCAATGGTAGTTTCAATACCATATATTTTTTGTTTCCTAACGTTTACCTGATGTGCAATCGAAAACGCTATTATTAATCCCACTAAAAACCATTTCCAATAGCTAGTAGTTTTAATTAAAAAACCTTTAAAATCAAAGCTGTTTTTATTGTCAAAAAAAGTAAAATCTTTTATGTCGAGCATGAAAATGAATGTTAATTTTTAAGTAATAAATAGATTGTGGTTGCTAAGGACAACGCTGTGATAATTGTTGTCATCGATTCAATCCCTGTCTTTCCAGTCCCCCATGTTTTTTGTTTGAGCGGTTTAACATAAATATAGTCATTGGGTTGCAAGTAAAAACATGGTGAGTTTACCGCATTAGCATCCGTTAGGTCAATACTGAATGTTTCATTTCCTTCCGGATATCTTCGAATTACTTTAATGTCCTTTCTATCTCCAGTTACGCTAATATCTCCTGCGTTAGCGATAGCCTCCATCATATTTACTTTTTCCTGATACAAAACTTTCGTGCCTGTCACTCCTACTTCCCCATTAATTGTATATCTAAACCCAGACAGCTTCACCGTTACAAAAATCCCCGCTTCAGTCTTGAAATATTGTTCGTTAAGCTTTTTTTCGATTTTTTGCCTAACATCATCAACCGTAAAACCTAAAACATTTATTTCACCAAGCATTGGCAATCTGATATTACCATGATCATCAACGGTGTACCCCAAAAAATAACTAGACTGTTCATTAAAAGCATTTCCACTTTGTGTATTTGAATTGCTGAAAATCTCCACTAATTTTGGATCAATTGCCTTAATTGTCACTGCTAATACATCATTTGTCTGTAAACGATAAGGTTTATTAGTTGAAGCTGCTATCGAAGCTTTTGATGCATTATTTTTGTTTTGAAGATAAATTAAATCTTTAGTAGGAACGCAAGACGAAAGCAAAATGCAAAACAGCACCAATAAGTATAATCTAGGATTGTTCATTATTCTTTTTAAAATTAGCAAACAAAGATAGTTTTTCATATCTAATTACAAAACTGTAGTGAACTATTATTTAATCATGTAATTTTGAGTGAATTCTCAAATGGAACTCGATTTACTATACTGCGTCCTAAAGTTACTTCATCTGCATATTCTAATTCGTCCCCAACAGCTATTCCTCTCGCAATTGTTGAAGTTTTTATATTTAAACCTGTTAGTTGTTTGTAAATATAAAAGTTTGTAGTATCCCCTTCCATCGTTGAACTTAAAGCAAAAATAATTTCGTCAACCCCTTCCCTTTTTACTTTTTCAATTAAAGAAGATATATTTAAATGACTTGGACCGATTCCGTCAATAGGCGATATTTTACCTCCTAAAACATGGTACACCCCTTTAAATTGATTTGTATTTTCTATAGCCATGACATCACGTACATCTTCAACGATACAAATTAGCCTATGATTTCGGGACGCATTTGAACAAATTTCACAAACATCATTATCAGAAATATTATGACAAGAGGTGCAAAACTTTATTTCTGAGCGCATAGTCAATAAGGCATCTGACAAGTATTGCGTTTGCTCGATTGGTTGTTTCAATAAATAGAGCATTAGTCTTAATGCCGTTCGCTTACCAATACCAGGGAGCTGTGCCATTTCGTTAACTGACTTTTCTAACAATTTTGAAGAGAATTCCATTGAGCAAAAATAAGTAATTTGAATATTAGATAATTTTAATTTTTGTGAATAATTTATGTATTTTGGCATTTTATAAATTTTGATTTTATGTCACCGAGCACTATACTTTTCATCATCATCTTATATTTTGGCTTACTACTTCTTATTTCGAATTTAGTTAGCAGAAAAAACTCCGATAATGATACTTTTTTTAAGGCCAATAAGAACTCAAAGTGGTATTTGGTTGCTTTTGGAATGATTGGTACGGCGCTTTCCGGTGTTACTTTTATTTCGGTACCGGGACAGGTTGGTTCCCCTGATGTTCAATTCAAATATTTTCAATTTGTTTTAGGTAATGCTTTCGGCTTTTTATTTATTGCAAAAGTATTATTGCCGCTCTACTACAGAATGAATCTGACATCCATTTATGGGTATATCGAACAGCGACTAGGAAACCGATCTTACAAAACAGCGGCTTTTATTTTCCTAGTTAGTCGCACAATTGGCTCTGCTGCCCGTTTGTACTTAGTCGTTTTAGTATTGCAACGTTATTTATTTGATGCTTTTGGAGTTCCATTCTATGCAACCGTATTTATTTCACTTGGATTGATTTTTGCCTACACGTACAGAGGTGGGTTAAAAACAATAATCATAACCGATACTTTGCAAACATTTTTCTTAGTTTCTTCGGTGTTTTTAACTATCTATTTTATATGTCAAAGTATGGGATTTTCCTTTGGGGAAGCATTTGAAGCCGTTAAAAACAGTAATTATTCTAAAGTTTTCTTTTTTGAAGATTGGAGCAAAAGCACACATTTTGTCAAACAGTTTCTAGGTGGAATGTTTGTTACAATTGCCATGGTGGGACTTGATCAAGATTTGATGCAAAAAAACCTCAGTTGTAAAAACGTCGGAGAAGCCCAAAAAAACATGTATACTTTTACAGGGATTTTTGTAATAATTAATCTTTTCTTCTTAAGTGTAGGTGCACTATTATACATGTATGCTGAACGAAATGCAATAAAGATTCCCCTAGTTGATGGTGCAATTCGAACTGATTTGCTGTTTCCAGAAATTGCATTCCATCATCTTACGATTATTCCCGCAATAGTATTTTTATTGGGATTAACTGCTGCGACGTTTGCTACAACAGATTCAGCTTTAACAGCCCTTACAACTTCGTTTTGTGTAGATTTTCTGGGGATGGATAAACTTGAAAATCAAAATAAACCAAATATTGTTAAAACGCGTCATTTCGTTCACATTGGATTTTCACTTGCAATGTTTTTTGTAATTTTATTGATTAACTTTTTTAATGATGCTTCTGTAGTCAGTCTTATTTTTAAAATCGCGGCGCTAACCTACGGACCTCTTTTAGGCCTTTATGGATTTGGATTATTTGTAAAAACAAAGACAATAAGAGAATTCTTTGTTCCTATTGTTTGTGTTATTGCTCCAACAATTACTTTCATGCTTAGTTTATATTCCAAAGAACTTTTCAATAATTATGAATTTGCAGAAGAATTAATAATTATTAACGGTTTACTAACTTTTGTCGGCTTACTGGTAATTAGTAAGCCTACTACTAAAAATACCCGTTATTAGTACTGATTGGTGGCTAGCAAAACTAAAGTGCAAGCTGTTTCAACTTTAATACCATTGGCATTTAATAACTGATAAAACTCGGGGTTTTCAGCACCAGGGTTGAAGATTACACGTTTGGGTTTGGTTTCAATTATGTAATTATAATATTCTCGTTGACGTATTGGATTCAAATACAAGGTAATGGTATCAATATTTTTTAGTGGGATGTTTTTTGTATAGATCGAAACTCCTGCCACCTCACCTCTGTTTTGCCCAATAGCCATTACATTGTGTCCTTTTTCGACTAACATAGTTATGGCTTTGAAAGCATAGCGTTCCGGTTTAGTGGAAGCTCCTAGGACAACTGTTTTTTTATTTTTCATTGCTAAATTTTCTAGGGTTCAAAGGTACTATTAACTTCTTTATACAAACCTGTTTTTTAACGTCTATTTAATACTCGAAGTACTTATCATGAATTATCTTTGCCGAAAAAACTATGGAGTTATTTATTTTCCTGTTTGCTGCTCTATTTTCGGTTTTAAATCCGATAGGAACAGTACCTATATTTGTTGGATTAACTCAGGGTTACACAAAACGAGAACGTTCAAAAGTTTCAATGCTCACAGCAATAAATGTGTTCATAATTCTAATCATTTCCTATTTTGTGGGTCAATATGTTTTGACCTTTTTTGGCATAACTATAACGGCACTCCGTATCGCTGGAGGAATTATTATTGCTAGTTCAGGTTTTTCATTACTTAATGGGAAGTTTAATAAAAATAGAGGAATTAATAAAAAAGTTGAAGCGGACATACAAAGTCGTAATGAAATTGCTTTAACACCTTTGGCCATGCCGATGCTTGCTGGTCCCGGGTCGATATCCTTGCTAATTGCTTACTACCAAGAACACAATACCTCTAAGGACATCTTGATATCGTCCTTGGCAATACTTGTTGTTAGTTTTGCAATATTTATTATTTTGAGGAGCGCAGACTTTATCGCCAAGTTTTTGGGGGCTTCCGGTATCGTCGCTGTATCGCGAATCATAGGATTTCTTACGATTTCGATAGGTATTCAGTACATAATAAGTTCAGTCTTGTCTATTATAAGGGGCATATAACGATTTGATCTACTGAAACAAAAAACTCCAAACGATTCTGTTTGGAGTTTTTTGTTTTTCTTGAAATTAAGACCTACTATTCTTTTGGCAAAAAGATTTCAGCCATCATGCAGCGAGCACTTCCGCCGCCACACGCTTCTATTGTATCTAAACTGGAATGAATAATTTCTACATGAGCTTCTAATTGGGCAATTTGTTTTTTTGTTAAACTCTTATAAGCGGATTCACTCATCACCAAAAAGCGCTCTTCATTTTTACCTTTAACTTCGAACATGTTTCCTGCGAAGTTATTTACTTGCTCCTCTGTAATTAATATTATTTCTTTATCATCTCCTTTCAGACTGTCAAGAACCATCTTGCGTTCTTTCTTATCGTCAATACAATCGGCGCAAATCACGGCGAAGGTATCTCCTAGGCACATCATTACATTTGTATGATAAATTAATTTACGCTCTCCGTTTACGGTTTGAAATGCTTCAAAAATTACGGGTGTAAATTCGAAATCTTCGCAAAACTCTATCATTAGTTCTTCATCGGCTCGCGGAGAAAGGGCACAATATGCTTTGCCGTTTTCTCGATCCAACAACAAACTCCCGGTACCTTCTAAGTAAACATTATCCTCTTCTGCCAAGGTATAATCCATTATTTCATTGATCACAAATCCTTCATCTTCCAAGATATCTAAAATATCTTCTCTTCTTTCGGCGCGACGATTTTCGGCAAACATAGGATATAAAACTACGTCACCATTTTCATGAAACGAAATCCAATTATTTGGGAAAATACTGTCGGGGGTGTTGGGTTCAATGGTATCTTCGACTACGGTTACTTGGACCCCTGCTTTTCTTAATTTAGAAACAAAAGTGTCAAATTCAACTTGCGCTTTTGCATTTACCGTATCCGTTGAAAGTCCGTCAAGTACTTTTTGGTAATAATTATTGACTGCTGTTTGTTCGTTCATGCGAAAAGCAACTGGGCGAATCATTAAGATAGAATTGGTCGTTTGTTTCATATTAGTCTCTTATTAAAGGTAGTGTTGAACATCGCAGCAAACCTTCTTGTTTGGCAATTTCAGCGTATGGAATTTCTTCAACGATAAATCCGTTATCGCGAAGCCAGTTGTTTAAACGGGTAAAGTTTTTTTCGGATACTACTACATTTTCATCGATAGAAAATACATTGGAATTCATATTGTACATCTCGTCTCTCGTAATATGGAAAAGATTGTCTTTACCAAATAATTCTACTAAATAAACATAATCTGATTCTTGACGGAAACCGCTTTTATAGATGATTCCTTTGTTTTTTCCTACGGGTTGAAAACAACAGTCTAAATGCAGGGCGTTATCTCTGGCTTCTAGTTTTGACTTCACCAAATCAAATTCTTTAACCTTCTTATTTGGAAATAATTTCTTGATATAATTGACGCCTTCCATGTTGGTTCTTGCCGTAATATATTCCTTGTAGTCGGAGCCTTTGTATGTACCGATAAAAATATAATCATTCCAAAGCATGACGTCACCTCCTTCGATGTGTACTTCTTCGGGTGGTCTTACAACCTTTGCGGGATTAATTTGGTCAATAATGTATTGAATTGCGTCCAACTCTCGTTCTCGATCCGGCAGGATATTGGCCTTAATAAATACATCATCAATAACAAATCCGATATCTCTTGAAAATATTTGATTGTAATTTTCAATCATTTCGGGACGATACACTTTCACATTATACTTTTGAAAAACTTGGTTAAAAGCATCCATTTCATTGATCATATCTATTTCTTGTGGATAAGTTCCTGCAAGTATATGCTCAAGTGATTTAGGATCATAGGCTTCTTCAGCTGTTGGTGTTGGACCATTATTTACAGCCGATCCCAGGACGACTGCTCTTAACCTTGACGTTTCGTTTTTTACATTTAGAGATAACATACAATAGCTTTTGGCTTTTGGACAAATATAAAAAAGCTTCCCAACTAAGAGAAGCTTTGTTTATAAGTATTTTAAAATAGCAGCCACCTTCAGAGCGGCTGCTTTATTTATTTAGAATCAATTACAGATGTATCGTTGCAGCACCCGTTATTCTAGGTTAATTTTTAATTAGTTTCTCGGTGAGTACTTGACCATCTTCGGTGGTAATATTGATGATGTAGACTCCATTTGCGCAGCCACTTACTTCTAATCTAGTTCTATCTGTAGCTTCGTTAGTTCTTTCGAAAACGGTTTTACCATCTATAGTTGTAATTACAACTTTTGTAAACGCCATTTCTTTTAATGAAATTTCGATGGTACTGCTGGATGGATTAGGAACAATTGTAAATCCGTTAACAGACTTGACTAGATGGACCGTATCATCAACATTTGGTGCGACACTTGGATCAGGTTGTTGTGCGTCAACACTTGTGGTCTTATAAGTAAAAGTACCATTACAACCTTGAGGATAAGCGGCAAACTGGGCACCTGTTACTGCTTCAAAACCAGGGTTTAGTTCGACGTAATTGGCCGCATGGTAAACCACGCCGTTTGATTGTGCATTATTACCCACCGTGATAACATTGGAGGCTTTTATCCAATCCGAGCGTTCTTTTGTTCGATTGATTATTGGCGCTAAGTTATTACTATTATCAGCAGGTGCTGTTAAGGTTAACGTAGCTTGACAGCAATTATCAAAAGTGACGTCGGGACCCAGGTTTGCGGAATGATCGTAGATATCGTAAACAAAGTTGCCAGCAGCGCAATTGACATTGAAAGTTGCATGAACATCGAATTCAAAATCACCAGTAGGGGCAACACCAAATTGACTTGGCAATACGGTAAAGCAGAACGTATTTGCGGTTAATTGTGTTGGCGCATTAATTGTTCCTATTACGGTTCCGTTCTGAATGATGTCTAATGAAATGGTCGCCAGAGTCGCATTTACAGGAGATTGATAGGTTCCGCAAACTTGAATTGGTGTATTGCTAACGGTATCTGGGCAATTAATATTGGTTGGATCCATACTTAAAGCACCTAATTGAGGGGCCGCACAAGTTGTTCCACAAATATTGTCGATATAAACAGTTCCGAAGTGCTTTGAAGGTTGGCAATCGCTCACACTAAATTCGATGGTACCCGGTTGATTTAAGATGTCTTGAACATTTAAACGAGCGCAGATCCACCCGGTGTACAACATTCTTCGATCATTTGTGATGTCAATTTTATTAAACAGACAGTTATCTGGGTTCGCAATAATACACATTTCGTCCACCACATTGTTGTTTTGGTCTAAGACACGAACCCTAAAATAAGGTTGGATCTCCTGTCCGTGTGCGGGTTTATTGTCCATAATCAACGAAAAATTAAAATCAATTGTTGGTTGATTAATGACTGGAAAATAACGAGAAACCGTTGACATATCTGATGAGCCTAAACCGGCTGTATTGTTAAGTTTAATACATTTGGTTCCACCGTTAGCGGGTAGGGTTGGAATATTAACTCCAAAACTAGCTAATACAGGGTCGAATATTTGATATCCGGGATTGGTGCTGCTTATCAGATTGATTGTGGCATTAAAATTATTTACTGCAGGCGTTATTACATTGGTCGCTGTTTGTGCTGTTGGCGTTGCACAAGACAAAAAAAATGCAATTCCTGATGCAGGTTGGGGATGCGCGTCTGACCAAAAAGAGTAGCCAGCGGTGCCGCTTTCAAAATCACCATTAACACATTGGTTCTGCAAGGTGGTCGGTAATGTTCTTGCCAAGTAATCTTCTCTTTTTTCTGGATTTTCAACAAAAAATAGCTTACGCAGTTCGAGTTTTTTGGCTTCTACTTTTGCCTCTTCTAATTCGGCATCCGTAAATTCATCTTCACTTTTCAAGTGGTGAATTATTTTATCATTTATCTCTTGTGACAATTTGTATTTATTAAAATTATCTCGGATAAAATTTTGAATCTCTATTTCTGTTTGTTGCGACTTGGCTATTCTAGCATTTTCCGTTTTTACATACTCATCATATTGAGCGGTAATCAGGTTTGAACTGAAGCAAAGGCAGCAAAAGAAAACTATTTTTAATACCTTGCACATGTTATTTGGTTTTTTCGATTAATGCTTTTACCTGTAGTTTTAGCGCTTCGATTTCTTTATTAGTATTGTCAAGAGCTTGGTTTTGTGCTTCTATTTTTTTGTCTTGTTCAATAATATAAAGTGTTAACTCTTCTATTTTTTCCATGTGTTTTGATTGCATTGCGGCTAAATCAAGACCATTTTCGGCGATTTCTTTTGCAGAATCTACACCGGGTAAGTGTTTGTTTTTTGCTACAAATTTTGAAACCTCTTTTAAAGGCATTAACTTATAATTTTCATCGAAAACATAATCGGCCCAATTGGCTGAACTGCGCAACGACACTTTAACTTTTTCCGTTAGTATTCCCCCTTCAACGAACAATCTGTAATTTCCTGTGGTACTAGGATAGGTTGCATTTGAACCAATATAAATTTTACCATTCGTTTCAGTATCTAGCGATTTGAACCATATATTACTGCTATTCATGGTAACCACTCGATTTCCATTGGTTGTGGTAGCAGCGTTTATTATTCCGTTTGTAGAATAAATACTTTTATCAATAGCGTTCACTACATAAGGGGTTGCCACTGAACCATTGCCCGTAACGGTCGTATTGGTTCCGGCGATAACACTGGTGGTCGGCAACGTAAAAGAGCCTCCTCCATTAGATAAAGTGATTGTATTTCCTGATTGAGAAATAGTTTGTGGTGCTGCATTGGGTAATACAACGCTATTTCCGTTGGAAATTGATAGAATGTTTCCGTTTAATGCTAGTGTTTGCGCATCGGTGTCTGTATCTACAAAAGTTGGAAGTGTAAAAGAACCTCCGCCATTAGAAAGCGTGATTGTATTTTCGGTTTGTGTTAAAACCTGTGGCGTATTGTTGCTGAGCGGCAAACTCAGTGGTTGACTTGACACCCCGTTAACGGTAGTTATTAATTGGTTGCTTGAGGTAAGTGTATTTGTAACAGAATTTACGATTGGAGCCGTAGCCGTAATATTATTTACGGTACTGGTCAAGGTATTGTTTGAGGAAGAAAGGGCATTGGAGTTCGAACCGTTGGGTAAATTTTGCAATACGACATCTCCATTTTCATTTACGCTCAAACATTTCCCGTTTGACTGCGCGGTTGGGGGTGTGAAATCGCTGGTTAAGTTCGTAAAACGCAAACCTGAATTACCGGGTGTCCCTTGCGTGATTTCAACTTTATTTTTTGGCGACGTATTACCAATTCCGACACTGCCTTCCACTAGGAGTCCGTTTGCTGGAGCCGTAGCACCAAATGCGGCAACTGGCCAACTTCTCGATACATAATTGGTTCCAATCGCTACGGCACCATTGATATCTACTCTATTGGTTGGAATGATATTATTGGCAAGACCAATACCTACATTACCACTATTACTGATAAATAACTTTTGTCTTCCTCTACCATCGGCTAAAATAATGGTACCATTAGTATTGTTTCCTGCTAGGGCAGGCTCTGAAGGACCTGTTGCTACGGCTACTTTTCCTAAGAATGTATTAAAGCTACCCGTAATTAAATTTTCGGCAGTATAGGTTCCGATGAATGTATTATAATCTCCGGACTGCAAATGTCTTGGTGAATAGTAACCAAGGGCCACATTTCCTGAACCTTCGACGGCCAAGGAGGCTGAGTAGCCAATTGAAGTATTTCCAAATCCTGCGCTGTTAGTGCCTAAGGTTCTGTGACCGATGGCGATATTACGAGACCCAGTGGTATTACTTTCTAATGCTCTTGTACCATAGGCGGAATTTAGCTCCCCTGTGGTATTTGATTGCATGGTGCCATTACCGAAGGCACAGTTGTATCCTCCGATGGTTTCAAATAGTGCAAAGCTACCGAAAGCACTGTTTCCAGAACCCGTTCCAGTGCCTATCGCATTGACACCCATTCCCGTGTTAAAATTTCCTGTATTGTTTGCTCCAGTACCCTGTCCTGTGTAGGTATTATTTACCTGAGCATTAATTCCATAAGCACCCCCTAGTAGTAAAAGTGTAGAAAGGTAAAAAGTAAATTTCTTTTTCATAACATAACTGTTTAATTGTTAAAACTGATTTAAAATCTCTATGTTCCAGGGTTAGGGTAAGCTCATAAATGATTTGGACAATCGTTACTTTAAATTCAAATCTTAACGAATCTTTTGATCTTTTAAATTAACGATTCAAATATAGTCTTGATTTTTTAAAACATCTATTAAATACACAAATAATCGATGAAATACATATTTTTACTATTATACAGAAAAAAATTCTTATATTTTAACATTTGAGGAAATAGGAAAAATAGTAAGGAAAACACTCTTGGGGACGATTCGTGGTTTATGGGGAAGATGGATGGTTAAAAACGCCAAACTAAGGTTGGATTTAACCTCTAGTGTGGCTAAGAATTATTGAGCCTAAAATAGCCCATAAAAAAAGACTCCTTGCTTAGGCAAGGAGTCTTACAAACGTTTAAAAGCGTCTTATCGTTTATCCATCGGGACAAAATCTCTTAGTGGATATCCTGTATAGATTTGTCTAGGTCTTCCTATCGGCTCTTTGTTGATTCTCATCTCTTTCCATTGTGCGATCCAACCTGGTAATCTTCCGATAGCAAACATCACCGTAAACATTTCGGTAGGGATGCCTAAGGCTCTGTAGATGATTCCTGAATAGAAATCTACATTTGGATATAATTTTCTGGAGACGAAATAGTCATCTACTAGGGCTGCTGCTTCTAATTTCTTAGCAATTTCTAGAATAGGGTCATCAACTCCCAGTGTACTTAGCACCTCATCGGCTGCTTTTTTAATGATTTTAGCTCGTGGATCGAAGTTTTTGTAGACTCTGTGACCGAATCCCATTAAGCGGAACGGATCGTCTTTATCTTTTGCTTTGGCTAAATATTTATCGGCATCACCTCCGTCTAACTGGATGGCTTCTAGCATTTCAAGTACGGCTTGATTAGCCCCTCCATGAAGTGGTCCCCATAAGGCGGATACCCCTGCAGAAATAGAAGCAAATAAACCGGCGTGCGAAGAGCCTACAATTCTCACGGTTGATGTAGAACAGTTTTGTTCGTGATCCGCATGAAGGATGAATAATTTATCTAGGGCATCAACTACTACTGGGTTTACTTTATAAGGTCCTGTAGGCAGTTCGAACATTAGGTGTAAAAAGTTTTCAACGTACCCTTTTGTATTATCGTAGTAGTTTAATGGGAATCCCATCATTTTTCTGTAGGTCCATGTTGCAATCACCAAGAATTTACCCATGGTTTTGCACACGGCCTCGTACATTTCCTTTTCGTTTTCAACGTTAACCACTTTTGGGTTGAAAGCGGTTAAGGCACTGGTAAGCGAAGATAGTACACCCATTGGATGCGCCGTTTTAGGAAAACCATCAATGATGTTTTTCATTTCTTCGTTTACTAGGGTATACTTACGGATATCGTTTTCGAATTGTTCTAATATCGCTTTGGTTGGCAATTCACCGAAGATTACTAAGTAGGCTACTTCCAAGAATCCTGCTTTTTCCGCTAAGTCTTCGATTGCATACCCTCTGTATCTTAGGATACCTTCTTCTCCATCAAGAAAGGTGATGTCACTTTTACAAGAACCTGAGTTTTTATACCCTGGATCAAGGGTAATGGCACCCGTTAAGGCACGTAATTTGTCAATATCAATGGCTGGTTCATTTTCGCTTCCAATGATCATTGGGAACTCATATTTTTGGCCATCAATTTCTAATATTGCTGTTTTAGACATGATATAAATAAGGGAATTAAATCTGATTTATTAATAATTTAACAAATTTAGATAATTATAAATGAAATAAAAAATGATTTATGTCATCGTTATTGTTAATTTAATACTAAAACTTGCAAAGTAGGTATAGTTATTCCTAAAAGTGTATTTAAGTACCTTTCCCTTATTCCTCTGAATTACTCGCCATTTGCATCCTCCCCTATTCCTTTTATTCATTCTTACAAAGTAATTGTAAGAACCACGCCTTACTACCAATCTACATCCTTATTTGGAACTCTATCTAGTGGTGCTTAGCGCTTGATTAGCTTAGCTTTATCTATACTTTAGGGAGGTCTTACCCTAGTCTCAGGTATAACGTAAGTATGGAGTATCCATGGAGTAAGCATGGAGTAACTATGGAGTAACTCAATACAACCCCTTGTTTTTATTGGGTTTAGCTCTGTAATCTATTTAGCATTCTTACAATTTCACAAATCCATAGCGATTTCTACTTTTAAGAGGATCTTTACATAATGTAGACCTAGTTCTATTTTTTTCGCTTTTACTTTATCTATTTTCATTTATTTTGATACCAAAAAAATGAACGAAAATTTATGCCATAAAAAAATCCCGAGCTTTCGCTCGGGATTCCTCTATAAACTTATTTGTTTTTTTTTAAGATAAAGCTGCTTTTACTTGGTCGGCTGCTTCTTGGAATTGCACTGCGGATAAGATTGGCATTCCTGAATTATCGATTAATTCTTTGGCAATCTCTGCATTGGTTCCTTGCAAACGAACGATGATTGGCACTTTGATGGCGTCTCCCATATTTTTATAGGCGTCTACTACCCCTTGTGCCACACGGTCACAACGAACGATACCTCCGAAGATGTTGATTAGAATCGCTTTTACGTTAGGATCTTTAAGGATGATACGGAAAGCCGTTTCAACACGTTTTGCATCGGCAGTTCCACCTACGTCAAGGAAGTTGGCTGGTTCAAAACCGGCATACTTAATTAAATCCATGGTTGCCATTGCTAATCCGGCACCGTTTACCATACATCCCACTGTTCCGTCAAGGTCTACGTAGTTTAAGCCTACTTCTTTGGCTTCCACTTCGATTGGATTCTCTTCACGAATGTCGCGCATGTCGGCAATTTTAGTTTGACGGTATAATGCGTTATCGTCCACATTAACTTTGGCGTCTACCGCTAATATTTTATTATCTGATGTTTTCAATACTGGATTGATTTCAAACATAGAGGCATCAGAACCGATGTAGGCGTTGTATAACGAATCCACAAACTTCACCATTTCTTTGAAGGCGTTTCCAGAAAGACCTAAATTGAAGGCGATTCTTCTCGCTTGAAATCCTTGTAAACCTACTGAGGGATCGATTTCTTCGGTAAAGATTAAGTGTGGTGTATGTTCTGCTACTTCTTCGATATCCATTCCCCCTTCGGTAGAATACATGATCATGTTTCTTCCTTTGGCTCTGTTTAACAACACGGACATGTAGAATTCTGAAGTTTCACTTTCTCCTGGATAGTAAACATCTTCTGCTACTAATACTTTGTGTACTTTTTTTCCTTCGGGTGGTGTTTGTGGTGTGATCAATTGCATCCCGATGATTTGTTCTGAAATCTCCTCTACTTGTTGCAAGTTTTTGGCCAATTTCACTCCACCACCTTTACCTCTTCCTCCGGCATGAATTTGCGCTTTGATAACCCACCAACCTGTGCCCGTTTCTGTTGCTAATTGTTTAGCAGCTGCTACGGCTTCTACAGGACTGTTAGCCACTATACCGCGTTGTACTCTAACGCCATAACCGGCTAATATTTCTTTTCCTTGATATTCGTGTATGTTCATAATAAAGAGTTTGTTTGTATACTACCGAACCGAATCCGGTCGAATGTGCGACAAAAGTAATTAATTAGAATCAATCCTAAAAGAAATGTATACCAATTTAGTATATTTCTTGATTTTAATTAATTTAGTGGTCGCAACGCAACCCTTTTAACACAAAGACATCTCTAGAAAGAAAACCCTATTAGCTCATAAAAGATGAAAAAAACATTAGGAATTTTATTGATGGTTGTGGTACTTAGTTCGTGTACCAGTAACACAGCTAGTGTCACCATGACCATTGCAGGCAAAATCGACAATAATAGCGAGTATAACGGTGGTCCGCCTCCGCCTCAAGAATTATTGGATGCCTTGGCGGTTTACCATCCTTCGGCGAACCAACTTTTTTATGTTAGGAATGCCGCTAACTACGTCCCTTTTTCCCCGACAATCAGCACTTTTACGACGGATGCTGCTGGCAATTATTCTTTGAATTTACCCGTAGGCAACTATGCCATCGTTAGCCAAGAGAAATACGATTTTGAGCAAAATGCCTTGGCGACCGCCGACTGTGTTTATTTGCAGCAACCGGATTATTTATTGACGGTAGTCAGCACGCCACAACTCTATAATTGGTCTTACACCGCTAAAGCTAATGTTTGTGTGCCTCACCCTTAAACAATAAAACTTATGAAAAAAACACTCCTTATAATTGTCCTTTCTATATCCTTACTTCAAGTAGGTTGCAGTACTAATTCAAGTTCGAACCCCACAAACACAACCGTGCAGGGACAGTGGAAGCTAGTAGCGGTTGATGGCACGTTTGCGGGTATCCATGAAACATTTACGCCGGGACTCATCACCTGGACTTTCAATCCTACTGCCCATACGGTTACGGTGGTTAATAACAATACCAATGCGGATGCTTGGGATTTATTGGATACGGGGGTATACAACTATCAATTTATCAATAACCCGGATTCACCTTGTGGGGAGCAGATCGAAATCGATGGATCTATCTATGGCTGTTATACCGTTACTGCTACTAGTTTTATCATTGACCAATCGATTGCTGATGGTTATACCATTACCTTACAGCCCTAACCCTCAATAAACTGGTTTTTCTTTGGAATTCAAAGGTGGGTGTAATAGCTTTGTAAAAAAAAGTTATGCAACCATCTGAATTAGTAGCTTTAGCACAAGAATATGGTAATCCGCTGTATGTTTATGATGCTGAAAAGATCGAATTTCAATACAACCGTCTTCGCAATGCCTTTTCGAAAGTACCCCGTCTTCGCATTAATTATGCCATGAAGGCCTTGTCTAACGTATCGATTTTAAAGTTACTAGAGCGCTTTGGTTCGGGCTTAGACACGGTATCTTTACAAGAGGTACAATTGGGTCTTCATGCGGGATTCACGCCCGACAAAATCATATTTACTCCTAATGGGGTATCGTTTGAAGAAATAGAAGAAGTAGCACGATTGGGCGTTCAAATCAATATTGACAATTTATCGGTATTGGAGCATTTTGGCACGAAATACCCAACAGTTCCCGTATGTATTCGGATTAATCCTCATGTAATGGCCGGAGGAAATGAAAACATTTCTGTGGGGCATATTGACAGCAAGTTTGGCATTTCCATTTATCAGATGCCTCACGTCTTGCGCATTGTTGAGAATACGAAAATGAATATTAACGGGATTCATATGCATACGGGCTCGGATATCTTGGACATCGAGGTATTTCTTTATGCTTCTGAAATTTTGTTTGACACGGCTAAACAATTTAAGAATTTACAGTTTTTGGATTTTGGTTCTGGCTTCAAAGTACCCTATAAAAAGGGTGACATCGAGACCAACATTGAAGAGTTGGGTAAAAAACTAAGCAAACGGTTTTTGGCTTTTGAAAAGGAATATGGGAGTCCGTTGACCTTAGCGTTTGAGCCTGGTAAATTTTTAGTAAGTGAGGCGGGTTATTTTTTGGCGAAAGTCAATGTCGTAAAACAAACTACCTCTACGGTTTTTGCGGGAATTGACAGTGGCTTCAATCATTTGATTCGGCCGATGTTTTACGGTTCACAGCATGTGATTGAAAACATCTCTAATCCAAAAGGCAAGGAGCGTTTTTATACGGTGGTAGGTTATATTTGTGAGACCGATACCTTTGCTAACAACCGTCGCATTGCAGAAATCCATGAAGGTGATTTATTGTGTTTTAGGAATGCAGGAGCCTATTGTTTTTCCATGGCTTCCAATTACAATTCCCGTTTCAAGCCTGCGGAGGTCTTATGGAAAAATGGTAAGGGTCATTTGATTCGTACGCGAGAAACCTTTGAAGATTTACTTCAAAATCAATTACTGATTGCCTTATAAAAAAAGCCCCAAATCGTATTAATTTGGGGCTTTTCGTTTATTTGTCTAGTATTTCGGTTAGCACTTCCGCTTCCGTACCGTTAGGGAACGCCGTTTTTAATTTTTGCGCTAGGGTTGGCGCGATTTCAGTGATCACCTTTCTATCGTATGATTCACCAGCTTTGATGTTCCATCCATAGAATAGCAAGGGCACATGCGTATCGTAACTGTAGGGTGTGCCGTGTGAGGTACCTGTGGCACCATATTCTATGTAGCCTGGTTTCTCTAGAATCACTAGGTCGCCATCTTGTGTCGCATCGTATCCTTTTGCGATGCAGTTTAAGTAATAATCATTTCCGCTGTTGGCTATAATCTCAGCTTCGGAATAGACTCTTTTTATCTGTGGCAGGGTCATCAAGTAATCGACAAAAGCCGCGGATACTTTGGACAATTCTAATCCTTTGGCTTTGATTTTTACTTTATCGAAAAACAAATTGAAATTAGAATAATTCAGCACTAGATCTTCGCCGAAGGTATCCGTAGCGAATTTTTTAAGGTTTTTGGTAAAGTCTTTGCCATCGATATTGATCACATTGTATTTATGATCGTTCAGGAACTTTGCATTTTCGGCTCCGGCGTGGTCAGCCGTTAGGAACAATAAGTACTGGTCTTTCCCCACGGTCTTATCGAGGTAGGTTAACAAATCGGCTATAGTCAAGTCTAAGCGCAAGTAGGTATCTTGTAATTCCATAGCACGCGGTCCAAGGACGTGTCCCACATAATCTGTTGAAGAAAAACTTATTGTTAGGAAATCGGTTATTCCGTCTTGACCCAATTGTTCCTTCTCTATGGCTTTTTTAGCAAAAGCGGCTAAGAGGTTATTCCCGAAGGGTGTAGCCCTTAAAATCCCCGCATCGTTTTTGGGTGCGTACATGGCTTTAAGGTCGTACGGAAAAACGGGTTTAGCTCCGTTCAATTTTCCTTCGTAGCTGTTATCATCGGCCAGACTTTCGTTGTAAGTATCCACCGGTTTTAGCAAATCCCATCCTTGATTGATGTAGTTCATGTATTGCTTTTCACTGTTGAATTGGGTTACCCAATCGGGCAATTGATTGCCATAAAAAGTACTTGAAATAAAGCTTCCTGTTTTGCTGTACCAAAAAGCCCAGTTGGCAAAGTGTCCCGCAGGTAGAATCGCTCCGCGGTCTTTGAGACTCATTCCTATGACTTTCCCTTTAAAATTCGTCGCCAAACGCAATTCGTCCGTAATGGTGGTCGTTAATAGATTTTTGGGAGACATGGCCCCTTCTTCAGGAGTGCCGTCCCCGAGGGTCTGCACGGCAGCATCATCTGTACAGTACATGTCTTTACCTAAGGCGCGGCTAAACCATTCGTTTCCTACGATCCCGTGAATTGCAGGTGTTGTACCCGTATAGATTGACGCATGTCCTGGAGCTGTGTACGTAGGCATATAATTGTACTGCATATTTTGAAACGCGAATCCCTTTTTAAGTAATCGTTTAAAACCGTTTTCCGAAAAATCGTTTTGAAAACGGTATAAGTATTCCATTTTCATTTGGTCTACTACGATCCCTATTACTAATTTTGGCCGTTGTTGTGCCGAGGCGGTTAACGCGAATATGCAAAGAATTACCAGGCAAAGTTTTTTCATAGGATAGTACTTTAAAGCACAAAAGTACAGAAACGAAATGAATGCTCCTAAAAAAACAAAGGCCTCCGGAAGTCCGAAAGCCTTTGAAAAATTCCCAATTTTTAACAACTATAATTACAACTAACTTCTATTTTAAAATCATAAAGGTACATCGACGGTTTACGGCATGCTCTTCTTCGGTACAATCATTGTTCGGGCAAATGATTAATGGTTTGGTTTCGCCGTAACCTACCGAAGACAATCGATTTCTTTCAATTCCATTTTGCACCAAGTATTCCAGTGCCGAAGCGGCTCTTTTATTGGACAATCTTAAGTTATACATTGATGAGGCCCTTGAATCAGTGTGCGAACCAATTCGGATTTCCATGTAGCGGTATTTCTTTAATAAATTCACCAATACATCCAATACGGCAGCAGCTTGAGGTTTTATATTCCATTTATCTAAATCGAAATAAATATTCTCCAATTCGATTAATACCGTACCGTCTTCTTTCTTGTTAATAATGTCTTCAGCATCGTAATACGACTCTACTTTCATTTGGAGGTCTAGATATACTTTTCCGTTTTGGCTGGTTTCGAAATCCGATTCGGCCGGAATATAAAAATCTTTGAACGCCATGATTTTATACTTCTTGTTGGGCTCCGTATTGAAATTAAAATCTCCATCTTTCCCAACCAATTGTTCGTCTAGAAGCTTACCGTCTAAATCATAGAGTTTCACCACCGAACCTGGTAATAATTCCATGGTCTTTTTATCCCGTACTTCCCCTTCGACTAAGTACTGAAGTTTGTTTTTTTCGCGAACAAAGGTGTATAAATTATCATCACCCTCTCGGTTTGAAGCGAAGTACCCTATGTCTTTGGTTTCATCCAATATGTAATTGAAATCATCCATCTCACTGTTGATGGTGGCACCTAAATTAGCTGGTTTTTCGTATTCGGTGTCGTTAGTTTTCACACTTGAGAACAAATCTAAATTTCCGTTTCCTTGGTGTCCATCGGAGGCAAAATAGAGTGTACCGTTTGAGGTAACAAAAGGAAACTGTTCACGGTGTGCTGTGTTGATGGTTGGCCCGAGATTTCGTGGGGCACTAAAATTGCCTGCTTCATCGATATCGACTACATATAAATCCATAGATCCGAACCCTCCAGGCATATCACTGGCGAAGAACATTTGTTTTCCGTCTTTGGTCAAACAAGGATGTTCCACTGAATAAGAGTCGCTTGACAAGGGCGTTATGGTTGCCTTGATCCATTTACCTTCTTTAAATTCGGCTTTAAATATTTTAATAGTTGCTACTTCTTCCTCGCCCACTTTTACTTGTTTGTCCCCGCTACGATCAAAATACATGATTGTGCCATCGGGCGAGAAGGTTGCATTACTTTCGTGGTGTTTTGTATTGATTGTTTTGGGAAAAGGTTGGATATCATTCAACTGTCCATCTTCACCAACCGAAGCAGAAAACAAATCAAGATAGGGTTTCTCGTTCCATCCATAGGATTTACCGAGGGCATTTCGAGTGGATGAAAAGGCCACTTTATTACCATAAAAAGAAATTCCGAAGTCCCCTTTATTTTTTTCTTTGGACATGAATTCCAATTTATAACTTGTCATCGCATTACGAGAGACATTCCTCATGTATTTTTGCGTGTTTTGTTCATACCCTAGGTAGATTCCCATGATTGAATCACCTTTTTCTAGGTCATTGATCCCTTTTAAGGCATTAGCATAGCGGAAGTATACCTCTTTGTCAATACTGTCTTTAAATGTGGTAAACAATTTTTTATAGGCTTGCGTCGCATTGCTCATTTGGAAATTATAGTAGTAACAATCCCCAAGATTTTGCAATATCACTTTGGAGGGAGGAAGCTGTTCATAAATGGCTGCGGCTTTGACGTAGCATTTCTTTTGAAATAATTCATTGCCGTCTTTATCGCTAGGTTTCTTTTGGGCAAAAAGAGTGGTAACGCAACAAAAAACAAACAGTATAGGGTAAATTTTTCTCATCATTTTCATTTTTAAAAGAATCGAGGTGATTTGTCATATCCCTTTCCAGAGCCATCTTTATCTTTGGTTCCCCCAAGATCAAACAATACAAAAACTTCGTGGGAGCCTGAGTTGAATTTTCTCAAGTTGGTTAACGTATAATCATAGGAATACCCTATTCTCAACGTAGGAGTCACATAGAAGCTGGCTAATCCACTTACGGAATCCCCAAGTCGATACCCTACTCCCGCTTCAAATTTATTATTAATCAGTACGTTAGTCGTTAAATCAAGGGAGACGGGAGCACCTTGTACCCCTTTGGCCATGAAGGCTGGTTTCACTTTAAGGTTGTCGTTTCCATTGAAGGTAAACACGTATCCACCGGTCATGAAGTAATGAATTGCTTCAACCCCTGTTGTGGTGATCCCATCTTGACTTTCTAGGTGTTTGGTCGTTAATAAGTTGGGGGCCGAAAACCCCACATAGTAATTGGAACCAAACAAATAGGTTCCTGCTCCGACATTTGGGATGGTTTTACTAATGTTATTTTTGAAGGCTGGGTCTAGCGTTGGAGACGTATATTCGAATCCGTCGAAATTGGTACTAAACAAGGTCACTCCCCCTTTAATCCCAAAAGATAATTTTGTTTCTTCCCCTACGTTTAGCACATATGCGAAGTCGGCGAAGATGTTGCTTTCCTTGACCACATCCCCAATTTCGTCGTGCATCACGGATATTCCCATTTCCACTTTTTTGGACAACGGCTTGTGTGCGAAGAAGGATTGTGTTGTTGGGGCGCCTTTAATTCCCACCCATTGGGCGCGGTATAATCCCCCTAAATTGATGACTCCCGGATTATCGGTAGCATAGGCGGGATTGATTACACTCATATTATACATATAATGGGTAAACTCGGGATCTTGCTGTGCTTGCATCACTGTTGAGCAAAATACAACAAAAAGTACGGTTAGGTATTGTATCGTTTTATGTTTCATAGTAGTACTCATTGCTCAATTATCTGCTTAAATAAACTCGGTCTTGAAGCGGTTCTCTCGTGCCATCGTTGAAATAGATGATGAAGAAATAAACTCCTGTTGGTAATAAACTATCGCCTAACTTGAGACCGCCTTCGGAAGACGTTCCATCCCAATTTGGCGTATTGCTATTCCCTTGATAGACTTTATTTCCGTAGCGGTTATAGATTTCCAACGTAAATTTGGGGTACAATTCCAGTAAATTTACAATTTCAAAAGAATCGTTGATACCGTCATTATTTGGAGAGAAGCCGTCTGGTATTTTGATTTCTAGACAGTTTTTTAACTCGATTATCACTTCAAGGCGCGTACTACTTTCGCAACCACTTGGAGCTACTACCGCTGCGTAATAGGTAGTACCGTTTATTAGTGGGTCGGTTGGCGCCAAAGTCGTTCCGCCCGTTGCTGCGCTGTACCAAACGACTGTTTGGCCCCCTACAATGTTTAGGGATAAACTAGCTATTGTTGGATTAATATTTTCGCAGAAGACATTACCATTCGTTACTAAGGAAGGCGGCCCTAACGTGGTCACTTCAAAATTACCGTCTAAGGTTGTTGTGATTATTCCGCCACAACCTGTAGTAGTTGAAGAAAGCGAAGTGATGCTTATGGTGGTGTTACCCCCTGCAGTCAAATTTGCAGCTGGAATTGTAAAGGTACCCGAGCCAGCCGTTAGGGTTACGGTAGCCGCAACCGCAGTTGCCGTATTTGCGCCAGTAAGATTGTACAGTATCGTATAGATTCCATCTGCTAGTGCGGTTGCTCCCGAAATCGTCGCTGTACTGTCAAAATTAGGACAAGTTGCTTGCACTGCTAGGGAAGCGCCTGTAAACACTGGAATTGGATACAAGGTCACGTTTACTGAAGCATTCTCATTACTGTTTGTACATCCTCCAGCACTTGCTACTATACCAGTGATTGTGATGGTTTGTGCACCCGTAGTTGTGAATAAGGCGGCCGCCAGCGTGAATTGTCCAGCGCCGCTTATTATAGGCACTACTGCCGTTGTACCCGTTGTTGGGGTGGTGCCTGCAATCGTATAATTGAATTGGTAGTTTCCATCCACTAAACCAGTAGCGTTTGCTATGTTCACAATTACATCATTGCCAAAACAAACGTTTGTGGCACTTAAGTTGGCTGCATCAACATCGGCCAATGGATTAATTAACAAGGAAGTAGCAACATTTAAAATACTAAAGCAGCTATTGCTGTTATTTGTGATTTTAGTAAATGAAATAATCGTAATTCCACTATTGGCTAATACGCTACTAGGAATTGTAAAACTACCTGTGCCGCCAGTAATGGTTACCACGACCTGTTGTGCTGCTAATGGATTTGCGCCTCCTAAATCATAATCAAGCGTATAGGTTCCATCTACCATGCTGTTAAAATTCACGACACCATTGCTTCCAATACAAATGGACGGGGCGGTTAGATTTAAATTGGTTAACGTCGCGCTTGGTAGCACGGTAAATTGTACGACCTCTGTATCTACTCCGCAAATATTAGTAACCGTATACGTATACGAATAGGTTCCAGCAGTAAATGTAAGAATGTTGATTGGCGAATTAGTTATTTGATTGGTACTATCCGTCCATACCCCTCCTGCCTCTTCACCGGTTAATAGCGAGGCTAAGTCTAAGATTACAGTACTGGTACAAATAGAGGTTAGACCGTTGAACGTACCTGCATTTGGTGTTGTCAAAACGGCGAAGGTTGCAGTTGCATCTTCGTTAGTATTCGAACAACCCGTTGTGGTAATAATATTATTGATTGTAATGGTGTAGGCACCTGTCGCTGTAATCGCTGAAGACGGAATTGCAAATGAGCCCGCTCCTGCAGTAATTGTAACATTCCCAGAGTTGCCAGTCGTTGGCGTACCAGCTGAGAGGGTATAATTAAATTCGTAATCCCCATCAGGTAGGTTGACAGCATTTGTTATGGTAACGGTGGCCGCATTTCCTAGGCATAAATTCGCCACGGAAATATTGGCATTATCTAATTGCACTATTGGATTTATCACTAGCGCAGTACTCACTGTTGTTAACGTTACTTGACAATTGGTAGTCGCATTTTGTATGTTGGTATAGGTAAGCGTTGTTGTTCCACTGTTTGGTACTGTGGCTGCTGGAATTGTAAAACTGCCAATACCTCCGGTCACAGTTACCGTTACGGCTTGCCCGGGTAGAATATTACTGCCGCTTAAATCATAATTCAACGTATAGGTACCGTCTACCATTCCCGTTAGGTTTACAACTACGTTGCTTCCAATACATACGGGAGCAGCGCTACTGTTTGTACTATCAAATAGTGGATTTGGCAACACTTCAAACTGCACTATTTGAGCAACGGTTCCACAGGCATTTGTTAGCGTGTACGAATAGCTGTATATCCCTCCGATGAACGAACTGATATCGATTGGAGAGGTTACCACTTGCGTTGCACTGTCGGTCCAAATCCCGCCTGGGTCTTGACCTGTTAGTAAGGCATTAAGATCTATTGTTCCTACGGAAGGACAAACAGGACTTATAGTAACCACCGTTCCTGCGTTTGGAATTGTAATCACATTAAACGTTGTTGTAGCATCTTCATTCAAGTTACTACAACCTGCCGTGGTGGTAATTGTAGTAATGGTTATCGTATAATTTCCTGCGGTGTTAAAAACCGCTTCTGGGATGGTAAATGAACCGTTCCCTCCTGCTATGGTAACATTTCCTGAATTCCCCGTTGTAGGATTCCCTGTTGGTATCGTATACTCAAATTGATAATCACCATCGGGCAAGTTGCTTGCATTGTTGATGGTCACTGTGGCATCTGTCCCTAAACAGAATTCTGCGACTGCAACATTTGCATTATCTAATTGAACCGCTGGATTAATTAGCACGGTAGTGCTAACGGTCGTTAGCGCTACTTGACAGGTTGTACTTGTATTTTGAATATTGGTAAAATTAATGGTGGTAGTTCCACTGTTTGGAACGGTTGCCGCAGGGATTGTAAAACTGCCGGAACCCCCAGTTATGGTTACGGTTGCGGACTGACCTGCCACAATATTAGCACCACTGAGGTCATAATTGAGGGCATAGGTACCGTCGAGAATTCCGGTTAACGATACGGTCACATCCGAACCGATGCACACTGCAGAAGCATTTACATTGGCGGAGGCTATGATTGGATTGGACAACACTTCAAATTGGACGGTTTGTGTTGCTGAGCCACAGAAATTGGTCACGGTATAGTTATAACTATAGATCCCTCCAAGGAAGGTACTGATGTTAATCGGTGAAGTCACTGCTTGACCAGCACTATCGGTCCATGATCCTCCCAAATCTTGACCTGTGATCAACATATTCAATTCTACGGTTCCGACGGAAGAGCAAACTGGGCTCATCGTAATAGCTGTTCCTGCATTTGGCAATGGATTAACAATCACGGTCACTACTGAAGTTGCATTTAAGCAAGGCGAAGTTCCCACCACGGTATAGGTAAAATGATAGGTACCTACGCCGACAGCGGATGGATTAAATTGGTTTCCAGTTAAGGCCCCTGTAGCATCGTCATCACTCCAAGTTCCCACTTCTTGCGACCCGTCTAAGCCAGCTGACAAATCAAATGAGGTAATGTCAATACAGGTGTTTAGCGTTTGCCCTGCTCCCCCTGCATTAGGTGCTTGAATAATTGACACATCCACTTGAGCGGAATCGGGTGTACATAAAGCGGCTCCGACCGTGTAGGTGTATATTTGGGCCGTATCCACTGCAGGATTAAAGACCCCTGTTCCACTGGCTAGCGCAGGAGACCAAGTTCCGCCTGCTTGCGGGACACCTCCAAGTGATAAAAACAAATCGGTTGGCGCATCATTTGAACAGAATACTTTACTTCCGTTATCTCCAGCATCCGGTACAGGATTGATGGTAATTGTCACTGTAGCCAGATCATTATCACAAGGATTGGCTCCTGTTAAGGTGTAGGTGTAAACCCCAGCGGCGTCAATCGCTGGATCTAAAATATTAGTGACTACGGCATTGGCAGGATTGGTCCACGTCCCTCCGGGTTGGGCTGTTGGTCCTAAGGCTGCAAATAAATCGAATACGGGACTATTGACACAAAGGGTCTCGGATGTATTAACCCCAGCCTCGGGACCCGGTGTAATATTTACGGTAATGGTAGCGGTATCATCAGCACAAGGTGCGATACCAGCGACCGTGTAGGTATAGGTCGTTGCTGCATCAACGGCAGGGTTTAAAATGCCGGTACCACTTGCTAGTGATGGCGACCAAGTTCCACCCGGTTGCGCGTTTGGTCCAAGATACGTGAACAAATCCACTGGATCTTGATTCGAACAAATAGTGAAGATTGTATCGTCTCCAGCATTTGGCACCGGTGAGACAGAAACTTGCACTGAGGCGGTAGCGGGAGTACAAGGAGCTACACCAGTAACCGTATAAACGTATGTATTAGATGAATCAAGTGCAGGATTAAAGAGATTTGTTCCACTGGCAAGAGCTGGTGACCAGGTTCCGCCTGCTTGTGCTGTTGGTCCCAATAACGCAAATAAATCGAAAGGTGCACTTGAGAAACAAACGGTAACGGGACTTGGATTAATACCAGCTACTGGTTGGATGTTTACCGTTAAGTTGATTATTTGGTTTAGCAAATTGGTACAGCTTGGGGCTCCTGCTGTAGTGACACTTACTAAGGTTATGGTGGTATTTGAAGTATAGGTGGCGCTTAAGGTTGCTGTACCTGCTCCGTTTAACACTATGGTTTGGTTCGATCCGCTATTTACGGTATAGGTAACGGTGGCGTTCGGTGTTCCTGTAAAGGTCAATACCACAGTCGTATTGGAGCACACAGGCGTTGCAGCGAAAGTTGCTGAGGCTGTTGGGTCGACTATGGTTAAGGTAATGGTTTGATTTAGTAATTTAATACAGCTTGGCGAACCTGCAGTCGCAACACTAACAAGGGTTGCTATCGTATTCGCGGCATAGGTACCCACTAAAGTGGCGGTCCCAGCGGCATCTAATACGATGGTTTGGTTTGCCCCACTATTAATCGTGTAGGTAACGGTCGCATTTGGTGTACCGGTAAAAGTGAGTGTCGAACTCGAATTGGCACAAATGGTAGTTGGATTAAATGCGGCGGTTGCTGTTGGGTCAATCACCGTCAAGGTCACCGTTTGGTTTAGAGCTGTGGTACAGCTTGGTAATCCAGCTGTGGTTACGCTTACTAAAGTAACAGTGGTATTTACAGTGTATGTTCCTACTACGGTAGCCGTTCCTGAGGCATTTAGCACGACGGTTTGATTTGCTCCACTGTTTATTGTGTAGGTTACTGTGGCATTAGGTGTACCGGTGAAGGTTAGCGTTGCACTGGTATTGGCACAAATGGTAGTTGGATTAAACGCTACGGAGGCTGTTGGGTCTAGGACGGTTAAGGTAACCGTTTGCGTTAATGCTTTGGTACAGCTTGGCAAGCCTGCAGTGGTAATGCTTACTAGGGTTACGGTAGTGTTTACGGTATACGTCCCTACTACGGTGGCTGTTCCCGAGGCGTTTAGCACTACGGTTTGGTTTGCCCCACTATTTATTGTATAGGTAACGGTCGCGTTAGGAGTACCGGTGAAGGTTAGCGTCGAACTCGTATTGGCACAAATGGTGGTTGGCGCAAAAGCGACGGTCGCTGTTGGGTCGATTATCGTTAAAGTTATGGTTTGATTCAAGTTCTTGGTACAACTTGGTAGTCCAGCTGTGGTAACACTTACCAGCGTTACGGTAGTATTCGCGGCATAGTTACCCACTAAAGTGGCGGTACCGGCGGCATCTAATACTATGGTTTGGTTTGCTCCACTATTAATCGTGTAGGTAACGGTCGCATTTGGTGTACCGGTAAAAGTGAGTGTCGAACTCGAATTGGCACAAATGGTAGTTGGATTAAATGCGGCGGTTGCTGT
>Ga0114967_10000183_pt1 | contig 51675 bp, 39 predicted proteins | sample M_130628_MF_Meta_FD_92639 | JGI IMG/M metagenome (GOLD analysis project Ga0114967, IMG submission 92639) | Freshwater microbial communities from Lake Montjoie, Canada to study carbon cycling - M_130628_MF_MetaG | ecosystem: Environmental > Aquatic > Freshwater > Lake | place: Lake Montjoie... | reverse complement strand
TGCCCCAGTTCTACTGTAACTAGGATTCATGCCGTTAATTTCTAAAATGTCATCTCGTATATTTTGATTACGTTTTTCAATATTAATAACACGAACAAAGCTGTTGGTAACAGCCGCAGTAAAATAGGCAAACGGATTGTCCGATTTGCTTTCGTCAAATTGTAATCCAATCTGTGTTAGTTGCAAAATAGCCTGACCTTTCATTTCGTCATTGTATGTGTAGCCACGAACGTTGCCGCGAGTAGCATACCTCTCACATAATTTTAACATCATTCGTGCTAAAGTTGGAGTAATTTGGCCCGCATCCTTATCAAAGTGTCCTGTGTCTAAATCTCCCTTCCAATGACTTTTTCCAACACACACTAATGTGCCTTCTTCGTCAAACTTCCAATGCTGAAACGGAGGAAAATTTACTTTGTCTCGGTGGTCAGCAAGTGTTTTAGGATTCTTTTTCCTAATGCCGTTTAACGGAATATGATCATAAGACATTACCCTAAACACTATGTCGGTTTTGGCTATTTTCTTGTAGTCTACTTCGCAGTCTGCTTGTTTAACTTTTTCTCCAGCGGCTTTTCTGCGCTGGTATTCAGCATCCCCTTGCCGTTTGGCCTGATTGCGCTTGGCTTCTGCAACAGTTCGAATATTAATTTTATCAGTACTTGGTACAATTAAATCGTATTGATGATATTCGGGTTTGATAAAACTGCAATATGATGTCTTGCTTCTGTGTATTTCTAACAACATGTCTTTGTTGTTTAGGTAATTAACCTTGGGTGCTCTTGGTATTAATGTCATTAATCATTCTCCGGATGTTATATTATAAACTACGCACTTATTAAAGTCAAATAAATAGAGTATCAAAAGGAAAACTATTTTATGGCTGTAAATTTAATATCAACGTTAGGCGCCGCCCAAAATGCAATTGGAGCAGTGGGAGGCGCAATTAACACAGCAAGTAAATTAGGCGACGCTATAAGCAAAGGGTTTGAAGACGGCGATGTGTTAAGTGCGTTGCGAGCAATAGACTTACCTTCCGCTGGCGAAGCAGTGGGCGATTTGTTAAGTGCAGTTGCCAGTTTTGGCGGCGACGCAAACTCTAATGACTGGCGGGTTAGACTTAGCCTTGCTAACTGGAGTAGTTTTAGAACAAGCCCAGTTCTTGCGCCTCTAAAAGATGCAGGTGGTTTAATTTTTCCGTACACTCCAGTAATTAGTATGTCTAGTAAAGCTACATATAACCCAATACAAACTACGCACTCAAACTACACATTCAGAGCTTATCAAAATAGTGACCCGGGTGAGATTAGTATCACAGCTCCGATGAACGTAGAAGACCCAACACAAGGATTGTACTGGATTGCCGCCGTGCATTATTTACGTAGTCTTACCAAAATGTTCACAGGAAATGATCCGAAGGCAGGCAACCCTCCACAAATTATTTTCTTGAATGGATATGGTAACTATGTTTTTAAAAATGTCCCATGTGTGGTCACAAGTTTTTCAACAACATTGAATAAAGATTGCGATTATATTGGAGTCAATGTTGTTGGAAGCGCCGCTGGCGAAGTTGAAGGCATAGCAGAAGGCATTGGCGGTCTTGCAGGTGCAGTGGGTGGTGCACTGGGTGGCTCCATTCCTGGGCTATCTGGTATCACAGATGCGGTAAGTAACATTGCAGGTGGTGTTGGGCAAGTGGCAGGATTGCTAGGAACATTTGGTATTGGTGGAACAGCTAGCGGTGGAGTTAGTCATGTGCCAACTAAGAGTGAATTTGTAATTAAACTACAACCAATCTACAGTAGGAATTCTGTACGTAACTTTAGCTTAGATAGATTTGTTGCCGGCGGCTACCTTAATAATTCTTTTGGATGGGTATAACATGGCAACATATTTGAATACAAGTCCGTATTTTATAACACAAACACGTAATAATTATCTAGATACGCTGTCTATTCGACCAGTAAGTGCAGAACCAGACGACTTCCTGTACTCGATTCAATCACAATACATGTACCGTCCAGACTTACTTGCGTATGACTTGTATGGCGAGCCAGGACTATGGTGGGTTTTTATTCAACGTAATTTAGATGTGTTACAAGATCCTATTTTAGATTTTGTACCGGGTACAAAAATTTATATTCCAAAGAGTAGCGGTTTAAAATCAGTATTGGGATTATAATATGTTTCCTACTAATATTAGTGGTGCAATAAATTCTGCAACTACTGCGGTCAATGCCGCAAAATCAGCAGTGTCATTTATTTCTAAAGGTCCTGTAGCGGCACTTGGTGCTCTAGGTTTAGGATCGCTAGGAGATGGCATTACTGGATTGCTTGGATCTCTTACTGCACCATTTAAGACAACAGGTCTTAAACTTCCTTTAAAAAATCCCCTGTTTAATTATGCTAGTTACGACTATGTGCTGGGCATTGGTTGTCTCACAGACTATGAACTTAATCATCCAGACACCACATATCAAGCAGGAAAGAAGTTTCCATTGATTGCTAAGAATGCCAACATAGATCCTTCCAATCGAGTAGACACTATCTATGGTAAGTTTGATTTTTATATAGACAATTTAGAAATGAAAAGCCTAATAGGATTTTTGCCAGGATTAGGAAATACAAACGTTACTAACATGTCTTTTACTATAACAGAACCATACAGTATGGGAATGTTTATTATTGCGTGTCAAACAATTGCACAAAAACTAGGACATGATAATTGGAGAGAAGCACCGTTTATTTTAACTATAGATTTTAGAGGCAATAAAGAAAACGGTCAGATGGATATTATTAAAGGTTGCAGTCGACGTATTCCTTTTGCATTTACTAATCTTAGCATGAAAGTTACAGAAGCAGGCAGTGTGTATACTTGCGAAGCAATGCCATACAATCAAGCGGCAACATTGGATGTTAATGCTTTGTTTAAGAAAGACGTTGCAACCAGCGGAACATCAGTACAAGAAATTTTACAAACTGGTTCTAATAGTTTACAAGCCGCTCTGAATCGTAGATCTCAGGAACTAGTGACCGCAGGTACTATTAAAATAGCAGACGAGTATTTGATATTATTTCCAGTCGATCCATCCTCACAAGCAACGCCAGCAGCCGGATCAACTAATAACGAAGAAAAATCAAGTGCCACTATTTCTTCAAGTGTATCAGCAGACAAGTTAAACGATTTATTTGGGTCTCTTGGTGTTTCTAGAAGTACACTTAATCAAACATTGATTCAACAATCAGATGCTTGTAATGCACTTGGTAGAGCAAGTTTAGGTTTTGATGCAGACCGCAGAGGTGATCCTACAACAGGTAAAGACAATGTTCTTTATGACAAAACTGGACGCTTCAACAGAAACAAAGCAGGTATTGATATTAAAGAAAGTGAAATGCGTTTCACACAAGACACAAGCATACCTACAGCTATTAATCAAGTACTGCTATTAAGTGACTATGCTAAAGAGGCACTGGATCCTGCAAATTTAAGCGATGAAGGTTACAGAGGATGGTGGAGAATTGATTGCCAAGTATACAATATTTCTTCTAGTGAAAACATGGAAAGCACAGGCACAAAACCTAAATTAATTGTTTATCGTGTGGTGCCATACAGTGTTCATGCAAGTAGAATGACACCGCCTAACGTAAAAGCCCCGGGCTATGATAATTTAAAAAAACAAGCAGTTAAAGAATACAATTATATTTTTACTGGAAAAAACGTGGATGTTTTACGATTTGATATCACTATTAATAATGGATTTTCTGTTATTATGGGTGCTGATTCACTACAACGAACTGCGGATAAAGTTCAAGGCGGTGCAACATCATCGATCAACGAACCAGAAGCCAATGTAAGTCCGTTGCCTGATGGAAATAAACCATCAAAACAACCAGGTGCAATGCCTACTATTGTAAAATATACAGGAACTTCAACCAGTTCAGACAAGCAAGGCGGTGGCGGTCAAGAATCTCAACAACAACGTGCTGCCAAATTATTCCAAGATGCATTAACAACATCGACGGACTTGTATGACTTGAATTTAGAAATTATAGGTGATCCTTATTTTATTCAACAAAGCGGAACTGGTAATTTTACTGCACAAGAAACTGAATATAAAAATCTCAATAGTGATGGCACTATGAATCACCAAAATGGAGAAGTGGATATCATGATTAATTTCAGATCTCCTATAGACATTAATCAAACTACTGGATTATATGCAATGGGCGCCGGCAGCAAATCAGCTCCTGTGCTGGCCTACAGCGGATTGTATTGTGTTAATTCTGTTGCTAGTAAATTTTCTGGAGGAGTGTTTAAACAAGTATTAACAGGTTTTAGAAGACCCCAACAAGAAAAATTATTTGATGATCCTCCTGAAAAAATCTTTAATACAAAAAATGAAGAAAAAGTCCCAAGCGACACATCTGGAGGATACGAATGAGCGATACTAATCAAATTTCGTCAGAACCTAAGTTATCCTCTCCAGGCCCGTATATTGCTAGGGTAGTAAGCCATCTTGACAAAACTTATATGGGTCAACTACAGGTTGAATTATTGAGAACAGGTTCGGGAAATACACCTTCAGAAAGTTCTTTGCATCGTGTAAAATATATGAGTCCGTTCTACGGAGTTACTCCAGAAAGCGCAGTTGGCATAAGTCCTGATGATTATAACGAAACACAAAAAAGTTACGGCATGTGGATGGTTCCGCCTGATGTGGGCACTAGGGTCATGGTTATATTTGTTGATTCTAATCCTAAAGACGGCTACTGGATTGGTTGTATTATGGATGAAGCCGCAAACTTTATGGTGCCAGGAATTGCCGCAACACAAAAAGTAGTTGAAGATCCTGAAGCAGATAATGCAGGAAATCTTGGAAGAGTTCCTGTTGCAGAGTATAATAAAAAAGCAGATAAATCCGGCGAAGACGCTGGTCAGATTAGTGTAAATCCTACAAATGCATACAAGCCAACGCACCCATTTGCTGATATTTTAATTGAACAAGGATTGGTGTTTGATGACAGTAGAGGAATTACTACAAGCAGTGCTCGTAGAGAAATACCTAGTATGGTGTTTGGTATTAGTACACCGGGCCCGGTTGATAGACGCCCTGGCGCCAAGCAAGCTCCTATTGGAAAATCAGAATGGAAAATTCCTAACGCATTTGTTAGTCGACTAGGCGGGTCTACATTTGTCATGGACGACGGCGATGATAAATGGTTGCGTAAAACTACAGCATCTGAAGGCCCGCCTGAGTATGCTAACTTAGAAGATGGCGAAACAGACGGACAACCAGACTTACCCCATAATGAGCTTATTCGTTTGCGAACAAGAACTGGCCATCAAATACTATTGCACAACACTGAAGATTTAATCTACATAGGTAATGCTAGAGGCACTAGTTGGATTGAATTAAGTAGTGATGGAAAAATAGATATCTATGCCGAAGACAGTATTAGTGTGCATACAAAACAAGATTTTAATTTTTATGCTGATAGAGATTTTAATATAGAAGTAGGACGTAATTTTAATTTAAAAGTTGCTGAACGCCATCAGACAGAAGTGGGCATGGATAAAATTTGCATTGTAAACGGAAATGTTTCAATTCAAGTTGACGGAACAAAAGATGAAACAGTTACAGGCGCAGTAGCTCAATCCTTTGAAGCTACGTTGGATATCACAACCGGTGACGCTGTCAACATAACAACTGGAGCAGATCTTAATCTCAATGTGAGTGGAGCAAGTGTAGTATCTAGTTCAGGCGACTTTACGATCAGTGCGGCAAACACAGCAATTGATGGCGGAAATATTAATTTCAACTCAGGTATTGCTGGCGCCGCTGGCACTGCAACTGCCGCAACTCCACCAGAACCATTATCAACATTTGAAAATCCAGACGAAGCGGATGGAACATTACCAGAAAGTATTATGTTGCGTATACCAACGCACGAGCCGTGGCCGCACCATGAGAATCTGGATCCAGTAAACTTTAAACCAGAAATGACTGATAGAGAAGCAGGCAGTGCAATAGCAACACCCAACTTATATAAAACTTACTCTACACCATTAGACACATTTGACCGTCAGGCTCCGCCTGAGGATGAGGAGCAATAATGACAACAATTTACAATAAAACAACCATACCAGCAAAACCGCTAGTTACTGAAAACGCATCTCGAAAATATAGAGGGTTCAGCACAGTTAACACCTCTTCAGAAAACTTTGTGCTTTATGACTTTGAATTAATTAAACAAGATTTGCTGAATCATTTTCACATAAGACAAGGCGAAAGATTGATGCAACCTCGTTTTGGAACCATCATTTGGGACCTGTTGTTTGAGCCGTTAACTGAACAACTAAAAAACCTTATTGTACAAAATGTTAATGAAATACTCAACCACGACCCTCGAGTACAAGCAGGAAACGTATTAGTAACACCTTACGATACAGGCTTAGAAATACAATGTACATTAAAGTATGTTCCCTATAATATTCAACAGAGCCTACAGTTGAAGTTTGATCAAGCCAATGGACTACTCACTGCATAATAATGTATGCATATAATTTTAATCAATAAATACTGATACTAGGAAATATTATGAGCTCAACAGATAGACAAAACAACCTGTTAGTTTCTGAAGATTGGAAGAAAATTTATCAATCTTTTAAAAACGCAGACTTTCAAAGCTATGACTTTGATAATTTGCGTCGGACAATGATAGATTATATCCGTACAAATTTCCCAGAAGATTTTAATGATTATATTGAAAGTTCTGAATATCTAGCACTTATTGACTTAATTGCCTACATTGGTCAAAGTATTGCGTTCCGTGTTGATTTGAATGCTCGTGAGAACTTCTTAGAATTAGCAGAGCGTCGTGACAGTGTGTTACGCCTAGCACGATTAGTTAGTTATAATGCTAACAGGAATACTGCTAGCACTGGACTTTTAAAATTTACAACTATTAGTACTACTGAAAGTGTTATTGACAGTAACGGACGAAATTTAGCCGGTCAGTATATTACATGGAATGACCCTAGCAATGCCAATTGGTATGATCAGTTTATTAAAGTAGTAAATGCCGCAATGCCTACAACACAACAGTTTGGAAATCCTAGCGATTCTGCCGAAATTTATGGCACACCAACAAGTCAATATAGATTTAATGGTACAGGTAGCGCACTTCCAGTGTATGCATTTTCTAAAACAGTTGCTGGTCGTCTAATGAATTTTGAAATTACCAGCACAACATTTAAAAATAAAACTGTTATATACGAAGAAGCACCTAAAGTTGGAAATAGTCCTGCATGTATTTTTAAAGATGACGGCTACGGATCTAGTTCCGCTGGCACAGGATTTTTCTTTAATTTTACGCAAGGCAGTTTAAATCAGGGTACATTTGTAATTAATCAACCTAGTAAAAATCAGTCAATTAATGTTGATACACAAAATATTAATAATACAGATGTGTGGTTGTATAGTTTGGATCAAAACGGAAACGAATCAGAGTTATGGACTCAAGTGCCAAGCACTACTGGAAATAATATTATCTATAATAGTTTAAGCAATAAGATTAAAAACATTTATAGCGTAGCGACTCGCGCAGGAGATTCAATAGCATTGCAATTCAGTGACGGCATATTTGGAAACTTACCTGTTGGAAATTTTAGAGTTTATTATAGGTCTAGTAATAATTTAACTTATACAATTAATCCAACGGATATACGAAATGTCAGCGTTAATATTCCGTATGTTTCAGCACAAGGTAAAAATGAAACGCTATCTATTAATTTAAGTCTTACTACTTCTTCATCTAATTCGGCAATAACTGAGACTAATGAAAGCGTTAAATCTAATGCACCTCAGACATATTATACACAAAATAGAATGATTACTGGCGAAGATTATAACATTAGCCCGTTATCGGCATCTACCCAAGTTGCAAAAGTAAAAGCTATTAACAGAACAAGTAGTGGTATTAGTAGATATTTTGACTTAACAGATCCAACCGGAAAGTATAGCAGTACAAATTTATTCGCAGACGATGGTGTCTTGTATAGAGAAAATTACTCTTATTCATCTAACTTTACCTATCTAACTCAGACAGATATTGAAGGGATTATTTACGGAGATATTTATAAAATTTTAAATGCTACTAATTTAAGAAATTTCTACTATAGTAATTTTATAAATTATCTTACAGTTAGTTTAGAAATTATATGGTACAATGTGACTACTGATAGTAATAGTTCAAGTGGTTATATTGGTGCAAGTAACAATTCTACACCTTATAAAGTTGGTTCTTATTCAGCAACAGATTTAAGATTTTTAACTCCAGGTTCGCTAGTTAAATTTGTAGTACCTGATACAACAACACAATATTTTGATACACTTAATAATAATATTATTAAAACTGGAAACATAAACAGTAAAGGTGCTAAGTCATACGTATGGGTTGAAATTATTTCAGTAGCGGATGACGGCACGGCCGCAGGTACTGGTACATTGTCAACAGGCCTTGGACCAATTGTTGTTAATCAAACTTTTGATACTACTAATGGTGTATATCCTGTAATTGGACAATTAATTCCAAAATTTACTAGAACTATTGATGCCACAACAAGAGCCACAATGATTGATTTAATATTTTCAAATCAACCATTTGGATTAAGATACGACGCTGGAACACAGTCTTGGAAAATTATATTTGAATCTAATTTAAATACATCCAGTGCATTTACACTAGGCAATCAAGGCGATGTTACTAATTCACAAAAAGATTCTAGTTGGTTAATCTTGTTTACAACTAATAATCAGTTTTACACTACTACGTCACGTTTTTTAAGATATGTTTTTGAAAGCGATAAACAACTTAATTTCTACGTAGATGCTGATACAAAGATTTATGATATTGTTTCAAGTTCTGTAATTAAAGATGAAATAAAAATTTTAAACATCAATACATTACCGTCAGATACAAAATCGTTTACTACTGATTTAAAATGGGACATTATAGCTCCCTATACCGGTTTGGATGGATACATTGATTCTAAAAAAATATTAGTATCTTTTGCGGATCTAGATAACAACGGAGTGGTTGATAACCCTCAATTATTTTTAGATATTGTATATCCTGGATCAGATATATCAGCAATACCAACATATATTGTTCTTAAGAGATATCTAATTAGTCAAGGACAGGAAGATTACAAATATGTAACTAATAATCCTATAACTGGGCCTGTAATTATTTTAACCACACAAAGCGCAATTGGTTCGTTAACACAATATGCTGACGGCCAATATTTTTATTTTAAAGATACAAATATTGTTAAAAAATTATATCTAAGTACCGGTGAGCTAAATCCAACTCTCGACTACAAAGTTTATATTGGTCGAGATAATCTAAGATTTCAATATGTACACAGTGCCGATTATGACAGCAGGATTGATCCGGGTGCAAGCAATATAATTGATGTATATGTACTAACATCTAATTATGATACTAAATTTAGGCAGTGGCTGCAAGGTGCAAATATTACAAAGCCGTTACCTCCTAGCTCTAACGAATTAGATAGCTTATTAGGTCCCAATTTAAATTTAATTAAATCTATATCTGATGAAATCATTTATCATCCAATAAATTATAAATTATTATTTGGAAGTGCTGCCGAAGCAAGTTTACAAGCAACATTTAATGTAATTAAAAATGTTGACTCAACAGTTTCTAATTCAGATATTATATCAAGAATATTAACGGCAATTAATCAGTTCTTTGCGTTAGACAATTGGAATTTTGGCGACACATTTTATTTCACAGAGCTGTCAACATACATAATGAGTCAGTTATCACCAGATATTACAAATTTTGTTATCGTTCCAAAACAAGAAAATCAATACTTTGGTAGTTTGTTTGAGATACAATGCCCTAGCGACCAAATATTTTTAAGTTGCTGTACATCTGACGATATAATAATTGTATCAGGATTCACATCAGGTAATCTTAAAACTGTTACTGGAAATGCATTAGCATCTGTTACATCTTCACAAAACATTACTAGTGCAACTAATGGAGTAAACAATGGTTAAAAAAACCAACCCAGTTGGAAAAACCGGCCTTAGTGCAAATCTATTACCTGGTTTTTATCAAACACCAGCAAATAAAAAGTTTTTACAAGCCACTATTGACCAGCTATTTCAGCCAGGAACAGTAGATAAAGTTAATGGTTATATTGGCCACCAAAATTCTAAAGCATCAGTTGCATCTGATATATTTGTTGCTTCTCCTGAAAAATCTAAACAAGATTATCAATTAGAACCCGGAGTAGTTATTAAAGACTCTCTTGACAATATTGTATTCTTTAAAGACTACATTGACTATGTTAATCAGCTTAATGTGTTTGGGGCAAACACAATTAACCATGCACGTATCAATAGTCAAGAATTTTATTCTTGGGACCCACACATTGACTGGGATAAGTTTGTTAATTTTCAAAGCTACTACTGGCTACCATATGGTCCAGATTCAATAGAAATTTTTGGCCAAAAACAAGAAGTTACCAGCACATATACTGTGGAATTGCAAGAAATTGGAGCAGACTACCAATACATTTTTACTCCAGACGGATTAACACGGGATCCTCTAATAACGCTGTATAGGGGACAAACATATAAGTTTGAAATCACTAGTCCTGCCCATCCTTTTTCAATTAAGTTAGTGCGTAGTGTAGGAAAATTTAATAGATATACTAATAACGACATTGACAACTATGCTGTTGAAAATGGAACAATAACTTTTAAAGTCCCATTAGATTCTCCAAGCATACTATATTATCAAAGCGAAGCAGATATAGATGTAGGTGGCGTGTTTCAAATCCAAGACATTGATGAGAACACGTATATCAATGTTGAAAAAGACATTTTAGGTAAAAAAACATATTTTGTAAATGAAACAATTCCGTTGAGTAACGGAATGAAAGTTCGATTTGGTGGTCGAGTAGAACCTGAACTATATGCTACTGGACAATTCTATGTTGAAGGCGTAGGCTCTGCTATAAAACTAATTCCTGAAAGCATATTAGAAATTATAGGGCCGTACACAACATCAGAAGCAATTAAATTTGATGCAACACCTTTTGATAATGGACCGTTCAGTGATGCCACGGGCTATGCCAGTGTATTAGATTATGTTGTGATCAATCGAGCAAGTAGAGACCGAAATCCGTGGTCACGTTATAATCGATGGTTTCACAAAGACGTTATTTCATTAACTGCATCTTACAACAAAACTGTTACTAATATAGATCAGCTAGCTCGCGCAACTAGGCCTATTATTGAATTCCAAGCAGATTTGAAATTATTTAATTTTGGAACACTTGCAGGCCCTGATGTTAATTTAATTGATACGTTTACTAATGATATTTTTTCAACAATCGAAGGATCGGCTGGTTATAGTGTAGATGGTGTTGCATTATCTCAGGGACAAACAATTTTGTTTACCGCAGATGCTGATCCACTGGTAAACAATAAAATTTACCGTGTTGACTTTTTGCAATTGCAACATCTTGCTACTAGCACTAAACAAATACACTTGGTAGAAATTTCAGCACCTATTGCACACCAATCAGTTTTGGTTAAGAATGGTATTAAAAATCAAAGTTTATCTTATTGGTTTGATGGTACTACTTGGAAAAAATCTCAGCAAAAAATTAATACTAATCAAAATCCTCAATTTGATGTGTATGACAAAGACGGTGTAAGTTTTGGAGATACCTCGGTGTACCAGGGGTCAACTTTTACTGGAACATCGTTATTTTCTTACAAAAAAGGAACTGGTATCTCAGACAAAGTTTTAGGATTTCCATTAACTTACAAGAATGTGAGTAATATTGGAGATATTGTCTTTAACTTTGATTTAGGATCAGACAGTTTTGAATATAAACAAGATTTATCTGTTGTTTCTAAAAATATAGATGTTGGTTATCTATTGACACATAATTACTCTGGCGAATATGTTTTTGTAAACGGTTGGAAAACTAGTTCAGTTACTAACATACAGGCCGCTGTTAGAATATATAAGAATTCTAACAAAACAAATAATTTTGAAATTGATATTTTTGACAATATTGATAATCTTACAGATTTAATAGTTAAAGTTTATGTAAACGGAAAACGTCTATCACCAACACTATGGTCTATTATCGATACACCTGTGTATAAAAAAGTTGTATTAATATCTGATATAACTGTAGACGATGTTTTAACAATTAAGGCATTTGCGGCTCAACCAATTAACTCAAACGGGTTTTATGAATTACCAGTTAATTTACAAAATAATCCCTTAAACGATGAGATTGGAAATTTTACGTTGGGTGAAGTATTAGACCATGTAAATTCAATAGTAGATAATTTAACTATTTTTTCAGGAGTATTTCCAGGCGTTGGAAATTTACGAGATTTAGGAAATGTTACTGCGTACGGAACAAAGTTTGTACAACATAGCGGGCCTTTAAGTTTAAGTTTGTATCATATCACTTCAGAAGATAATAATGTAATTAAAGCAGTTGATCAAGCAAGAGACGATTATAACGCATTTAAAAGAGCATTCATTGACACTGCTAGCAACATAGGTGTTGATGGAGATCCAGTTTCTCTTGTAGACCTAATTTTAGAAAAACTTAACAGAAATAAACCAAACACTAGCCCGTATTATTTTAGTGATATGGTTCCGTACGGAGCAAATTTAAAAACAGATTTTATTGTTGAAGATTATAGAATATTAACATATCCTTTAACTACAGTTTTTAGTTTATCTAATCTATCAAATAAAGCTGTGGGAGTTTATTTAAATGGCACTCAGTTAATTCACGGAAAAGACTACACATTTAACAGCCAAGGGTTTGTTGAACTTACATCATATGTAGTTGTAGCAAATGGCGATACCATTACCACATACGAATACGAAAATACTGACGGGTCTTTTGTTCCAGAAACTCCAAGTAAGTTAGGCATATGGCCAAAGTATGAACCTAAAATTTTTCTAGATACTACTTTTGCATCTCCAAGATTAATGATACAAGGTCACGATGGAAGTTTAATTTTATCATATGGTGATTACCGAGATAATATAATTTTAGAATTAGAAAAAAGAATTTTTAATAATATTAAAGTTGAATATGATGTAACTATCTACGATGTAAATGATGTAATGCCTAGTTACAATAGAATCAATCCTTATAGTAGAGAAGAATTTAATAACGTGCTTTCTTCTAATTTTTATAAATGGGCAAAATTAGTTGGAAACGACTATGCAACCCCGCTGACCAAAGACTATAACTATACTAGATTTTCTGCTCCTAATGATACAGGATTGCCAGGATATTGGCGTGGTGTATATCGTTGGTTGTTAGATACAGATCGCCCAAATATCTGTCCGTGGGAAATGTTAGGGTTTAGTCTAGAACCAGCCTGGTGGCAATCTTTATACGGTCCAGCACCGTATACAAGTGATAATCGAGTCATGTGGCAAGACATTTCAGACGGGTTGATCCGTGAACCCGGAAGACCCGCAATTAAATCAACAAAGTATGCTAAACCTTTTTTAATTAATCGTATACCTGTAGATGAATTTGGAAATATAATTAGTCCAATACAATCAGGACTTGCTCGTGGAGTACCTACTAATTCATCCTATGCCGATTATGTATTTGGAGACGTTGGGCCTGTAGAGTCAGCGTGGAGGCGTAGTAGCCATTATCCATTTAGTATAATGTCAACATTAATGTTGTTGGCACCATCAAAAACATTTGGAATATTGCTAGACAGATCTCGTATATCTAGAAACGTTGCAGGCCAACTTATTTACACTGATACTCAATTGAGAATTAGACCAAAAGATATTGTTTTGCCAAGCACTTATGAAACAGAGACTCGTGTACAAACTTCAGGGTTAGTTAATTATCTTGTTCAGTCTATACTAAGTTATGTTTTTAATAACAATTTAAAAGCATATACTTCCTATAAAACAGCATTAACCACTATGGACGTTCAACTTAGCTACAGAGTGGGCGCATTTACTAATAAAGATCAATTTAAATTATTATTAGACAGTAAAACTCCTTCCAGTACCGGTAGTGTTTTTATTCCAGCAGAAGATTATGATATTGTTTTAAATAAATCTAATCCTATTAAAAAATTATCCTATAGCGGTGTAATTATAACTAAATTGCAAACAGGATATCAAATCAACGGGTATAGTCAAACAACTCCGTATTTTAATACATATACATATTTGCAATCAGGCAGTAAAATTAATATTGGCGGAATTTCAGAAGGGTTCACAGTTTGGACACCAGGCCAACAATATGCAGTTGGGTCTATTGTAAAATACAACGGAGAATTTTATCAATCAAAGTTTTTAACTATATCCGAAACTACATTTGATTTAAAACAATTTACTAAACTTACAGCATTGCCTATTAACGGCGGTGCTGACGCTATTCTAAGAAAGTTGTGGGATAGAACTAATACTGTAATAGTACCATACGGAAAAGTATTAGGCTCTGTTCAAGAAGTTGTTGACTTTTTAACAGGATACGGTGAATGGTTACAGGATCAAGGATTTGTATTTAATGAGTTCAATACTAATTTAGGACTAGTTTCTAATTGGGAAACTAGTGCTAAAGAATTTATGTTCTGGTCCACACAGAATTGGAGCTCAGGACAAGATAAATGGTCTGAGTGGGTACCAGGTAAAGAATACAGTTACGGAACAATAGTAAGATACAACGGCGACTATTACAGCGCCGCTAGAAATCTTCCGCCGCTATCAGCTTTTGATTTTGATGATTATGTTAAACTTGAAAGTTTAAATAATTACGGAAGTAGTGTTATTAGTCTAAGCCCTAGCGCCGGAGAAATTTCTTTTGTTGCTGATTTATCAGTAGTAGAAGACATTGATAATCGTTTTAACTCTTACGAAATATTTAAAGTTGATGGCACAACATTACCATCAGCCGATTTAAATTCTTATAGAGCAGATAATTTAATTTCATATAGCCCTAAGACAGCTGATGGAATTTTTTGTGCAAGTTTTTACCTAGTTCAATACGAACATGTTGTTGTTATCAATAATACCACTATCTTTAATGATGTTATTTACAGCCCAGCTAGCGGATACAGACAAGAAAGAATTAATGTATCTGGCTATATTACTAACAATTGGAACGGCAGTTTAGATATTCCAGGATTTATATTTGACCAAGCTAATATTCAAAACTGGCAACAATGGCAAGATTACAATCTTGGAGATATAGTAGTTTATCAAAGTTTCTATTACAGTGCAAATTCTAAACTACCGGGAACAACTGAATTTAACAGGGCCAGCTGGACACAATTATCAAAGAAACCAGAACAAAAGATTTTACCTAACTGGACTAATTCTGCAACACAGTTTGAAGACTTTTATAGTTTGGATTCTGATAGCTTTGATTTACAACATCAAAAAGTAGGTCAACATATAATTGGTTATCAAAAGAGAGAATATCTAAGCAATATTATTCAAGATGATGTTAGCGAATTTAAGTTTTATCAAGGAATGATTAGAGAAAAAGGAACTCAAAATGTTCTTAATAAATTATTTGATGTGTTAAGTTCTGATAATAAAGAAAGTTTAAAGTTTTACGAAGAGTGGGCAATTCGTGTGGGACAATACGGTGCTAGTACAGCATTCCAACAAATTGAATTTATTCTAGATGAAACTAGTATTAGAAGTAATCCTCAGCAGTATGTATTAGTTAATGAAAAAAATAAAGACCTTAATTCATTTTTAATACAAGTAGCACCTGGGGATGTCTATTTAAAACCTGATAATTATGATTCTACGCCATGGCCTGACACGTTAACTTATAAACCGTTACTAAGAAGTGCAGGATATGTTAATTCGGGCGATGTTGCACTTAGTTTAAAATCAATAGAAGATATTGTAGGCTATAACCCATCAGACTTTTCTAATGGAGATTACGTGTGGTGTTCTTTTGAAAAGAATTCCTGGAATGTTTATAGAATTTCTGATATTAATTTGGTTGTTACTAGCGTAACCTACGATTCTCCTAGCAAAAAATTAACTATTCAGTTAAGCGATTTTGTGAATTTTGAAGCAGGATCCTATATTGGAATTACACAAACAACTAAAATTAACGGATTTTATAAAATACAATCTGTAGAATTAAATTCTTTTATTGTAATAAAAGATGTTGCAGGATGGCAAAATCCTTTTAATGAATTAGGTTCTATTAAAATTTCAGTGTTAACTACTCAAAGAGTATCTTCTTTAGATGTGTTAGATACAACATTACCAGATAAATTAAAATTAGATGAGCTAATATGGGTTGATAACGACGGAACTAACAAGTGGGCCTCGTGGAAATATAATCCAATTTATAATCAAACTGCCTTAACAGATCAGTATCCTAGAGTAAAATCAAACTATGGTAGAACTTTAGCAGTTACTAAACAAGGTGACATTGCGGCTCTAAGTACAACTGATGGTAAAATAACAACTTATATTAAACCTGGAGTTATACCAGCCTGGGCCAAACAGCAATTAATTCAAAGCCCGCAAATATCTGCTAATATTAGTACAGGTTTTCAGTATGGAGCTGTTGCCGCATTAAATGTTACAAGTATAGAATCAACATTAACACTAACAAGTCCAGGGACTGGTTATTCTCCTGCGGTTGGAACAGAATTATATACATCTGTTCCGTTAACAGGCGGAACCGGGTCAGGAGCAGTTGCTAACATTACTGTTAGAAACGGGTCAGTTTTTAGTTTAATATTGGTTTCTGTAAATAATCAGTACATATCCGGCGAGGTGTTATCAACCGCGTCTGTTAATATTGGAGGAACTGGTTCAAACTTTGCTGCCACGATTGTAAACACTGCGGGTTTTGGCTATACTCCAACTGCCAGTACTTCAACATACAGCGATATTCCATTAACGGGCGGCAGTGGTACAGGAGCAACTGCTGATCTTACTGTTAAAAATGGAAAAATTGTCAATGTTATTTTAAATCAATCTGGCTCAGGATATCAACCTGGAAATAATTTATCTGTTGACCCAGCAACAATTGGCGGCACCGGATCAGGATTTTCAATCCCAGTGTTAAGCATAAATTTGAATCCCACAAATGTGCATTCAACTGTTATTGCATTTTCCAATGATAAAACATGGATGGCAGTTGGATCTCCTAACGCAAGTTATGCCGCAACAAAATTTATTGGAAATTATGTTCAAGGTATTTCTTACTCAGAAGCAAGTATCGTTTATAGTAATTCAAAATATTATCAAGTAGATAATCCACTTCAGGCAATTTACAATAGTGTATCAGGAACAACATTAACTGTTGGACAGGGTGCTCGATTTACAGTGGTTGTAACTGGAGGATCTTTTACAGTTAAGATAATTTCAGGCGGCGCTGGTTACAAGGTTGGTAACAAATTAAAAATACTTGGAACTGCGGTAGGCGGCGTTGACACAGTGAACGATATTATAATCACAGTAACTGGAGTCATTGAACAATCTATTACTACAGTATCTGCAATTGGAACAACACCTACACAAAATTATTTGTCGTTGCCTGCAGAAGTAATATTAGGAACTGGAGCAACGTTCAATGTTACTCCAACATTAACTGGTTACACAATTGCAAGGCAAGTTGGCGGCTCTGGATATTTAATTGGCGATAAGATTAAGATATTAGGATCCAGTATTGGCGGCCAAAATGTACTTCACGATTTAATTGTAACTATCGATTCTGTATCAATCACTGCTGTTAATACAGTATCTGGTGTTGGTATTTCGTCTTGGAAAAAAATATCATACATTCCGGTTAACCTTGGCGGAACTAATTCAGCTTTATCAGAACAAGGTGCAATTTCAATATATAAAAAGGATTCTAATAATAATTACAATTTTACAACATCCATTATTAGTCCTCAGGCAGCATCTGGCGAGCACTTTGGTTCTTCGTTAGTGTTTGGTAACAACAGTTTACTAATAGGCGCAACTGGCTACGACAATAATCGAGGAAAGGTTTATAGATTAAATTATATAAATTCAATTGAGGCAAGTTCTGCATATAATCCAGTCGGTAGTTCTAATTCTACAATAGTAGTAACATCTACTCAGGGAATTAGAGAAGGTATGTTTGTGCAAGGCACTGGATTTTCTGGAACTCAATATGTTATATTAATTGTTAGTGAAACAACTTTATTATTAAGCGGAAATCCCACAAGTACTCCAGACGGAATCTTAAACTTTGTAACAACTGACTGGGCATATGATAACCAGTTTTCACTAGCGGGCGGCGCAACTGGAAACAATTATGCAAGTTCGGTGGCAATTAGCGATGATTTTAGTAAATTATTAGTAAGTGCTTCGAGTGGAAATACAATTGGAAAAGTTTATGTTTATAACAACTCTAGCGAATTACCAACGTTAACGCAAACGGTTACAGGAACCAGTATTACATTTGGACAAAGTATTAGTATCACTCCATCTGGTAATTATTTTGCAGTTAGCGATGATTTTTCTACAGTATCCACAATTAACCAAACAGGGGAAGTTGACGTATATGCCTTACAATCAAGCGGCCAATATACTAAGTACCAGGATATTATTCCTCATCTTCCAGAATCGTCTGGAAGATTTGGATCAAAGTTATCGTTTATGGACAATGACAAAACTTTAGTAATATACAGTCAAGCTGGAGACATATACCTAAGTACTTCATTTGATGATAGCAAAACAACTTTTGATAAAATTTCTACCTTTTTTAGAATACGAAATGTAGATAGCGGAAAAATTGATGTATATGACAGGTACAATTCTAAATGGGTCTGGAGTGAAACACTACTAACTACTACCTCACAAAATGATGGATACGGGATTGGATTTGCTGTAGGAAATAATCAGATATTTGTGGGGGCACCGTTTACTAATACTAGTACAGTATCTAATTCTGGTACTGTATATAATTATGGAAAATTACCTGAAAAATATAGCTGGAGTGTTAATTCGACACAAGTAGCGGTTCCGGATATTACTAAAATTAAATCAGCCTTCTTATATAATAAAGTTACTGGAAAGTTAATTACTTACCTTGATACAATTGATCCTTTACAGGGTAAAATTGCAGGACCTGCAGAAGAAGAAATAAAATATAAAACATTTTATGACCCTGCAACTTATTCAATAGGAACATCACAAGTTAATGTTGACGAGTCGAGTACTTGGGGAGAAATTCAAGTAGGTACACTATGGTGGGATTTGCGAAACGCCAAATTTATTAATAGTTACGATGCTAATTTAGTTTATCGAAACAGCACATGGAATACACTAGCAACCGGATCAACTATTGATATTTACGAATGGGTTGAAACTAACTTATTGCCAAGCAAATGGGACGCCCAGGCAGATACTCCAGCTGGTATCACTTTGGATATTAGCGGTCAGTCTTTGTATGGAGATACAGTATATGCTACAAAACAAATTTACGACAAAATTAGTAAAACTTTTAAAAACAAATATTATTTTTGGGTTAAGAACAAAAAAGTTATTCCTGATGTTATAGGAAGAAAAATTTCAGCGTCAAATGTTTCTAGTTTAATTTCCAATCCACGAGGACAAGGATATAGTTATCTTGCATTAACAGGACTAAATTCTTTTAGTCTTACAAATGTTAAACCTTATCTAAATGACAGAGATGTTGTATTGTCCATTGAATACTGGACTACAGGAATTACTGATCAAAATATTCACAATCAGTACAAATTAATTAGCAACGATCCTACAACTAATATTCCAAACACTATAGAACAAAAATGGTTTGATAGTTTGAGCGGTACAGACAGCAAAGGATTATTAGTCCCTGATATGTCTTTGCCTACTAAATTAAAATACGGTATTGAAAATAGACCAAGACAAAGCATGTTTGTAAATCGATTTGAAGCACTTAAACAATTTGTTGAAACTGCAAATCGATTATTTATTACAGAACAAATTGCAGAAAATAGTGATATTTCTGATTTAGATTCGTTTGATGAAGAACCAAATATTGTTTATGGTTTATATGATACTGTATTGGATACTGATTTAGAATTAGAATATGCAAACATAACTGGTTTTATTCCGCCAAGTTTGACCCCAGTTATTGTTGACGGTAAGATAGTAGATGTTCTTATTACTGTAAGCGGCAAAGGTTATCTAGTTGCGCCTTTTGTGAAAATTTCTGGTGCAGGAATTGGCGCTGAAATTAAAACAATTATAAACACGCTTGGACAAGTTACAGGAGTGACTATAACATCACAAGGTGAAGGATACGGCCATACAACTAAATTATCAGTTAGAAATTATTCTGTGTTAGTACACAGTGATACACAAGCGTCTAATCATTGGAGTATATATTCTTACGATAATATATACAAAGTTTGGTCACGCACATTAACACAAAGTTACGATGTAAGACAATATTGGGAATATGCCAACTGGTACGCAACTGGTTTTAATCAGTTTGTAAGCCCGGATTATGCAGTTGATACATTTGTTAATTTAAATTCAATCAATTCTGCTATTGGAGATATTGTTAAAATAAGAATTGCTAATAACGGCGGCTGGTTGCTCTTAGAAAAATATAATAATTCAACCAGTGTTGACTGGACTGAATCTTATCAAGTTGTTGGAATAGAAAACGGCACAATTCAGTTAAGCCCATCTTTGTATCAATTTACTGGTACCAATGTGGGTTATGATTCAAACATATACGACGGCGATTCGTTTGACGTTGTTGCTAGTGTTGAATTAAAAACTATTTTAAATGTAATTAAAAATAAAATCTTTATTAACGAATTAAAACAAAATTATTTAGATTTATTTTTTGAAAGCGTTCGATATGTGTTTAGCGAACAATTATATGTAGATTGGATTTTTAAAACCAGTTTTGTAAAAGCTCAACACAACATAGGTATGCTTGATCAGCCAGTAAATTATCCTGTTGATAATTTATCTAATTTTGAAGATTACGTAAATGAAGTAAAACCTTACAAAACTAAAATTAGAGAATATGTTAGTAACTATGACGGATTAGATACTGCGCAACTACCAATAACTGATTTTGATCTACAACCAATTTATAACAGTACTACTGGAAATATTGAATTAATTAATGTTACAGTAAACAACGGAGTTATCCAATCAGACAACGCAAGTATACAAAATTATCCTTGGAAATTTTGGCTAGATAATAGTGGATTTAGTATTACTGAAATAGTTATCGTCGATGCTGGCTCTGGATACTATTTGGAACCAACAGTAACTATTGCTAGCCCAACAGGCACAGGTGCAACAGCTAGGGCATTTTTTACTAATGGAAAAGTTAATAGGATTATATTGTTAACTCCGGGAACTGGGTATTTACAAGCTCCTATAATTACCATCGACGGCGGTTATTCTGTTACCGGTAAACAGGCAAAAGCAATTGCAATAATTGGAAACAGTGTTGTAAGAACTGCCCATATTGGAATTAAATTTGATAGAACAACGCAAACAAATTATGTAACACAGATCGAACAAGTTGAAACATATACAGGTAACGGTAATACTTTACAATTTAATTTAAAATGGGCTCCAGATATTCGTATTGGAAAATCTAGAGTTACCGTGAACAACGTTCCTGTGCTACGAGAAAACTATAAATTAAAAACCATAACATCAACTACAAAAGGATTTACTTCTTATTACGGACAAATAACATTTGCAGTAGGCTATGCTCCTTCTAACAATGCAACGGTTGTTATTGAGTATAACATAGACGAAACGGTTTTAAATGCGCCAGATAGAATTCAGTATTATTATACTCCAGGAGTTGGTCAGCTAGGTAGAGATTTAAGTCAATTAATGACCGGAATTGATTACGGCGGAGTTGTTGTTAATGGCCTTGGATTTAATGTGTTAGCTGGATGGGATTCGTCTCCATTCTTTCAAGATAAATGGGATAACTTTGATCCTACATTTGATGATTTTTTTGTAACAGTGGACGCAAACACATATTCGTTCACAATGCCGTATATTCCGGCAGCAGGCACAGCAATTAACATTTATCATATAAAAAACAATGTTGATACATACACATTAAATGGGATATTAACAGAGTTTACTTATAATATTCTTGCAAACGCACCAATCGCAACTACAATAACTACAGTAACTACTTCTGGTATATCTGTTACATCATTGACTGGTAGTTATGATACTACATTAAAAGTTTCAACCACAACTGGTATAGTGATTGGTATGGCGGTTCAGGGAACTGGTTTCCCAAGAACTCGAACAGTAACAGCAATCATTGATTCTACTACAGTGTTATTAAATGCCGCACCAGACAGCACCCCATCGGGAACTTTGATATTTTCGTACAACTATGCTGGTAGTACTAAATTGACTGTTAACAACACCGCAATTTTATATGTTGGCGATGTGTTGGCTTGTGCTACAGTATCTACTTTTACATATGACACAGTAATTACAGGAATTATCAATAGCACAACTATCAGCATTAACAAAGTGTTATATGCAAATATACCAAATAACACAAACATCACAGCTACTAGAACATTGATAGAACCAAATGATGTAATTATCAATGCCAACGGAACATTGTCACTAACTAATCCGTTAACGTCTGGAGTTGTTCTTAAGATTACCGGTAAAATTAATCCAACTAGATTGGACGATCCTGCTTACGGAACGTCAGGCCAAACAAATACAACTGCAATTTTAACTACTCCAGTTGCAAACGGAACTTCTGCCACATTTACAATTCCAAATACGTTTGTGGTTGCATCAGGAGATGCGTTTATTTTACGTAAGAGCACTAGTGATGGATCAGTTGCTCCTTCAGAAAACGATTATGATACTTCTATCAAAGGTGGAGATCTTGCGTACAGTACTGCTACAGGCTTGGCCGCAGACGATATCTTAGTAGATGGTGACGGGTTTGTGACACCAACCAGTAGCCCAGCGCCTGAAGAAGTCGTGCCAGGACAAGTGGTAGATTCAGTTGCTATCAAAGTATTTGATAGACCACAGTCGGGTTCGTCTAATATTAAAATTAGTAATTTTATTAGTAACGGAGTAACAAAAGATTTTACTTTACCTATCTATCCCAATAGCAATACAGCAATTATTGTAAAAGTTGGAAACAATATAAAATCTCTTGACGATGATTATACATTTGATTATAAAAATAAAACAGTTAGTTTAAAAGTAACACCTACTACTGGCCAGCTAGTTACAATTTTTAACATGGGATTTAACGGTTCAAATATCCTTGACCTTGACTATTTTATTGGTGATGGTGCTACTCGCGAGTTTATAACAAAAGCACCTTGGCAAGATTCTTTAACAACTTTGGTTTATATTGATGGGGAAATTTATACTCCTGAATTATTCAAAACTGACAGTACCTATGAGTTTGCTAATGCTGTTGGATTGCGATTTGGAATAATTCCTCCTGTAAATTCTTTAATTAATTTTACTATTGTTAACGGTAATCAACAAACTTTTTCAGTAACTAAAACAGAAAGAATTGCAATAGATGGTGTAAGCACAACTTATCCTCTAGTATTTTCAGTTGGAAACAAACCTCCAAACGAGTCAAACATGATTGTAAGAGCTGGACAGAATATTCTTCCAGCACCTAATAACAGTTATTTCAGAATTGGAAATAATCGATTAAATTACATACTTGATTCTAAAAAGATATTACCTTATTCTGTAGCAGTTGACCAAATAAATATTTTTGCTGACGGCGTAAAATTAAATTTAGGATCTGACTATACTATAGATTTGAGTGGTATTAAAATTAAAATTAACCAATCTGTATACACACTATATTCAGGAAAAGAATTAGTAGTTAGTGTAGCATCTTCAAGCGGTTATTCTTACAATCCCACATTAAAAACTATAACTTTTGGAACAGTATATCCATTAGCCACTATTGTTGAGGTTGTTAGTTCATATAATCATAATATATTGGATATTGAGAGAACTTCAGTTAGTGTTACATCTAATTTTGAATTAACACCTGGCACAATTGAGTTTTATGAATATACATCTATATCTAATGGAACTATAAAACTAGATAGGCCTGTAGTTGATGACAACTATATATGGGTTATAAGAAATACAACATTATTAGTTCCTAGTATTGATTACAAATTAAACGATGATAAAGAAACTATTCAACTAGCAACTATACCTAGTTCTACAGATAAAATAACTTTGATTACTTTTAGCAGTAATGTATTAACATCTGGCATTGCATATATGCAATTTAAAGACATGCTGAATCGTGTACATTTTAAACGACTAAGTTTAAGTAAGCGAACAACACTTGCTCAGGATTTAAAATTAAACGATCTATCTATTGTACTCACTAATGCAGATAACTTTGATATACCTAATCCTACTTTAAATCGCCCAGGCGTAATTGAAATACGAGGAGAGAGGATTGAATATTTTTCTAAACAAGGAAATATCTTAGGAAAATTACGTAGAGGAACGTTAGGAACAGGCGCTTATTCTTTAAACAGAGAAGGAACATTTGTTCAAGATATTGGCCCGTCAGAAACTGTTCCGTATACTGAAATTTCAATTACTGAACAAATATTGTCGGACGGCACCAACTTTATAGATTTGTCGTTTACTCCAACAAAATCTAACACTACTTGGTCTTATAGTGCCGGGTATTCAAGTACAATTCCTGCAAATTTTGGTCAATCGGACGATATTGAAGTGTTTGTTGGCGGCTATGATCAAGGAACTACTTGGACTCCTTCTACAAGTTACACCATTGGAACAATTGTGAATGTAGGGACTTATACTTACAGATGTATAGCAAATCATGTCAGTTCAACAGTGTTTAGTATAGACTCTGCTAACTGGAAATTCTTTATTGGAAACATACGTTTGAAAAAGAGTCCGTACAAAGTACACAATGTAAATAATAGCCCTTACAGCCCTGAAGGAGATGTACAGCTTGATGCAGATTTTTCAGTAAACGGAACAAATAATCAAATAAGATTAACTAATTTATTAAACTCAGGAACTCAGGTTACTGTTGTCAAACGAACTGGTATTGCTTGGGATAATACAGTTAACATACAGAACGATACTAGCAAAATTGCAGAATTTCTAAGAGCAAGCCCTGGTATTTGGTATTCTGACTACAAGAACTAATGATTAAAATAGCAGATAATGAAACTAGCTAAATATAAGATAAAGAGAGATTGATATGCAGACTAAAGACGCAACTGGAATTCATATAGAGGGTCATATTAAAATTTATGATCCTGTTTCCGCTGAAATTTATATTGATAAACGCAACGCAATTCACTACGAAAATATCAGTATTGCCCTAGCAGAAAGTATGGCTAACAGTGGCCAAGGCTTTATCTACAAGATGGCATTTGGCAATGGCGGAACAGCTATTGATCCAACAGGTATTATCACCTATTTAACACCAAACAGCAGTGGTACAAATGCTAGTCTTTACAACGAAACATATGTCAAAGTTGTTAATAATAATTCAAGTACAAATACCGATCCAACGCGAAACTTTATTGAAAGTCGTCATGTGACTGGCACCAATTACACTGATATTTTTGTTACTTGTCTTTTAGATTACGGCGAACCTAGCGACCAAAGTGCATTCGACACTGCAACAAATACTGAAAGTACTTTTGTATTTGATGAGCTTGGTTTACAAAGTTATAAGTCAGACGGGTCAACATTATTATTAACACATGTTATTTTTCATCCTGTGTTAAAAAGTCTAAATCGTCTGATTCAGATAGATTACACAGTGCGTATACAAAGTCTAACTGGCTTAGTGGGAGTGTAAACAATGACTTATCAAGTTACTTTTACAGAATCAAATAATCCTGCAAAACAGCCATTAACTGTTCAAGATCAAAGTCTTAATAATCAAACTAGTTTAACATTTGTAGGACGTAACTATGCAGGTTATGGTTCTATTATTGCTAATGATTTTTTACATTTGTTGGAAAATTTTGCAAACAGTACAGCACCTAATAATCCTGTACAAGGACAGCTATGGTATGATACAAGTGTAAGTACACTTAAAGTATACGATGGCACAATTTGGAATAATTCAGGATCGTTAAAAAAAGCATCAAGTGCTCCGGCAGTTGCTAACAGTTTGCAAGGAGATCTGTGGGTAGACACTGCAAATAGTCAATTATACTTGTTTTCAGGATCTAATTGGTTGTTAGTGGGTCCACAATTTGCACAGGGATCGTTAACAGGCCCTGTTGTTGAAAGTATTATAGACACCAATAATATTACACACAGCGTAATTAGTTTGTATGCATCCGCGGCAATATCCGGAACAAGTTATCCTATTTCAATTATTAGTAAAGATACATTTACGCCTAAATTATCAATTCAAGGATTTACAACAATAAACCAGGGTGTAAATCTAAGTCAGATTGATAATGCAACAGCTGGAAATTTGTCAAGATTTCACGGAACAGCAACATCGTCGGATGGATTACTAATTGGAACTAATGTAATTTCTTCTGCAAATTTTTTAAGATCTGATGCATCTAGTGTTACTAATTTTCCGTTAAGTGTTCGATCAAACGGCGGCATCAGTGTTGGCAGTGATTTAAGTTTTAACATAGGAACTAGTGGCAACTCAACTGTATTTTATTCTAAAAATAGTGGTAACAGTATCAATTTTAGTTTAAACAACAGCGGAGTAACACAATCAGTTATCTATTTAGATGCAACCGGTAAAGTGGGAATCGGCCCAAACAATACGTCTCCTGTTTCTACTTTAGATGTTTCTGGTTTAATTACAGTAAGTACAGGTTTAGATGTTACAGGAACAACAAATTCTGTATACACTCCATCAACTGCTTATAGTAGTGTAACTGGCAGTATTAAAACACGCGGCGGCCTAACTGTTTCTTTAAATTCCAATTTTGGCGGAACAGTTTCTGCTTACGGAAATATTTTAGTTAATAATTTAATAAGTGGCAATCCTAGTGCTGGGGCAGTTATGTTGCCAGGCACAGACTCAGCAGATGGGCTATACGATATTGGCAGTGCTACAAGAAAATTTAGAAATATATATGCTCAAAACTTCGTAGGAACATTTAATGGTTCTTTTACTGGATCACTTGCAGGTAGTGTAAACGGTGCTGCCGCTAAGTTATCCAGCCCAACAGCATTTAGTATGATAGGTGACGTTCTTAGTAACATTGTTAGTTTTGACGGACAAAGTGCAAACGGTACTGCAATATTTTCAACCACTATTAGTTCAAACTTAATTACCAACAAACCGTCGGCAACTGATTCTAATTTAACAGATGAACTTTTAGTATTTAGACCTGGTACTGGATTATTAAACATGACTAAGCAAACATTGCTTAATCATGTGGCCACCGTTCCTCCGGGCGTTATTATGCCATTTGCAGGAACTATAGTTCCAACAGGTTATTTACTATGCGATGGTAGCGAAGTTCGAATTTCCGTTTATCCCACATTGTTTGCAATAATAGGATACACTTACAAAGCGGCATCATTGTTAAACGGCCAGAGTTCTTTTGCACTTCCTGATCTACGAGGAAGATTTCCGTTAGGCCGCGATAATATGGATAATAATTTAACAGTTCCATATAAAGATGGCTCAGGGACGTTAGTCGATGCCGGCGGTGGCCCAGCTGACAGGGTAACGGATGTTACAGCAGATTTAGTTGGATCAGGAACCGGAGTACAACAAGTAACACTTGCGATATCAAATATTCCAGACCACAAACATAATCTTAGCAGTGCTAGTGCTCAATACTATGCTGCCGGAATACCAAATGCTGGTTCAGATCCAAATGCGATTGCAGGACTAGGACTTCCAGCTTCCAGTACAGGATCAGGATTACCAAATAGTGGCAGTGTAATTTCATCTACAACCGGTCAGCCAGTTGGCATTATGAATCCATATCAAACTATTAATTACATTATCTTTACTGGGGTCATATAATGAGTTATACAATATTTAAATCAGACGGCTCGTCGTTAACTAGTGTAGTGGATGGATCGATAGATCAGTTATCTACAGATTTAACATTAATAGGCAAAAATTCAACTGGGTTTGGAGTTTTTATTAACGATAATTTTGTTAAATTGTTAGAAAACTTTTCTAATTCTTCTCAACCTAATTATCCACTTAAAGGGCAGTTATGGTTTGATACTACTGAAAATCGGCTTAAGGTCTATAATGGAGCACAGTTTGTAGTAAGTGGCGGTACAATTGTTTCATCAACTACACCGAGTGGAATTACATCTGGAGATTTATGGATCGATCCAGTACGTCAACAATTATATTTTAATGACGGACTAACAACAATATTAGCAGGACCATTGTATACTGCTGATCAAGGTATTACTGGATTTACAGTTGAGAACATTTTAGATTCAAACGAAATACAGCATACTATTGTATATTTGTTTGTTGCTCAAACATTGTTGGGTATTTTTAGTAAAGATACATTTACACCTAAAAATCCAATAGCTGGAATTTCTGGAACAATCAAGGTTGGTTTTACAGCAACATCGTTATCCGGAATGGCATTTAATGTTACTGCATCCCAAGCTCAAAATTTAATAGCTGCCGACGGTACTTTAAAAACTCCAGAATCCTTTGTGTCAACAACTGACAGTTCTCAATCTACTGGCACATTGTCAATTCAGAATCTTACACCTTTGATACTAGGACCCAACGCCAACACTGAAATAAATGTTACTTCTTCACTGTTTAAAGTTAAATCAAATGCCACTAATCAAAATTTTCAAATACAACTTCTTAGCAGTGGTGGAGTACAATATCCATTACACATAAATGCATCAACTCAAAATTTTGGAATCTATACAGATTCTCCAACATCTACTTTGGATGTTAACGGCAATGCACGTATTAGAGGAGATTTAACAGTTGAAGGAACAACTACCACTGTAAATTCCACTGTTCTTACTGTTGACGATAAAAATATTGAATTAGGAGCAATTGCTAGTCCAACAAACACAACTGCGGACGGTGGTGGCATCACTTTAAAAGGCACTACCGACAAAACATTTAATTGGATAAATTCTACATCTTGTTGGACAAGTTCAGAACATATAAATTTAGTCAGCGGAAAAACTTTCAAGATAAACGGATTTGATGTAATTTCAAACAACACATTAGGAACAGGTATTATATCTGCGCCCGGCTTAACCAGCATAGGAACACTGACATCACTTCAAGTATCAAATATTGGTGTCTCTGGAAATACTATTAGCTACATTAATGCTGTTAATCCAAACGGCGATGTTACCTTGGATCCCAAAGGAACTGGGTCAGTTAATGTTAGTAACTCAACAATTATTAATCTAGCAACACCAGTTAACCCTACCGATGCTACTAATAAAGACTATGTAGATACCTTAGTTAAGACAATTCCGTTAGCAATTTCGTTAACTATTGGCGCAAGATCAAATACACAAATTGCCGCAGATTTTTTGTCTAAAATATTTCCTAATACTGAACATTTAAATACTTCAATAGTTAGAGTTTTTGTAACAGATGATTCTTCGATAAGACAGTTTGCTTTGCAATCAGGAACATGGACCTGGCAAGCAAATCTATAAGCAATAAATATTGAACACTAAAAGAGAGCGATATGTCATATACCATAAACAGATTTAACGGAGATCAAATAGCAATAGTGCCTGATGGCACTATTAACACAGTGACCGATATTACTTTAATTGGTAAAAATTATGCTGGCTATGGAGAAAAACAAAATGAAAATTTTATGTTTTTATTGGATAATTTTAGTAAAACATCCCCTCCAACAAAACCGTTAGACGGACAACTATGGTATAATGCAACTGCGGGTGTGTTAAAAATTAACGTGTACGATGGTACTAACTGGAAATCCTTAGCAGTTAACAATGTCACAACAAACACAAATCAAACAACTCCTAGCACAGTTACCGCTGGTGACATGTGGTATGATCAAGTAACTGATCAATTAAAAATATTTAACGGTGCAAGTTACACACTAGTTGGCCCTGAATCTGTATACGGTTACGGTCAAACACAAATGCATAGTGTTAAAATTAAAGACACTGTAAACAACTTTCACCCAGTACAATTTGGCTATTCCAACGGTAATATTATTTTTGCAGTAAGCAACGATGCTGATTTTAGTCCAAGCGTCGCTATAACTGGTTTTCCAACAATTTATAAAGGAATAACAGTTAATTCTACTATGAAATATAACGGTACTGCAACTAATGCAGACCAATTAGGAACTAACTTACCTTCCTTTTACGCACCAATTTCTAATCCTGAATTTCCTACAGTTGTAAAAATTGTCGATGATGGATTACGTATTGGAACAACATTAAGTATTTTTAATAGCGTAACAAATATTCCTACTATTAAGAATGTCACAGGCAGTAATATGTTTTTCCAAACAACAACTGGAAGTGTAACAAACACACCATTAACGTTGTTAAACAATAATATTTTACCTGGAACAAATTCAACTACTGATCTTGGATCTAGTGTCCTAGCATTTAGGAATTTATATGCAGGCTACGTTTATTCTACGGCACAAAAAGCAGATTCGTTAAGTCTTGGAGGGACATATGTTACTGCCACTACTGCATCTGCATCTAATACTATTGTTGCAAGAGATGTTAACTCAGATGTTAGAGGTCGTAAATTTATTGGCAAAGCAGACAGCGCAATAAATGCTGATTTTGCTACTCAAGCCGCCCAGGCTGATTTAGCAAGTGTAGCCAATGTTGCTAATTTTGTTGAGTGGTACAATGTAAACGGAAAACCTATTAATTTTGTTTTTAACGATAACAACACAACTGCTTGGAATATTAATATAGTAGGTGCTAGTGTTGGAACTCACTCTGGCCCTGTAGTGGGAAATGTAACTGGAAATCTATCTGGAAATTCATCAGGACAGCACACTGGTGCTGTATTAGGTAATGTAACTGGAGATGTGACCGGAAATACTTTTGGAGTACACACTGGGAACGTAAACGGCAATGTAACTGGCAACACTACCGGAACACATACTGGAGCTGTAGTAGGTAATGTGACTGGTAATGTAACTGGTAATACTACAGGATTTCATACAGGCAATGTTGGTGGTAATGTAACTGGTAATGTAACTGGTAATGTGACTGGTACGATCCATACAGCAACAAATTATTTTGCAGGTAATCTATTAGGTAATGTGACTGGTAATGTAACCGGCAATACAGTTGGATTTCACACTGGTAATGTTGGAGGTAATGTAACTGGTAATGTAACTGGTAATGTAACTGGTAATGTAACTGGCAACACTTCTGGAACACATACTGGTCCTACAGTAGGTAACGTAACAGGTAACACTGCTGGAACACATACTGGTCCTAGTGTAGGTAATGTGACTGGGGATTTAACTGGGTCAGTTTATGCACAAAACGGTAGGATATTTTTATCTAATGGAACTGCATCCAGCCCAAGTATTGCTTTCTACAACGATGGTGCTATTGATACTGGATTTTATTGGGGCGGCGATGGATATATTAACATATCTAACAATGGACAGTATTCTGGACAATTTCGACCAGGTGGCGGGCTATCACTAAATGGTTCAGTGACTGCTCCAACATTTACTGGTAGTTTAACTGGTAATGCTTCTGGATCATCAGCGTATATAACAAACAGTGGTACAATTTCAGCAGAAACAAACGGCACAGCAGAACCATCACAAGCATTAACGTTACGTAGTGTTTATAATAACGGTTATCCTACAACTTACGGTAATTTAATTACACTGGGCGGTGCCGGCGGTGGAGAACTATTAATAGGTTGGAGTGGCTCAACTGGTTCACATGCTGACAATTATATTCGCAGTCGTAGGGATGTTGGAAATACTTGGAGCCCGTGGGCAAAAATTCTTACTGATACAAACTTTGGAACAACATTGGCTACAGTTGCGTCAACTGGTAGTTATAATGATTTATCAAACAAACCATCAATACCTGCTCCCACAGCAAGTCCGCAAGTACAATTGCAAAATATTGTGAAAACTATTGTTGGTACTATTGATATGAATCTAAGTTCAAGTTCAGGTAGCGGATATACATCGGGATATGTTGGAGCCGAAGTAGGTGGAGGCTGGAGTAGTTCAACATCTTATAACAGAACTAGTGCAACAACTTATGTGGGTGGCGCTACTGGATCAGTGATACTTGTTGTGGACCTTGGTGGATTTTTAGGATTAAGTAATAATCCTGCCGATTTAACTTGGAAAGGCAATTACGATCTTAATATTGGCGCAAGTCTTACTAGAATTACTGATAATCGAATTGTATATTACAATATGGGACAACAAACTTGGTCAGTGGCTGTAACACCGTACACTGCTGATAGCAATAGTCCATATTGGGGAAGATTTAATATAACACTAACTATTGGATCAGGCGACCACTGGTACCATGGAACAAACATCCAAGCAGGTTGGATTGGAATTGGAAGCAGAATAAACAATGTATACAGCCCATAAATTTAGTATTCCATATACTCAGGGTATGCTTGAAGCATTATCTGGTTTAGATACCGCAAGTATCTCAGACGTGTATTTTAGCGACAATAAATTTGGTAGTGCAAGAAGCATATACAACGGAACAGAAATGTTTGACGAATTATATGCTATTAGAGAAAAATATGGAATTAAACTTCATTATCTTGTAAACCCTAGTTTATACTCCAACGAATTTTACGAAAAGATTCCTGAACTTATAGATCATGTTAAAGATTTAGATGTTGATATGGTCACATTAAACAATACATATTTGTTAAGAGCTGGAATCACTAAAGATTTTCAAATACATAAACCCGCCCTGGAAGTAAAAAACAGCGTAAACAATTTAGTTCGTACATTAAAAGATTTTATTTTCATGCATGAAGTGTTGGGCATTACTAGTATCATTGTTGACCGTAGTTTAAATAGAGACTTAGATACTCTTAAAAAAATGAGAACTTACGGAAATCAGCACGGAATTAAAATTACCATGCTAGTTAACGAAGGTTGTATTGTAGATTGTAAATGGAAACAATGGGATGATTTAATTATAAGTCAAATTAAGTTTCAAGACAACAGAGAGATTACAGATAATGTACACACTAAATTAGGGTGTGTTAATTATTTTAAAAGTAATCCTGCAGAGTGGCTTAAAACGGCATTTACATTACCAAACGATACATCTAAATTTGATGGGTTAGTTGATACAATAAAAATTGCAGGACGTGGATTTCCTATCAATAGGTGGTTCAGAGTCATCGATGCGTATCAAAAGAAAAGCGGGAATATTAAATTTGGAGATTTGTTAAGTACAACCGGTGATACATTTTTAACAAACGTTTTGGTTAACGAAATAACTGAATTGGGATTTAATGAACTAACTAACAATTGTAAAACAGTGTGCGGAACAGAATGCAATCATTGCGACAAAATATACGATAAAATGACAACAAGGGTTATGGCATGACAACTACAACAAACGACAGTATTACTACAATAACAACTGGATGGACAGAAGATAAACTGTATTCTATTACATATTCTACTGTAAACAGATTAATCAACGGCTTGTTTGGTTCAATAGCATCATTTGAGGATGTAGTACATGCTGATACAAATATTGCATCTCATTATCTTGGTGCCATTAGTAAAGCAATGTACGATGATATTGCTGAAAGCATTGTTAATCCAGGACAGTTGGTTTTTTGGACGGAGCAAAACACTATCAAACTTAGAAAAGTTTTAGTTGATTTTGGACCTAATACATATCTTGATGATAAACGTAATGCAATTGTTGGTGTTGACAATTTAATTACTCTAGTTCCTAAAATTGTAGATCAGGATGGAAAAGTATGGCCTGATATTACTGAAATTCAGATTAAAAACATGAACAAACTTGAGTTTCCTATCAGTATAAACAACGGAAATTCATCAGAATACAAAACATCTGTTACCAACGGAGCATCAGTTACATTTAAATTAGAAAATCGTGGTAGAGCAACTTTGCGATTTAAAGCAATTGTGCCTGAACTTTCGCACATTTGGATCAGTCTTTACCCTGAATTGTATGGGTATGATGACGAAGGATTAGCTAAACTGGCCACTTGGGTTGCAAGCCAGCAGTAATAAGAGAATAAATACTAAAACAAGGAACTATAGAGATGTCATATTTAATCACCAGATACAACGGTCAGGCAATAACTACGGTAACTGATGGAACGATCGACACTTCTCTCGACATCAAGTTAATTGGTAAAAGTTATGCAGGATACGGTCAAGCACAAAATGAGAATTTTGTGTACTTACTAGAGAATTTTGCTAACACTACCCAGCCACCAAATCCGTTAAGCGGCCAAATTTGGTACGATAGTGGAAACAATAAAATAAAATTCTACGATGGTACTAAATTTAGAACTACTGGCGGCGCTGAAGTAGGTGCATCTGCGCCCACTGGACTGACGGTTGGAGATTTTTGGTTTGATACAACTAATAAACAGTTGTTTTCATGGAACGGAACATCATTTACATTAATAGGACCGCAAGGAGTTGCAGGCGCAGGCACCACACAAATGCAAAGTGTCAGCGTTAGAGATTCGCTAGGCGGAACTCATGCTATTATTCAAGCTATTAATAATGGCAACGTTGTGTTTACTGTTAGTTCAGATCCAGATTTCTTATTAGATAATACTGCTAACGCTATTTCAGGTTTTACTTATGTACGTCAGGGCGTTACTTTGGTTAATACAACCAATAATACACAACCAGGTGTTACTACTAGCAGTCATAGATTTTATGGTACAGCCACAAATGCCGACAAACTAGGTGGTCTAACAGCTGGTTCTTATATCCAAGCAGGTAATGCATCTTTTAATGCGTTAGTAAATTTTGGAGATGTTGGCTTTACTGTTGGTAATCCAATTCCTAAACTTAAGATATTTAATGATGGAGCAACAACTCCAACAATCTTAAATCAGATTAATAATACTGCAACTAAATTCCAAACAACTAATGCTTCGAGTGTTACAGTTACACCAATGCAACTGTTAAATTCTGATGTTCTTCCAGGAGTAACATTAGCAAGTAATTTGGGATCAACCGGTTTGTTATGGAATAACATCTATGCCAGTTATGTTTATTCAACAGCTCAAAAAGCAGATACATTGAATTCAAACGGAGTGTATGTTGCAGCCAGTGTAACAAATTTAACAGGTGCAGGATCGATAGTTGCTAGAGATACTAGTGGACATATCAGTGTAACATTTATGAATGGTGTTGCAGAAAAATCTGATAAATTACTCTATGGAAGTAGTTATGTCAGTGCTAATGCAACTGCGGTAGCTAGCACAATAGTTGCTAGAGATGCTAGTGCAAATATTGTTGCAAATGCAGTTAGTTTAAGTTCAATTACAAAAACAGGAACAACAGGAACTGGAGATATTGGACAATCTAATAATGCGTTTAGTAACATATATTCTACCACATTTACAGGAAGTTTAACTGGAGCAGTAACTGGAAATACAGCAGGTATTCATACAGGAAACATTCGTGCAACAGATACAACAACATGTTTTGATGCAGCCACAAAAACATTTACTGGAAATGTAAATACATCAACAGGAAGATTAATAGTAGGCACAGGTTCAGTAACACAACCCAGCATCACGTTTAGTGCTGATACCTCTTTGGACACTGGTTTTTATCACGGTGGCGACGGCTATATTAACATAACTAATAACGGTGTTTATACAGGACAATTTACTCCAGCACGTAGCTTAGTTGTAGCTGGAGATATGTATGCAACTGTTTTCCACGGCACAGCAACAGCCGCTAATTATGCTGACTTGGCTGAGAAATACCTTGCAGATGCAGAGTATGAAGTTGGTACAGTACTTGCTATAGGCGGCGAAAAAGAAGTTACTCAATGTTGGGTTGGTTCTCTAGCTATTGGCCCAGTTAGTGCAAATCCAGCATACTTGATGAACACAGATCTTGAAAATGGCACGGCCGTTGCACTAAAAGGACGAGTTCCTGTTAAGGTAACTGGCCCGATTATAAAAGGACAACGTTTGGTTGCAGGCCCAAACGGTACTGCACAGTCTGCAACCAGCAACACTTCTGACGTATTTGCTGTTGCACTAGAGTCAAATGCTGATGTAAATGTCAAACTTGTAGAATGTGTGATACTATAATGGTAAATACACTAGGTTAAAGGAATAAATTATGGCGGTCTCAGCAGGCGGAAAAGTTAATGCTTCAGAATATAATGCAATTTATGATATTGTACAACCCATCTTGGCCGGACCTGCTCCAGTAGATCTCACTAGTTCAGTGTCAACAATTGCTTACGGGCAAGCAATGACTAGCAGTCGTCTTACTATTCCTGCAACCAGTACAAAAATTACAACTACCCAGTGGCTTGGCTTGCGCACAGATTTATTAAAGTGCTATAATCATCAAAGTTCGGTTAACGGAAATTTAATGACGCCCACAACAACTACAGTTATTGCCGCTGCCGATTACAATACTTACTTGACTATGGCAAATACCATTGCAGTAAATCCTAAGCTATTTGATTCCGGTTATTCAACTCAATCCGCGTGGTCAGTTAACAATTCCACAGGCATAACTTGGGGAGCATCGGGACGTGCTGTTTTAAGACATCGAGTTTTTCTTAATTGGACCGGCCGTTACAATATGGAATACTTTTTTAACTCTGGTGGCCAAATCAAATTTAGTTCAAATATGCCAGGTAGTTACGGTGCCACAACAAAGAATTTTTCTTGGCAAAGTGCTTGTAGCAAAATGAGCACAGTAGTAATGAATCATAACAGTACATCTAATGAAAGTCCATCAGATGCACCGGGAACTGGATCTGCTATAGGTATGCGCCAGCTAACTAGTACATTTCAAAAAATCTATCAAAAAGACGCATCTACTTATGCTCCAAATAGAATAACAATATGGGCTAATTTGTCCAATGTTGGGGGAGCCTTTTCAATTACATTCGATATCCAGTTTGAAGACTTAAATGCCCCCGGCGGCTTTGGAGTTGACGAGGATGTTAGTGGAATTATTACCAGCACCACCCAGATCAAGTATGCTAGCGGAGCCGGCCAAGTGGCAATGACTGGTGACCAGATACCAAGTGGTAGTTTGTTATCTAGCATGAATGTAAACGCAAGTTCACTTTATTAACTTCTAAATTCTTGACAAGATAATTACTGTAGTGTATAATAGTACATTACGGAGTTATCTATGGATGAAAGAATTGAAAAAGCCTTTGCAGTTGCCAATTACATGGCAACTTTATCAAATCAAAGGCGAATAATATTAGAAGAATATAATCAAAAATTAGTACACTATATCAATGGTGCTACCTTTCAAGTTACTCCTGAGCTAATTAATCTTACTAAATCTATAATAGATTTGGGACAAACCACTGATGTGGCATTTGTTGATGCTAATAATTACCCTGTTATTATTTCTAATGTACAGGAATTTTTTGATTCTATTATAGCAGTTTATTTTGAAGCAACGAACGAATATGCGGCCAAATACGCCAACCTAAAAAGCAAAAGAAAGATTGCTGATATAGTTGAACTATGACACGTGGCGCTGTAATTTTTGCACAAAACAATGCCAGTTTAGATTATACAAAAATGGCAGTATTTGCTGCCACTCGAATAAAAAAATATCTAGATATTCCAGTATCTATTATTACAGATAGTGAAAACTGGTTACAAGAATCATATCCCAATCACGGATTTGATAAGGTAATAAGTATTGAGTTTTCAGGAACACAATTCAAGAATTTTAATGACGGTGCATTATTTAATAAAACAGTTGAGTGGAAGAACTTTACAAGAGATAAAATTTATAACCTTACGCCGTATGATACAACACTTGTAATTGATAGCGATTATATTATTAACTCCAATGTTTTAAAACCAGCATTTGACAGCGACTACGATTTTCAAATTTATCGTAACAGCATGGATCTATCAGGTTGGCGCTCAACACTAGAATTTGAACGTGTTAGTCAGTGGAGTATACCTTTTTATTGGGCCACTGCATTTATTTTTCAAAAGAACAGTATTACAGAAGCATTTTTTGACCTAGTTGCATATATCAAATCTAATTGGACTTATTTTAGAAATCTTTACGGCATCAGTGCTAACACCTATCGAAATGACTATGCATTTAGTATTGCCATACATATTATGAACGGTAAAACTAACGGAGGTTTTGCAATAGATCTTCCTGGAAAAATGACGTTCATAACTGACAAGGATTTGTTAATAGATATCACAAATGACAAAATGAAATTTTTAATTGAAAAACAAGATTATCTCGGAGAGTATACTCTAGTAAAAACACAAGCACTTGATGTGCATGTAATGAATAAATCCAGTTTATGCAGATTTATTGACGGAGGGTTGGGTGTCTAAAGGATTTTTAATCTTTGCACAAAATACAGATACTGTGGATTATATATCACAGGCTTATGCACTAGCTCTGAGTATAAAATATAGTCAAAAATCTGTAACAGGAATTTCCCTTGTTACTACCAATGATATTCCTGAAAAGTACAAAGATGTATTTGACAAAATAATACCAACACCTTGGTCAGAAAACACATCTGAAAGTCGTTATGCAACTGAGCATAGATGGAAACTATATCATGTTACACCGTATGATGAAACTATAGTTCTTGATTCGGATATGTTATTATTAGAAGATATTACCACATGGTGGGAATATTGCTCTAACTACGATTTAAAATTTTGTTCTCGAATAAAAAATTATAAATTAGAAACTGTACAAGATACATTTCATAGAAAAACATTTATTGCTAATAAACTTAGCGAGCCTTATATAGCGTTACATTATTTTAAAAAATCACAACTTGCACACGAGTTTTATAAAACACTTGAATTTGTTTGTAACAACTGGGAATGGTGTTGGGATAAATTTGCACCAAACGAATATCAAAATATATGTAGTTTAGATTTAGCTACCGCAGTATCTATAGAACTGTTAATGTGCCATGATCAAGTTTTTGATAATCACAGTCCGTTAGAGTTTATTCATATGAAACCTCATTTACAATTATGGGATCATCCGTGTAATAGTTGGCAAGACACTGTTACTGCTGTTTTAAATACAAAGGGTGATTTAGTTGTAGGCAATATAAAACAAAGTAAGCTATTTCATTATATAGAAAAAAACTTTGTTACTCCAGAGTTAATTTTACGTTTAGAGGAGTTGGCAAGTGGCTCGAACTAAAAAGATATTCAACGACCCAGGTGATATAGTTCACGAATATTATGCTTATTTTGATCCAATAACTGAATCTTTGCTTTCAGTTACTAATGATCCAAATCCTGCTCTTACTCACTATGCTAAAATTACTAAAGACGATCACGCAGATCTAGTAAGTGGAAAGACTCTATTTAGAGATTGTTTAATTGATCGTTCAATCAAGTTAGATGGAAACATAGAATATAAATTAATAACTAAACAGGTATACAGCGAATTTAGTTTTAAAAATAAATCTCTAGAATGGGTAAAAAATGCAGTTAGTGATACCACCGAGTTTATCATTGAATGGGATAACACTCAAAAACAGTGGACATTTTATGTTACAGATCTGGGGAGAGAATCGCTGGATGGTGCAAAGTACGACAGCACCTTGGTATTCTTTTTTATGTTAGAGACTGATTTTGATTTTTTAATTAGAACAGTTTATATTAAATTGCACGACATATTAAAAGCTGGAAAACTTGTATACAGTTTTGAAAGTAAATTTGAATCCCAAATTGATATTATTTCAATATCAACAAAAAGATTCTTTGACTCTTACGGATTGAAAATAAATGATTAAAATTATAGAACAGGATATTATATTTTTAAGTTATGATGAACCTAACGCAGAAAAAAATTATGCAGATTTGTGTAACAAGGTGCCCTGGGCCAAACGTGTGCATGGAGTTAAAGGCAGCGATGCCGCACACAAAGCCTGCGCCGCCCTAAGTGAAACAGAATATTTTGTTACTGTGGATGCTGATAATATTGTAGATCCTAAATTTCTCGAAATTGAAATAGATATAAAAAAGTTAGGTCTTACTCCAGAGCATGTGTTTAGTTGGTGCGGAAAAGTTCATGTTAACGGACTTATGTACGGCAACGGTGGACTTAAATTATGGACACGTAAATTTGTAAACGAGATGAAAACGCATGAAAACAGTGATCCAACAGATGCAAAGGGATTGGTAGAATTCTGTTTTGATGACAAATATTATCAGTTTAACGAAAACTATAGTGAGAGCTTTACTAACGCAACTCCTTTTCAAGCATGGAGAGCAGGGTTTCGCGAAGGTGTAAAGATGTCGTTGGACCAGGGTGCAAAAGTAACGGACTTATCTACTATATGGTGGCAAAACTATCATAGACTATTGGTATGGTCTAGTGTAGGTGCTGATGTAGAAAACGGAATCTACAGTATACTAGGTGCAAGAGAAGGCGCTGCCTTAACTAATTGTACCAAATGGGATTATGCTAATGTGCGTGACTTTGAATGGTTAACTACTTACTGGACTGAGCATTATGAAAATGCTACAGAAGAAGAAAAAACAAATCAAATCAATTTTTACGGTAAAGAACTTAGGGATAAATGCAAATTAGAAATTGCCAATTTGGATCCAGCCGGCAGTAAATTCTTTAAAACAGTATATAGCAACAGTCCTAGAATTATTAGAAAACGATAATGTACGATATATTTTATATCTCTTCCAATCTTAACAATAAACATTTTTCTATCTTAAAAGAACGTTTTCCACTGGCCAAAAGTGTTACTAGTTTTTCAGAGGCCAAGCGCAGAGCTTTTACTAAATTCTTCTGGGTTATATTTTCAGATGTAGTACCTGCAATAAATTTTAATTTTGATTACAAAGTATCAGAGTGGGAATCGGACTATGTACATGTATTTCCAAATGGTGATAACTGGAGTAAAACAAGTATTTTTATTTTTCCTAAACATTTAGAAATAACAGATGATGAATTAGATTCTCGATTGTTTATTAATAAGAAAGAACATACACAGATAGCTAGTTATACAGTGCCTTATGATGTAGTGTTTATTTCCTTTCACGAAACGTTTGCAAACAAGAATTTTATAGAATTAACCAAGTTAGCTGTTTACAATTTAGTCTATCGAGTAGACGGTGTAAAAGGTATTCACAATGCACATAGACAAGCCGCAGAAACAGTTTCGTCAGCAATGTTCTGGGTAATAGATGCTGATGCTAAAGTAGTGCCAACTTTTGACTTTAATATGCTGTTAACTAATGAAGAGCTTGATATAGTACATGTCTGGAAAAGTCAAAACCCTATTAATAATTTAGAATACGGATACGGCGGCGTAAAATTATTGCCTCGTCAACTAACACTAGATATGGATTTATCAAGTACAGATATGACTACTAGTATAAGCAGTAAATTTAAATCAATGCCACATGTTTCAAATATCACTGCATTTAATACAGATCCACTAAGCACTTGGAGAAGTGCTTTTAGAGAGTGCGTAAAACTAAGCAGTAGAATTATTGTAGGACAAAACGATATTGAAACTGAAAACCGTTTATCTGCATGGCTCAATGAAAGCACAGGAGCAGAATATAGCGAATACGCCAAGAGCGGTGCGAGTGCGGGAAAATGGTTTGGAACTGCTTATAAAGATAATCCTGAGATGTTATCTAAGATAAATGACTATGATTGGTTAGCAGGAGAGTTTGAACAGCACATTAAAACATTTCCGCCAGAAACTTTTAAGTAACCAACTCTTTAGCCATTGGAAAGATTTCAGCAATTACTTTAGCACAAGCAACTGCAACTTCTTGATGCTCTTTCTGGGTACCGTTAGCACTGCGCAATTCAATAAAATGAATCCAACTACGTAGTGTACCATTCATATATAAGCGACTTTCAGTAAGCCCTTCCGGTAGAACAGCTCGGGCTTGTTCCTTTGCTATGCCGTTAGCAATAGCCCATTCGTATTCTCGTTTAGCGGCATAGATAACTCTTTGTTGAGCTCTGTACCATTCATTTTGTAACAGTTGATCGTCGACTGGGATACTGTTTTGTCTGTTTTTATCGTCTTGCAATCGTGCTTCTCTACATACAAACGACAGGTCTTTAGTAGGGTCAGCATATCGCTGACTGAACTCTTGGAAGCTAAAACTTCTGTGTCGCAAAATTTGCCGGGCAATGTCTCTGGTGGTAGTGATTTCAATACAGGCACTGACCATTTCAAGTGGGCTCCAGTGTTGGTGTTTGACCAAGTATCTGATGAGCTTTTCTGATGTGTCAGTGTTAAGTTGGTTGCTTGGATTGCTGACACGGGCGCAATACGCAATGAGTTCCTGTGCATCTGCAATGCCAAGGTTTTCAAATTCTTCTGTGGGTTGGGAGTAACTAAGTAGTCGAACATTCATTATTTATAACTTCTTTTTCTTAAGGAATTTTTGAGTGCTTTTTTCTATATCTCTTCGAACAAGTTTAGTGTCAAGTTTAAAGTCTACATTATCTATATTGTCTTCATAACTTTTAAATAGTTCACTAAGATTCTTTTCAAAGGCCGGCCAACCATTGCGTTTTACCGTTGCGGTGATGCGTATTTCCCAAGTTTTGCCATCTTTAAATGTGACCAATACTGTATGAAGATACCGTAATGGTAACACATTTAAATGTACTTCTCCGAATACTTCTGGCCAATGTTCTATGACATCCTTGGGAAGAATTCTTCCCGTTTTGGTCATTACACTTTCTTTTTGGTCGGCGCCAATTCCTCTGCTTTCCGACGCATTTCAGCGGCTTGCTTGGAAAGTTTATCTGCTTGACTACGATAAAATTTAGCTTCACTGTCTGCATTATCGAACGATGTAGGAGTAATTTCTGTTTCATTAACTGATGCAGATGTTGTTTTTAATCCTTCACCTTGCTGAACTTGAATTTTTTCTTCAGGTTTAGCGTTAGGGCTAGTCAGTGCTAAATCGTCCACAGCTACTCCGCGTTGTTCAGCGATGATCTGATTGAGTTCGCTGAGCATGATTGAAACGCTGGTGGTTGGAGTCATTTCAACATCTTTGGTTGCAAGTTTAACCAAACGACCTGTTGAATGTAACGCAGGCAACATACGACTTCCGTCTGGAAATTGTGTGCGATCCAATGCTTCGGCAAATTCATAAGCAGTTTGCCCGGCATTGCTTTCTACTAGATTAATAATGGCATCGTGATAGATATCAGGCAAATTTTCTGTAGGAATAATTAAGCAACTAGCAGACTCTCCGGGCAATGTTCTGTATGCTACTAAGCATTTTTTGTTGGTAGATTTGACTCTACCAACGTGTTTAAGTTCTTGGGCCATATTAAGCTCCTGTTGTTGGTGCCGCTGATTGTTGAGCTGATTGTTGTTGAGCAACAGATTCTAAAAATGTTGTCAATTTGGTGTAAGTTTGTCCTACAGCTACCATTTCGTTAGGCTTAAATGCGCCACGTGAACTGGCAATATCAATGATAACTTTCATTGCATTTAAATCGTTAACAGTCAATTCTGGGTTTTGTGCGGCTTCTGCTTCTGGCGCGGTTGCCGTAGTTTGTACTGGATCGGTCATCGTATCTCCTTTGTTAAGTACGTATTATAGTTATCGTATATGTAAATATGGACAAGCAATCGTGAAAAAACTTAATTCTTTTTCACTCTCAAAACCAATACGTGTAACATACACTATTGTATTGGTATTGTCTAATGATATGCCCTGCCCAACATAATACCTATTATTTAAATTCTTTTTGATCCAAGAGTCTACAGATCTGACTAAGGTTGGGTTGTACTTTTCTATGGAAGTATACTTGAAATGCGGACAGGCAAACTCAACCCTGCGTAAATTGAAATAATTTAAAGGATTGGGCTTGCCATTTTTTAAACTCATGCAGTTTCCTTAACACCTTCGTAATAAGCATATTCGCCCCACGGGGGAACAATAGTGTTATTACCGTGGATAATGAATACTGTATCGCAGTAATTTTCATCACCCCAACTGCCCCAAGGATAACCGTCTGTAAACATAATAAACTTTTTAGGGTTAATATTATGTTCTTTCATATATTCCCAGTTGGCATCAAACTCTGTACCGCCACCGCCCATTACTTCATATTCATCAAACTCGTCCATGCAGTAACCGTCGTAGTCTTGTTCGTTATATACTTTGGTATCGAAGCACCAGACTTTAACTTTAAAATCTTTGTACTCTTGCATAATGCCTTTAATTTCTGTTAAGAAATCTTTTGCTTGCTCGTCACCAATTGAACCTGACATGTCAATACCTACACAAATGTCAATAGTCTCATCGTAATTAGTACCTGGCAAAATTGCACTCATGTGCCAGCCTTTTCGATTTGGACGCATAAACGAATAGTCGTTTTTAATTGTACTTTGAATTTGCTGACGAATAATTTCACGCCAGTTCATTTTTGGCTCAGTGAAATCTTTAATCATTCTTTGGATACTTGCAGGAGTATTACCTGCACCCGCCGCTTGAGCCGCCGCAATAGTAGCTTCTCGAATCTCGTCACGAATTTGTTTAAGTTCTTCTTTGCTATAGCCAGGCTGTCCGTCTTTGCCGTTTTCTCCCCAGTCAATATGATCATCTAACAATTGACCAAGAGCATTTAATTCCTCTTCGTCCATCTCATCATAAATCTTGTCGTAAACTTCTTCAGCACCCATGCCGTAGTATTTGGGTTCATGGAAGATTTTAATACCTTCAATTTTATGATCACCAATATGGTCTCGCACCAATTGTCCGTTTACACAATAGTCTGCGGCAATGTTAAATATTTTTGGATCACGGCCTTCTCTACGTCCCATGTGATCAAAAACGTTGTGCAAAATTTCGTGTGCAATTACAAACTCAACCTGCTTAACTGATAGAGGTTCAAAAAATTCACGATTAAAAAAGATAGTGCGTCCGTCTGTTGCGGCAGTGCCCATCCACTCTGTGCCTTCTTGAATTTTCAAACGGGTAGCCATGTTGCCAAAAAACGGATGCTTTAAAAGCAAGCTAACACGGGCTACGATAATTTTATCAATAATTGGATCTGCGTGTGACATAATGCTCCTTAACTGTTACTATGTATATAGTATAACACCTCCCGAAGGAGGTGTCAAATGCCCTTAAACCGAATTACTTGCGACGATCTTCTTTTTCAGTAGCCGCCGCAATGTACTTGCCAAACTTAGCGTGAAACGCATCAAAACAGGTAATCTCGTCGGGATCCAACGGCAATTTGTAAGTACTCAATGCAATCTTTGTGCCCATAATAACCAACTCTGTTTCGAAATTATCCATGATAAATTGGAAGAAGTTATTAACTTGTTTGTTCCAATCTTTGGCTTTCTTGTCGCAAGCATCTTTAAGTTCGTAGCACAGGGACACAGTTAAAGAGTACATTGCTGAAATCTCTTTTGAGTCCATTTTCTTAACAGTACCGTTCAAAATGTCTGTAGGGTTAGGCATTTTGCTAGAGTGTTTACGGTGAGCCATAAACTTAACAGCAAGACCTTCACCAACTGAACCGGATACCAAATCAGTCAATGTATCTGCATCGGTGTCGTCATCGTGCAACAACTCGGAAACAAAAGACCAGCTACGTGGTGTAGCAAATGCACGTGAACTAGATTTTGGATCAAAGTCGTACAAGTCTTTCTTAGAGAAAGACAAGAAACCAACTACGTCCTTGTGTACTTTGTTCTCAGTAGCCCACTCAAAATAGTCTTCCCACTCAACAGTCATTTCCAAGTGAACAAATCGGTTAGCCAACGGAGCAGGCATACGGAATGTAACACCTTTGTCAGTTTCACGATTACCTGCCGCTACCATAACAACATTGTCTGGCAACGAGTAAGTACCAACACGGCGATTCAAAATTAGCTGATAGGCCGCGGCCTGTACGCTAGGTGCGGCACTGTTCATTTCGTCCATGAACAAAATAATAGTCTTGTGCTTACTTGCCATTTCTGCATCTGGCAATTCGCTAGGAGGAGCCCAAACCATTTTGCTTGTATTAGAGTCAAAATATGGGATACCTTTAATGTCAGTAGGTTCCCACAATGACAAACGCACATCGATTACATGGGCTTCAAGTTCTTCACCCAGTTGCTTGATAATATCGGACTTGCCAATTCCGGGAGGACCCCATAGGAAAATTGGACGTTTGTTTTTAAAAGCCTTACGCAGGGACTTTTTTGCACCTTTTGGGCCGACTGTGCGGCTATTAATCTCGCTCATATATTTCCTATCTTAAGTTGCGGGTTGAAATTAACTGTCTATGTATGTATTATACACAGGAAAGGCCATTGTGTCAACGAGATTTTAAAAAAACCTAAGTCTTTTTCTCCAAAAGTTCTAATTCTTTTTGGCGTTCGTTCATGGCCTTTACCAAACCAAATTTTCTAATGTCGTCCGAAAACAACATTAGCTCAAAACTTTTCCTTTCAGAAAATACAGTGATTGACATATTGGTAAGATAATACGGGCAGTCTATGTAACGCTCTAAAAATACAATGGTTTGTGGACTTAGTTCAATTGGTTCGGTAAATGGAATTTCGTATTCTCTCAAATCCAATTCTTTAATTAAGAACTCGTAACCAGCATCGGTTAATCTAAAAGATGTATCTTTCCCAATCCTATTACTTTGCCACCATGTTCGATTGAACAATTTAAAATTGGCATCGTCTGTGCTTTTACCCCATTGCTGTAGAAAAATCTTAGTTAGGGCGTTGCGATGGATCATACCACTATGGTGCCTTGAGTCAATTTAACAACTTGAAAGTCTTTTGTTCCAAATGTTAGATTTAATTTTTTGGCTAGATTGTGTGCATGTCCAGGATTGCTAAAAGAAACTTTCTTATACTTGGGTCCTGGGTAACTTGTTAGGCTATTAAAACTTTTTAAATTGAACGGTTCGTTTTTATAAAACACAGCCCAGATGGCTTCAGCTTCTAAAATCTGTTCAGATTTATAAGTTTTTTTGTTAGTTGTTTCTAACAGTATTTTTGGCTTAGGTCTTGACATAATGCGTATCCAAGTAATGTACGCATATATTTATCTATTATTTGTTTGAAAAACCACCACCATCCATGCTTACACTTACGGGTTCGGAGTCCACACTCCGCTTTAAAGTGTTATACATTGACTCGTAATCCTGGTTTATTTTATCTAATAGTTCCGTAAGGGCAAGATTGAGTAACCTTGCTTGTTGGATAGTCATTTTAACTTCTTTACTTTGGCTTAACTCAGCCGCTTTTACCAAATGAACAAACTGTGTAACTGGAGTTAGATTAATCGGATTTTGCATTGGCAAGTACCTGTTTCATTTCAAATTCAGTTTTAAACGGACCTTTGTAAGGATTACGTTCTAATGTAATTACTTTTGGACAGAAACTTTTGACCCATCCTTTGTTAAATTTAATCACGTAATACCCTGCACAATATAAACTTTTACTAGCATTGCTTTTGGTAAACAATGGTAATTTACGTCTTACATCATACATGGCATTGTATGGCTTAACACTGGTACTAAATCCATGACATTCGTTTTCGTCTAATCCAGTAACTTTAATTTTTTTACTTGTTAAGAAAAAATCTTTACCAAACTGCTTAGTAAGTTCGTCTTTTTTATTGAACATTACTTCGCCGGCTGTGCTACTTAAAACAAATTTATTGTTTTCTTTTTTATGTAGAGTAGCAATTTTAGTTCCGTCTTTTTCAACAATCCAAAATTTTCCATCTACAATTGGTTTTGCATATATTTCTGTCATAGTTATTGTCTCACAGTTATTTGTCTTATTAGGACATGTTTCCTTGTAGGAACAAATAGTCATTAATGTTTGTGTCCGCAGTTACAGTCATCTTTTGTAAAGAAATTTTTAATTGACTGCCACAAATTAAGATATCTAAAATGATATGCTGTTAGCATTGGCGGACTATGCGGGCATCGACCTTGTTGCCAATCGCAATTAATTTTAACTTCTTCATTACAAGTTAGGCATTTCATGTTAGTTTTCCTTGTATTTGGCTTGGAACGGTTCAGCATACGATTGTATATTGTCTGCAATCTTTTTCATGTCCCATGCATTGCAGAATTTAAGCATACGGATACCTACTTGATCTACACTTTTAGGTACTGCATTAGCTTGTATTGTTTCTTTAATTTTAACTTTAATTTCTTCTGGTTGTGCTGTTAAGTCGCATAATTGTACATTACGTTGATAATCTTCTAGCACACGATGTTCGGTTCCATTGTGGTCAACCCATCTCTGAAGCATGAGATTGTTCCAAGAAAATCCGCGGCTTTTACGATCTTCGAACGCTTCAAGCAGACCAACTTTGTTTTTAGAACCTTTAGTACGCACACCTGGATATGCCGAGAAGACATTATCACTGGTATCACCACGCATACATTTTTCGAACAGCATCCATTCTGGATCTTGTGCTGGCTTTGCTTCGCCTGTCTTTTTGTCTTTAACGGGTTTGCCTTTGGCATCAAAGATGCCTTCGTGTGTGATATGTAAATCACCTACACCGTTATATTGACTAACAGTGGGACTTACTAATTGTGCAAAGTCACCGTCTGTGCTAATGATAACGTGCTTTGCATCTGGATGACTCTGTATCCAACCTGCAATCAAATCGTCAGCTTCTAAATTAGGATGTTGCATTACAGTAGCATTGGTCTTTTCTGTAATGAATGTTTTGAACTCATCAAATGCTTCCCAGAACAATTTATCTTCATCTTGTTCTTTTTGGGTCATAGCCGCACGAGTTTGTTGTCGATTACGTTTATAAGGCTCGTAAAAATCCTTACGCCACGAACGACCTTCGAGGCAGAACACTACGTGAGTGCCACCAAAATCTTGCCATGCTTTTTTAATACTGTTAAGGGTAATGTGAAACGCCATGCCGAGTTTAATATCAGCACTACCTTGCACCACGTGTCTAGCACGAAAAAATGTGTTAGCAGTATCAACTATAATATGTGTCATTCAATTTCGGCTTTGCCGTTTCCTAACTTGTTTACATTAACAAAACCAGCACTACGAGTTGGGTCAAGTCCTTCGTCAGTTAGCATGTTTCTTGCTAAGTCTCTAAACCACCGATCCACAATCTCTTCGTCTGGGTCTCCGTCAAAGCCGTAACCGGCTTGCTTTAATTGTACAACAAATTCGTTATTCCAGTCAAGCTCAAAGAAACCGTGTCGAATGTTGTCTTTGTTCACTTTAGTATCCAATACAGCAACCCAGGGTTCACCTTTGGCAGTTGCACGTTCTTTTGGAGTTGATTTAGCTTGTGCTTCTTCTGCTTTGGCTTTGGTTGTTTCTAATTGAGCTTGTTCTTTTTCTGCAAGTATCTTATCAATACCAAACATCTTTCTAATGATATGTTTCATCAAGTTCCCCACTCATTTTTAAATAACGGCACTTGTAAGCGATCACTATAACGTAAGCCTGCGTTCATTGCCATAATAGCTACTGCACGATTGTTTAATGCATAAACACTTTCTACACCGCCTACTGGCATAAGATAAACGTGTCCTTTAAATCCTGCTTTACGATATGCGGCAATAGCACATTCTGCATCTGCAAAGTCTTGCTCAGTAGCAACAACAAATTTTAAATACGCTGTGCCAAAATCTTCGTATTCACAAACTACTTCTGGAAGAATAGCTTCTTCCCACTTTTCACCGCTACACGGTAGTTTAGCACTTACACTAAATGTAACTTCTCTGGCAAACTCCATATTGGGCATTTGCCATTTTACTAGATATTCTTTAAACTCTTCTGTTAGTTTTTGAGTACCGTTTGTTTCAAATGTAATTTCTTTTAGGCCGGCCATTTTAGGATGATCCAACAACTCCGGATAAGCACGTTGCCAACCTAACAAGGGCTCACCTCCTGTAATAACCAAGTGTTCATCCTTCCAGTGATCCTGCGGAAGAATTTCACAAATGCGATCTGCAATTGCTTCGCTTGTTAGCATTGGCGACAAATCTTTAAAGTCTGGATGCCAACTGGCATAGCTGTCACAGCCTGTACTAACTAATGGCAAGTCTTCATACTTTGCAAACGGCGTAATCATTGTATGTGTGGCCGCAATGTCTGTTGCTTCGTGACTAGATTCACCACGTGGCATACCAAACCCAGAACACTTGAAGTTACAGCCAAATGTACGTAAGAAAATAGACGGTACACCCATGTAACGTCCTTCGCCTTGTATACTATAAAATAATTCTGCTATCTTGATCTTACTCATACGCAATCCTGTTCATTTGCTATTTTTGTTATTGTAGCACGTTCTTCCTTGCCTTGTCTATCTTTACGAAAAGCTTCAACATCTTCTATTGCACTTTTTAAAGTTTCTGCATAGTTAAGCGCACCTTGTCGTTTCAAACAAATAGTCGATTGTGTATCAATGTAACCTTTGGTAAGCAAAGTCCAAATATGATACCATCGTGTTTGAGTCCAAAAATTAGTTCTGCTTGTGGTATAGATAGTTACTTCAACGCCGGTGTCGTCTGCTTCTACCCATACATTATGATCGCATTCACTACTACCGCATTCACATGTGACACGATAAACTTTTGAGTCGCCCCAATCGTTGTGTTTTAAAATGCCTTCTGCTGGTAATTGTGCATTCATCGTAAAACCTCTAGTGTTGAAATTTTAGCAATCTTTTCGCCAAAGTCTTCATCTTTGCCAACAATATAAACTTGATGATCGTGTCTGTCATTTTTACGATCATACCGACTAAACTCTACAATTTTACCACCTACTGCACTGTATACTTTAAACTGAAGCATAGGTTCGCTATCAATAGAAGCACGACCACTAATACTGTTGCCACGGCTCATCTTAGTACTTGGGTAACAATCGTCCTGCTGAGGCTGGCTAGCTTTTTCCCAATCTTCACGCACCCAATTGATTATCATTCGTTTAAACCACTTCATACTTCTTCCTCAAACCATTCATCTACCATAGTTTCTGCTTCTTGTTGTGTAAGAGCAGGCACAAAAATTCTAGCTGGATGTCCAACTGTGTGCTGGATATTAAATTTAACTACACCTGCTGGAATACAATCAAAATCTCTTTCTACAATAAACTCTTGTAAATTTTTAGCACGGTTAATTAGTTGATCTGTTAAGTCTTTAGCTGTGGTCATCTTGGGGCAAAGTCCTGTTGTAGTTTGATATTATCAAAGAATTCTTTCTTTGTTCCTGCGTCAGTTGTAAACGCACCTTTGAGCACAGTGGTCTGTGTTAGACTAGAGTGTGCCATAATGCCACGATTCTCACAGCAACCGTGGATGGCTTGAATATACACGCCCACATTTTCGCTATCTGTGGC
>Ga0114967_10000181_pt1 | contig 51913 bp, 39 predicted proteins | sample M_130628_MF_Meta_FD_92639 | JGI IMG/M metagenome (GOLD analysis project Ga0114967, IMG submission 92639) | Freshwater microbial communities from Lake Montjoie, Canada to study carbon cycling - M_130628_MF_MetaG | ecosystem: Environmental > Aquatic > Freshwater > Lake | place: Lake Montjoie... | reverse complement strand
GTTTGTCTTGTCGAAGCTGAAAATTATTTACGTTAATACCAGCTGAGCTAAATTCAATAAACCCCGTTGAATCTGCCTCCCATTCTCGGTAGTCAATTAATATGCCTTTTTTAGTAAGGTTTAATCTCAATTTTCTGTCAATCGAACGCAGATTTACTGCCAAACCGTATCGATTTTCATTGAGTGAATCTTTAGCAATTAGGCGTAAGTCTAAAACATTTTTTTCAACATCGCCTCCTATAAAAATGCGTTGGAATCGATAATCACTGTATAGAACTTGGGCAACATTCCCTTCGTATTCAGCACGATTATTTACTCCGAAAATCTTAAATCTGCCATTGTTAATACTCGAAGTATCGTATTCCATATGCGGAATAAATATATTAGCTTGCAACGTGGTATCTCGTTGATTATTGATTTGAGCATCGAAACTGATAGTATCCAACTTTGAAATACCCGCAACAAAACTTTTGATAATTGGATGATTATTGAGTTTTGCATTAATGTTTACATTGTAAGTATTCGTGATAGGTTTATAGGCAATATCGGGCAAAGTAAAATATTTATTGACTTCGGTCAGTAGAATATCAGGCAGTTGAGTATAAATAAATTTTCCATCGATTTGGGCATTCAAAAATGGTGATTTAAGGCTTATATCTCGCCTATTATTGGCATTACGAATATCCAAATCAATGTTATCTAGTGAAATTATTTTGCCATCTTTATACACAATAGCGTTGTTTATCAGGATTTTTCCAAGTGGATTTTCGGGATTTGTCGAAATCATATTCATTTCAATATCACCTTTCAGACTTAAACTTCCAGCATAAAGTTTGAGTTTATTGAAGTCAAGTTCGCCAATATTTATTTTTGCTTTGATTGCAGGATAATCTTCCTCCAAATTGACTTTTGTACTAATCACTACTTTGGCATTTTTATCATTAAGCGACGCATTGAAATTAGCTATTTTATCTTTTATTGTGCCTGTTAGAGTTAAATTATTATATTCATATCCTTTTACTGATGCTTTTTGTGCAACACCATCAACTGTAATATTCATTGTTTTTGGATCGAACCCAGTGCCTTCGATTTTTGCATCAAGCGTGAGTTTACTTACATTTTCGGGTTGCTTGGTGAGTTTTCCTAAGTCAAATTCCTGTAATGTAATTCTTCCGTCATAAATTTGATTTTTATCAGCGGTTATATTTTTTAAAGTACCTTTGAAAGCCGCCGCACCCAAATCAGAATCAAGCGAAGCATCAAGAATAAGATTTTGCAAACTGCCTTTTATTTTTCCTTCAAAATTCACAAATTGTGGCAACTCGATACTTTTAGTAATCATACTATCGCCTGCCATACCTAGAATATCAGCTTTGGTCATGCTCAAAGCCCCCAATTCCATATCAAGCACTATTTTATCTGTATTGGGCAAACCCACGATTCTTCCTTTTACTTGCAAATGCGTTTCTCCAAATCCGTCAACAGTCAATTTCGATACAACAAGATTATTTACCCGGCCGCTAATAACGCCGTCTGCCTTGATAATTTCATTAGTTTTACCTTTAAAAGTTGGGTTTTCAACTAACGATGGCACTAAAATAAATAAATCTTTAACTGCCAATTGGCTCTTTTTTAGATTGAGTTTTATGCCAACATTACCTAAGTTATTATTGAAATCTTCCACCGAATTATATTGCATCACTAGACCATCTTGTAGTAAAGTATTTGGCGTTTTGATTAGTAACTTGCTCAAAATCAATGTCTTATCAGTATAAATAAAATCTGAATGGATGTTTTTTATATCCAAACCGCTGTTTTCTACGAAAGTAATATTTTGTAATAATCCTGAGATTTGCTTTGGAGTAAAGACAAATTTATTGAGTTTGAAACTCAAAGATGTGATGCCAATATGGGCGGGGTCTAAGCCTTTAGTTTGAGCAATGCTGTTATTGTCATCATAGTTGAGATTAGTGTTTTTTACTTCAATTTCGCCTATTTGTAATTGCCAAGATTTGCTTTGAATCGTATCTTTCGGCTTGTTTTTGATTTTTTTTGCTTCCATTTTCGTCATTTCAACAAAAGCTGTGGCGTTTTTCAGCGATATTTTAGGCAAAATAATCTGCTGATTATCTAAATTGATTTTCTCTCCTTCAGCTACCAGTTTGTCTACTTTACCACCGCTTTTAATACCGTCTTCGCTGCTTTCAAACAGCCAACTGATGTTATTTAGATTCAGTTTTTTGAAATTGACATCCAGCGTATCTGCTGGCAATTTTGGTGACAATACCAAATTCCCTTTTTTTTCTAAAGGTTTGTATAAATTCAGAATAACCGAACCTTTGTTTCCGTTAATAGTAGCGAGATGATATTGCGATTTTGCGAGGTTAAATTTATCAAAAGTTGTTTCCAGAAAACCAAAATTTGCATCGGCATCGGTTCCTAAAATAGCATCTTTATAGGTGATGTGGGTGTTTTTGAGTTTAACGCCTTTCAAACCGATTGCAAATGGTTTTGATTCTGAAGTAGAAGTAGTACCAGAATCAAAGGCTTTTAGTATAAAATCGAAGTTGAAAGTAGTATCGGATAAGTTACGATTCACTTTTAGACGGATACCATCGAGTTCGATTTGATTTATTTCAGCTCGATTTTGAAGTAAGCCCAACATGTCAATATCAATGTGGAGACTTTTCCCCAAAATGAGCGTGTCTTTATGTTGGTCTTCGATATAAACATTTTCAATAGAAAGCCAATCTGGAATATCAAATTTTACTTTTTCGACTTCAACTTTAGTATTTAGTTTTTTTCGTAAATAAGAAACTATCTCTTTTGTAAGAAAATCTTGTCCAGTAGGAGATTGTAGGTATATAAAAATTCCTCCTAAAAGTAGAGAAATTCCAATAAATAGCCAGCCTATTATATGGAGAAGTCGTTTCATCAATGCAAATTTAACCAAAAACTATGTACATTTAACGTAAAAAGCCTTTACTTAGCATTGAGTTTTTGATTTTTATTATAAATCATAACAATTTTGCAAATCATTTATTAAAAAATATATCTGTCGATAATCATTGATAGTTTTTTTTCAATTTAGTCAATCATTTACTCATTCAAACCTATATAAAAATTGAGCTTAAAGAATAAAAAAATACTATTGGGTGTTTCGGGCAGTATAGCAGCTTACAAATCTGCTTTATTGGTCAGATTGTTATTAAAAGAACAGGCAGATGTGAAGGTGATTATGACCGAATCAGCCAAAGATTTTATTTCACCGCTGACGCTTTCTACACTTTCAAAAAAACCTGTTTTGTCAAGTTTCACAAAAAGTGATTCGGGAGAATGGAACAACCACGTAGAACTTGGACTTTGGGCTGATGTAATGATTTTTGCCCCTGTATCGGCCAATACACTTGCTAAATGTGCCAATGGAATTTGTGATAATCTATTGGTAGCCACTTATTTATCAGCGAAATGCTCAGTATTTTTTGCACCAGCCATGGACTTGGATATGTATAAGCATCCAAGTATGATTGAAAATTTACGAAAGCTAAATTCCTATGGAAATCATATTATCAATGCCGAATTTGGTGAATTGGCGAGCGGTTTAGTTGGTGAAGGACGTTTAGCAGAACCCGAGCAAATTGTGCATGAATTGTCTCGGCATTTTTCAAAAATGGCTGTTTTTGAAGGAAAAAAAGTATTAATCACTGCAGGACCTACTCAAGAGCCAATCGACCCCGTAAGATTTATTAGTAATCATTCATCAGGAAAAATGGGTTTTGCTATTGCTGAAGCTTTTGAGATGGCAGGGGCAGAAGTCACACTCGTGAGCGGCCCTGTTTCGATTGCATCGCCCAAAGGTGTGAAAGTTGAAAAAGTACAGTCGGCAAAACAAATGTTTGAAGCTACTGCCAAATTTTTTGCAGAAAGCGATATCGTGGTGCTTTCGGCAGCAGTTGCCGATTTTACACCGCTGAGCGTTGCTGATAAGAAAATCAAGAAAAAAGAGGACGTTTCGGGCGGCGGTTCGCTCAACATCGAACTCACTAAAACAACTGACATTGCGGCCACTTTGGGGAAACAGAAAAAAATTGGACAGATAATTGTAGGTTTTGCTCTCGAAACCGATAATGAATTAGAAAATGCGAAAGAAAAACTTGAACGCAAAAATTTTGACTTTATAGTTTTAAATTCTTTACAAGATAGTGGAGCTGGATTTCGTTATGATACAAATAAAATTAAAATCATCGACCGAGAAGGAAAGATTTATGATTTTGACCTCAAAACAAAAAAAGAAGTAGCTCAAGATATTTTAGCAACTATAAAGTATAAATTTTAGAAAAATTTAATGAAATCTTGGCATGGATTCATAAACTTGCCTACATTTTAAATCTGTATGAAAAAACTTGTATTATTAATATTAACTAATTATTCATATGTAGTTAATGCTCAAGAACTTAACTGTAACGTAACGATTGTTTCTGACCAGTTGCAGTCTCAGCAAGCCGCAGAAAAACAGGTTTTTGTTGATATGAAAACTGCAATCAGCGATTTTATGAACGGAAAACGCTGGACGAATGATATTTACAACCAAGAAGAACGCATCAAATGTAATTTGATTATTACGCTTACGAAATCTCTGCAGCAAAATGTCTTTCAAGGCAATGCTCAATTGCAGATAATTAGACCAGTGTATAATGCTACCTATGAAACTATTGTTTTGAGTTATATTGATAAAAATTTCAATATTTCGTTTACGCCCGAAGACCGTCAGATGAATTTTAATGAACTCACATTTTCTAATAATCTTACTTCAATTTTGGGGTTTTATTCGTTGATTGCCCTCACGGTAGACTATGATTCTTTTAGCAAATTAGGTGGAAATCCATATTTGCAGCGAGCTTACAATATTGCCAATTTAGCATCAAGTGCTGGGCAAGGTGGCTGGGAACAGACGGGAGACCCACTAAATCGTTATTGGTTAGTAGAAAATTTACAAAACCAACAATTATTGCCTTTCCGTGAAGGACTTTATACGTATCACCGAATTGCTCTTGATAATTTTACGATTGACCCAGTTGGCGGACGAAAACAAGTGATGGATTTACTGACTTCAATAAAAACTATGCAGCAATTAAAAAACAACTCTATACTTTTGATAAGTTTTTTGAGAGCTAAAAATCAAGAAATAGTCAATGTTTTTTCGGAAGCTACCAAAGATGAAAAACAAAAAGCATTTACACTACTTTCTTCTGTTGATCCTTCAAAAACAGAACTTTATCGAAAATTAGTGAAGTAGGTGTTTTTCTATTAATAAATATTAAGCCACTGCTCTATTTATTAGACATTGGCTTTTCTTATTTTATTCATCCCAAAGGTTGGCAACAGTATAATCGCTACCTTCTAAACACCAGAAATCTCCTTTAATATATCTATAATGTTGGTCTAAGGCATTCATAGCTTCCATTTGAGATTGTGAAAGGTCAATATCTGCTGCTGCCAAATTATCAGCCATTCTTTGTGGATTTACTGATTTTGGAATCACCGAAGTTCCTCGACAAACTGCCCACGCAAGCATCACTTGTGCTGCTGAACAGCCTTTTTCTGTGGCAATATTGAGAATAGTCTGATTTTCAAAGAGTTTTGGTTCACCAACCGAAATTCTGCTAGCTGGTCTATCAGCAGAACCGAGCGGACAAAAGGCTGTTAGAATGATATTATTCTCATTGGCGAAATTTAAAATTTCTTTTTGTTGAAGGAAAGGGTGCAGTTCGAGTTGCAAAACTTCTGGACAAATGCCCGTATTTTCTATAATTTGCTTGATTTTTTTTATACTAAAATTCGATACACCAATATGTTTTGTAAGGCCTTTTTGCTGCAAATCAATCATTCCCTGCCAGGTTTCCGATAGCGAAACTTCACTGAGACTCACCAAATGTTCGCTACTTTGTGGATAGTCAATATCATCTCTAAGTACAATTGGCCAGTGAATCAGATAAAGGTCGAGGTAGTCAATTTGTAAATCACTTAATGTAATTTCAATAGCTGCCTGAATGTTTTCTTTTTTATGACGATTATTCCATAATTTTGAGGTAATCCAAAGTTCGTTTCGGCTTACTTCTCCTTCACCGATGGCATCGGCAATTGCCTGACCAATTTCTTTTTCGTTGCCATAGATGAAAGCACAGTCGAAATGTCGATAACCAATCTTAATTGCTTCTCTGACAGCTTTATAAACATCTCCTTTAGCCGATTTCCAAGTGCCTAAACCCAAAGTAGGCATTTTATCCGCATTCTTATAACCTAAATATTTCATTTTTATTTCTTTGGAGTTGATTTTATGTAAAAAGAGGAGATTTTAGCCTCCTCTTTTTACATTATTTCATTAAATGTAATCGAATGCTACACTAAATTTAATTTGATAACTTTCAAAATGGGAAATTAATATTTCCATTTTTTCATAATTGCCAAATCTTCTTTCATGCACTCCAGCGGAGCTTTACCTTGATAAGACTCTTGCTCGATGATGAACTGAGTAGTACCACCCAATTTTTTGCCCATATCAATAATTTCTTTCACACCAATTACTCCTGTGCCGAGAACCGCACTTTCCCAACCAATGTGTTCGGTTATACTTTTGATTTCGTCTTTTACGTGCATTAATTCAAATCTACCTGGGTATTGTTTCAAAAGTTCGGCTGCACGTCCACCACCGCCGTACATATTTCCAATATCAAGTTGTTGAGCAACTAAATTTGGATCAGTATTTTGAAGCATGATGTCATAAACTTTTACACTACTTAGTTTTAGGCTAAATTCAAAATCGTGGTTGTGGTAGCCAAACTTCATACCTGATTTTTGGCACAACTCACCTGATTTATTAAAAACCTCCATATAACGCTTCAAATCGTCGAAGTTTTTGCGTAAAGCCACATCCAACCAAGGACTGATTACATATTTTTGCCCGCAGATGGCCGCATCTTCTACTGTACGTTTCCAAAGGTCAGTAAACTCACCTTTGCCTTCATCCCAGTGTGGTTTACCCATTACAGTATGCCCACTTGGCATTTTTAAACCAAAATCGTCTAAGATTTTACGGAATTCTTTGGCTGAATATCCATAAAATTTACTGTCGATGTAATTAGCATGTTCTACGTGTGTATAACCCATTTCAGCCAATTTCTTTAGGCCGTTAAGTGGGTCTTTTTTCATATCTTCTCTGATAGAATAAAGTTGCACACCCACTATATGTTTTTCTTTTTTTGAAGCAAATAAATCGCTCGAAAAAGCGGCTGCACCTGCCATTGCAAAGGCACCATTTTTAATAAATTCTCTTCTTTCCATAGTTAGAATGTTTAATTTTGATAGTTTATGGTTGAAATTTCAATAAAATGATTTAATCCTGTAAATGAAGTAATTGCTTAATCGTGCTAAATATAGGCTGAAACTGATAGTTTGATTAAATCTACTAATTCTTCATCCATAAATTGATACTCGTCAGGAATATCTAAGACAATTAATTCTTTTTCATCGACCGCCGTAGCAAATCTTTGTTCGATTCTGTCTTTGTGCTTTTTTTCCATAACAAAGATAATATCCGCCCAGTTAATTAGCTTTTCGGTAATTTTTATGCGTGCCGAAGGCTCAGTTCCAGCCGACTTTACTTGATGTTCTTGGCTATTTTTGAATATTTCTTCAGCCGTTGGGCTTCGCCATTGATTTCTGCTACATACAAAGAGTATATTCATTTTTTGTGTTTTGTTTGAATTGATGTTTACTCCTTCGTTACAACTTCATCTAAATTAAGCATCGCGTTGGCCGTTACTGCCATTGCAGCCAATGATGGCGAAGTATCGGAGCGACCAAAAAATTTATAAGCTTCCACCGGATTTTTACGGTATTGCTGCTCAGTTTGCAGATATAGTTTTGTTAAAATTTTCAGTTCGCGGCTATCTATATCTCGCATCATAATTTTATTAAAACCCGCCTGAATTTGTTGCTCGGGTGTTTTTCCTTTCTTCATCATACTTTTTGCCAACTCTTGGGCTGCTTCCACGTAGGAAGGATCGTTAAGGGTTACGAGTGCTTGCAAAGGCGTATTCGTTCGTAAGCGTCTAGATTGACAAAATTCTCGGCTAGGTGCATCAAACGACATCATCGATGGATAAGGAGAAGTGCGTTTCCAAAAAGTATAGATGGCACGGCGATGTTTATCTTCCCCGTTTGAAGTATTCCAAGATTCACCACTCCAAGGCGAAGCCCACATTCCTTCGGGTTGATAAGGCATTACGCTTTTGCCGTACATTTTCTTGGATAAAAGCCCACTTACCAACAATGCTTGGTCACGTACTTGCTCGGCCGAAAGCCTAATTCTTGGTCCGCGAGCCAAAAATTTATTGGTTGGGTCTTTTTCAACTAAATTTTGATAAACTGCCGAAGATTGGCGGTAAGCACCGGACATTACCATCATCTTGAGCAATTTCTTTACGCTCCATTTCATGTCATCTTGAAATGTAACTGCCAAATAATCAAGCATTTCGGGGTGCGATGGAGAAAAGCCTTGCGTGCCAAAATCTTCAACAGTTTCTACGATTCCAGTTCCGAAAAGTTGTTCCCAAAAACGATTCACAATTACCCTTGACGTAAGTGGGTTTCTGCCATCTACCAACCATTTGGCAAAACCCAATCTATTACGAGGATAATCTTTTGGCATTTGCGATAAATATTTTGGAACATCAGGTTTTACTTCTTTGCCTTTAACGAGCCAATTCCCTCGTTCAAATATATGTTGTTTACGAGCCAAATCTCCAGTTCCTTCCACCAAAATTGGACTGTAATCGGCTTTTAAGTTTAGGATTTCTTTGTATTTTGTTTCAATGGTTTGATAATCAGTTGTTTCTGCAAATGCGTTTTGAAACGCTACCCATTTGATTTGTAACCACACTTTAGGCGTTTTTGGGTTTGTGAATACAAAATACAAATCATGCTTTCCTTCTAACTTTGGTAAATTATAAAACATCACGGTGTCACGGGTCTTGAAAATCGGAATGTTTACCAAAATTTTGCCGTCTAAGGCATTATCTCTTATAAGTAAAGTACCTTTTTCATTACCCGTATTAAATGTCATTAACATTCTGTTTTTACCATCAAGGGTAACGTTACGAAGTCTTCCATAGCCAGTATGTTGAAGTCCTAAATATTTGGCATCGAGTAATGAAGAAGTGAGGGGCGATAATTGCTCAATATCGTGCGAATTGAATTTTGGTTCTAAAAAACGTGCAAAATTTTCGAATTCTTGTGCCTTTTGTTGTGAACTTTTGTTCAAAATCCATTTTTTTATTTCCTGAATTTTGCTCGAATCTTCTTTTTTGTAGAATCTTAAATATGGCGTTTCACTTACCACATCTTCATCACGAGTATTATTAAAAAACGCCATCGTTTTATAATATTCTTCATGCACAAAAGGGTCGTACGGATGCGTGTGGCACTGTACACATGCCATCGTGGTGCCTTGCCAAACATCAAAAGTAGTACTTACTCGGTCGATTTGAGCCGCTACCCTGAACTCTTCGTCAACCGTGCCGCCTTCGTCGTTGGTCATTGTGTTTCGGTGAAAAGCCGTTGCAATGAGTTGATTATCAGATGGTTTTGGTAATAAATCACCAGCCAATTGTTCAATCGTAAATTGATCGAATGGTTTATCTTCGTTGAAAGCCTTGATTACATAATCTCGGTATCGCCAAATATTTCGGTAAACATCACGCTCATAGCCTTTGGTGTCGGCGTAACGAGCTAAATCAAGCCACATTGATGCCCAACGTTCGCCATAAGAAGGTGAGGCAAGAAGCTGATTAACTACTTTTTCATAGGCATTTTCAGATTCATCTTTCAAGAAACCTTGCAATTGCTGCTCAGTAGGTGGCAGGCCTGTTAAATCTAAATAAACTCTACGTAACAATGTTCCTTTTTCAGCTTCGGGTGCGTGTGAAAGACCTTCTTTTTTAAGTCTATCCAAAACAAAATGGTCGATTTCGTTTTTTGAAAATCGGGTTTCATCATCTTTAAAGAGACCTATTCGGGCAAAAAAACCACCAACCGATGGAACACTTGGTTTTTGTGGTTTTTGATACGCCCAATGTTCGCCCCATTTTGCTCCGCCATTAATCCATTTTTTAAGTATTTCAATTTCTTCCTTCTTGAGCGGTTCTTCATTTTTTGGCATTCGCTCATCTAAATCATTCGTAATGAGGCGTTTATAAAACTCTGAGTGCTCTGCATCTCCAGCCAAAATCGCAATTTTCCCAGATTTCCCTTTCGTATTGATAGCTTCGTGCGAAAATAAAAAGCTGAGATTGGCTGCTTTTTTTACACCCCCGTGACAAGCCACGCAGTGTTTGTTCAAAATTGGCTTTACTTCGTTATTAAAATCAACCTCATCTTTGAATGGGTTGAAGCTAAAAGCCATTGAGCCAATGACAGCGGCAGCGGATGCACTTATGAGTATAATTTTTGATCGTTTCATATATGTCTATACAAGTCTAAGTACGGCAAATTTAATACTTTCGGGCTGATTTCATATAAATATTTTATGAGAATAATTAATAATCAAAATATCATCATTAAATTTAGCCATTCGACACAACATTTCCTTGGATTGTATGAAATTATTTGTAGAATCCTCGAAATATTTAAAAGTTTGTACCACAATACTGCTTTAGGCAATAGGCTTTATGCTGTAAGCTAACATAAAATAATGATTCAAAAATGCTTAAAGCATATAGCCAAAAGCATAAAGCAAGAAAAACAATGAGCGATTTTTTATCAAAACTGAAAGGTATTTTTATTGTTCAAGCTTCTGCTGATGGTAATGCTTCAGTAGGTACTTCTGCAAAAACTGATGTAACTGCTAAATCTGAAATAACAACTAATACAACAGAGATAGCAACGCCAATAGGTAAAGTATCTGATAAGTTTTACGAGATTCTGTTTGGAGCCATGGAAATAAATAATCAACCTGGGTTTGATTATTTAGAATACAAAAAGTCTTTGCAGACACTCTCCAAAATGCCAATGGATGAAGCAACTCGATATGGCTCGGCTTATGCTGCAGCTCAAGCAATGGGCGTTTCTAGTCAAGCATTGAATGATTCGGCTCAATTTTATTTGAATTTATTAAAGACAGAAGATTCAAAATTTCAAGATTCGGTCAATATTCAACGCCAAAAGCAAATTGGAAGTAAAGAAAAAGCAATTATTGACTTAGAGGCTACTATTAAAGCCAAAGGTGAACAAATTGCCAAACTAACACAAGAAATAGCAGTTCATCAACAAGATATGGGGAAAATGAAAGCCGAAATTTCGGAGGCAGTCGTAAAAATCGAAACAACCTTAAGTGATTTTCATGCTACATTTAGCGATTTAATTAATCAAATTGGTCAAGATATTGAGAATATGAAAAAGTATTTGAAGTAAAAATATTGTTGATTTTGCTTCATTTTGTAGTATATAGAACAAAATTAATTTTTGTTCTATACAATTTGAAACTAAAACAACAAATTTAAAAATTTAAAAAATACCTTAATCAAAGAGAGAAATGCCTCTTTCTCTTTTCAATCAAAAACAAAACTCTCCTTTGGGGCTGGGGGTAATCTTTTAACAATGGAATTACAAGAATCAAAACCCAAATCATTTTGGAATCGCCCTGAAGGCACAACTGGAATGTTATTTGCCGCAGGTGCATTATTGGGCGGGGGGTATTTGCTTTATCAAGCATTACCATTTCTGATAACTTTGGCCTCAAACACGCTCTATTTGGCAGGTTTACTCATTGCTTTGGCTGCAGTAATCTATATGATTCTCGACCCAAAAATGCGTAATTTGGTTTTCTATATTTATAAAAGCATTATGCGTTGGGTAACTGGACTTTTTGTGCAAATTGACCCAATCGGAATCTTGAAAACTTATATCGACGAGCTTCAAGGAAATTTGGGTAAGATGAATCAGCAAATCTCGAAGCTAAAAGGTCAAATGATTAATCTAAAAACGATTATTGATAATAATAAAAAACAGATTCAAAACGACCTCAATTTGGCCAGCAAAGCTAAAGAAACGGATAAACAAGCCATGATGGTACTAAAGGCCCGTAAAGCTGGACGTTTGCAAGAGTCGAATATGAAACTCGATGATTTATACAAAAAAATGGAAATTCTTTACCGTGTTTTGGGTAAAATGTATGAAAATTCGGAAATCATGCTTGAAGATATAAAAGACCAAGTGGTTGTGAAAGAACAAGAGCGTAAGGCGATTCGTGCAAGCCATTCAGCGATGCGTTCGGCTATGAATATCATGAATGGCGATAAAGACCAACGCCAAATGTTTGATATGGCCATGGAGTCAATCACCGATGATGTTAGCCAAAAAGTGGGCGAAATGCAACGTTTCATGGAAGTTTCTTCTAATTTCATGGATTCTATTGACCTACAAAATGGTGTTTTTGAAGAAGAAGGACTGAATATGTTGGAGAAATGGGAAAAAGAGGGAATATCGCTTCTTTTGGGAGATGATAAAAAAGCCTTGATTGCTGGAAGTAGTATTTCTTCAAGTAAACCTTCTGGAAATCAATATGATAAACTATTTGAATAGTTTTCTGAAAATAATTGAAAATAATTGAAAATAAAAACGGCGGTCAGAAAATTTTTCTTACCACCGTTTTTATGTATCTAACAAGCAGTTTCTAGCTAAAAAATCAATAATTAATCAAAATTTATCTCATCACTTCAATAAATTTCCCATCTTGGTACTTAATAATTGGTACGATTTGGTTTTCGTTTGCTCCATTCGTATAATCAAAACCATCTAAAGTATAGCCTTGCGTGTATTCAATTGCATTTAAGCTTCTACGAAGTTGATTTTTGCCATTATTAAGCATTCTTGCATAAAAAAGCAATATATCGTAACCCCAATAACTGTAATACGATGGAGTACTATTTTGCTCATTGAAGAATATACTGCGAAAATTTTTAACATCATCCTTATCTCTATTTACATAATCCAATTGAATAAGTGAAAGCTCACGGTTGAAAATATTGAGTGATAAGGCATCGAAGTCAAAAGCTGATGAAGCGGCTATAATCGGAGACGTAATTTTCTTTTTGTCCAAGGCATTGACGACTTTACCACCAAAAGACTCTTCGCTTCCCGAAATAAATATATGGCTTGGTCGGCGACGAGTATCTATATCTTCGGGTTTTGTAAATTTTCTAATCGTTATCACTTCAATACTCGCTTTAATAGCTTCATCACGGTAAGCGTAGGCAAATGTCGAATCTTTCCGAGTATTTCCATAATAAATGGCTACTGTTCGACCAATCGTTTGGGTTTTCATATACTCCAATCCTTTTGCAGACTGTGTTTCAAACGAAGGTGCTGCTAAAAAAGTGTTTTTTTCGTTGATTATTAATTGTCGATTATTAGAAAGAGGATGTAATTGTAATACATCATTTGATTTGGCAAAATTATTAGCAATTTTATTAGCTTCTGGGTAAAGTGGACCAATCAATAAATCAACTTGAGCAAACTGATTATCTTTGACCAAAGCCGAAATCAAACTTGTATCACGGTCAATGTCAAAAGTTAAAATATTTACAAAGATTTGTTCGGCCTCTAGTTTGCTTTTTGCCAATTTCATGCCTACATACATATCGTAGATGTATTGATTGGCTCTGTTTGACTTGCTGGCATCAAAATCGTTAAGTCTGAAAGGTAGTAATACTGCAATATTTACTGTACCTTTTGGGTCTCTTATAGAATTCGTCCTTTTATTTATTGCTTGATTTACGCCCAAGTTAAATATGTTTGTCAATCGATCAGAAATCTCTAAATCCTCTTTGCTTGCGGTTCTACTTTTCTGAATATTATCCACAAGTAATTGTGCAATTATGACATTATTTGGAAACTTTTGATTAAGTTGTTTTAGCGGTGTACGATCAGTTACTTTACTAAAATGATAGTAAAGCATATTTTCAACTTCTGTTTTCAGAGCTGTTCCCGAAATACGGTTGATGTATTGCATGCCTTCATCGACGTAATTATCTGATAAAGCAGCATTGGCATAAAGATAATAAGCTTCGTCGATTTTGTCCCAATCTGGGAAACGCTCAAAAAGTTGGCGTAAAAATATACGAGTTTCAAAAAACTTATTTTGTTTGAATGAACAAAGAGCATGATAAAAATGAGCGTAGGGCACCATCGAATTTACATACTTTCGATGAGTGAGCGGGGTAAGTTCACTTTGGGCTTCAAAATACTGTTGAGCAGCAAATAACTGTACTGCTTTTTTGTATTTTAGGGCATATTCCCTTTCTGAAAGAGTGGCTTGTTGAGCCACTAATGCTTGCGATATCAGCAAAAGGATGAAAAGACTATAGCACCTTTTCATAGGTTAGAAGTTTAGTGATGAATTTCTAATAAAGCCCTCTATTAATACAGAGGGCTTTACAAGAACTTATTATTTTTTCTTTTTCTTTTCGTCGCTTTGTACTTTACGATTCTCTTCTGCCAACTTTACTTGGTTTTCCATGAATTGTGCAAACTTGCCTTTTTTGGCAGCTTGCGGATTTGCCTGAAACTTGATTTTATTATTATCCAAAATTTTGCGAATTTTATCTTCGTCAACGAACCTTCTAACAATTTGTTGTTGTATGATCGTTACAACGTTTGAAACCAAATAATAAAAACTCAATGCCGCAGGGAAACTATTCAATACAAAAAAGAACACAACCGGGAAAACATAACTCATTTTCTTCATGTCGATTGGCCCTGGTTGGTCTGGCGTAATTTGGTTATTATAATAAGTAAATGCCAAACTCGAAATCGTCATCAATACCACAAACAAACTAATATGACTACCCACAACTGGTAGATTTGTAGCCCAACTGATTGGATAATCATAAGTTGAAAGGTCATTTGCCCATAAGAAGTTTTTCTGACGGAACATAATCATATTCGGGAACAAGAAGAACACCGACATCAAAATCGGCATTTGCAATAGCATTGGCACACAACCACTGAGCGGATTTACACCCACTTGCTGATAGAGTTTCATTTGCTCTTGTTGCATTTTTACTTGGTCATCGCCTACTTTTTCTTTAAGAATAGCCAATTCAGGTGCCATGATTCGCATTTTAGCCGAGCTAATATATGACTTATAAATCAATGGCGTAAGTAAGGTTTTCAGCACAATTACAACTAAAATAATCAAAAGGCCGTAATTACTTATAATTGATTCGGCCAATTTAAAAAGTGGCACAAACACAAAGCGGTTGATTGGTTTTACGAAGTCATACCCTAAATAAACGTTGCGATGAAAACCATCAGCTACAACTTTTACTAAATCATAATCGTTTGGTCCAAAGTAAAAACGAAAATTACCCTTACCAGTTTTCAAGTCAGAAATTGACATATTTGCATCAACCTCAACGCTTTTTACAACGTTTTGGTCGTTTTCTGGTGTAACCAATTTGAGTTTAGCACCTGTTAATGGCTGATTTTTCGATACAAAACCAGTTACAAAATACTTTTGCTTGAACGAATACCATTTAATTGGGTCTTCTGCTGCTAAATCTTCATTTCCCGTGGCATTTGCTCCTAAATCATCGAAATCATCCTCTTTGGCATTCCAAAAATTGATTTGTGCTGATTTACGGTTTTCCGCAATATCATGCTCTAAAACTTTAAGATTATCTTGCCATAAGAAACGAACAGGTTGATTCTGAACTAGGGCATCAACTCCAATAAAATTTATGTCATACTCAATAATATATCCTTTGCCTTTGATCGTATAAACTTGCTCGATGTACTGATTCTGACCTACATTAAGTTTGAAAGTTACTTTGGTCGAATCTCCTTCTTTCAAAACAGTAGGTTTTGCATCTGACACAAAATACAATTTCTTTAGGTCGATTTTGCCTTTATTGGTTTGTACTTCCAAGTTCATTGTCGAACTTTTTGAATCGAACAAAACCAACGGATTTTTTGCACCTTTCTGAAAATCTGAATATGTTGAATAGTTTTTCAAAACAGCTTCTTTAATCGAGCCACCGAGTGTGCTAAATGTGAATTTAGCATCTTGGTTTTCGATAATAATATCTTGGGCTGTACCTGTAGCAGCACTGGCAAAATCGCCAAAAGCGGCTTTTATGGCTATTGTATCTTGCAAAACATTAGGTGTGACAATTGTTTTGGCTTCCGTATTTAGGGCAATTTTTGCAGGCTCTTCTGGTGGAGTTTGAGGCATAAAATATACGTAACCTGCCCACATACACATCAACAACACGATTCCGATAAGCTGATTTTTATCTACTAATTTTTCCATTAAAATTTAAAAATACGTAAAAAATATAAAGGCATTCACTGAGAGATGCCATATTGTACTACAAAATTCGCAAAGATTAGTTATAAATCCTAATCAAGTATTTGACACTTAGACCGTAAATCATAAAATAGCCCCATAACTTCAATGAAACTTTAAAGTTATGGGGCTATGAATTGATATTCTTTATACTTTTTGAAATTTATAGAAAGTTTAAGATTTTGTTAATTCTTTAGTTTTAGAAAAATCAATGGCAGCTTTTACGAAGTTTACGAAAAGTGGGTGAGGAGCCATTACAGTACTTTTTAATTCTGGATGAAACTGAACACCGATAAAATATGGATGACTGGGCAGTTCAATGATTTCTACCAAACCGCTTTCTTGGTTTACGCCCGAAATTACCATACCTGCTGCTTCGTAATCTTTCAAATATTTATTGTTAAACTCCCAACGGTGGCGGTGACGCTCACTAATATTGGCTTTGCCGTAAATTTTACGAGCTAAAGTTTTATCTTTTGTTTTGCAAGCATAAGCTCCCAAACGCATAGTGCCGCCTTTGTCGGTTACGGTTTTTTGCTCTTCCATCAAATCAATTACTGGAAATTGAGTTTCTGGCTGCATTTCAGTTGAATGAGCTTCTGTCAGTCCAATAACATTTCTTGCAAATTCGATACAAGCCATTTGCATTCCCAAACAAATTCCAAAGAAGGGAATATTGTTTTCACGCACATATTTCACTGCTGCAATTTTTCCTTCGATACCACGCTCACCAAAACCGGGTGCAACCAAAACTCCATCAAGTCCTTGTAATTTCTCGGCACTATTATCAATTTGGAGGCTTTCAGAATGAATCCATTCGATGCTTACTTTACATTTATTGGCAGCTCCTGCGTGAATAAAAGACTCTATAATTGATTTATAAGCGTCTTTTAGTTCAACGTATTTTCCTACTAAACCGATTTTTATATTTTCGGTTGGATTTTTAAATCTATCCAAAAAGCCTTTCCACTCTTCCATGTCTGCATCCTGGTCGTTATAAACATCGAGCATATAAAGCACACGTTGGTCGAGGCGTTCTTTTTGCATCAAAAGCGGCACATCATAAATTGTTTCGGCATCCATTGCTTCGATAACCGAATTTTGCTCAACATTACAGAAAAGTGCAATTTTTCGACGAATATCAGCTGGAAGTGGCTGCTCAGTGCGACAAACGATAATATCAGGCTGAACGCCTGATTGTTGTAGCATTCTTACTGAATGTTGTGTAGGTTTGGTTTTTAATTCACCTGCCGAACTTAAATACGGTACAAGCGTAAGATGTATCGTGAGCAGATTATCTGAGCCTAAGTCCCATTTTAGCTGACGAACTGCTTCCACAAAAGGCAATGATTCAATGTCACCTACGCAACCACCTAGTTCGGTAATAACGATGTCATATTTGCCAGTTTCTCCCAATTGCAAGATGTTACGCTTGATCTCATCAGTAATATGTGGTATTACCTGTACGGTTTTTCCGAGATAATTTCCACGACGTTCGTTCGTAATTACATTATAATAAATACGTCCAGTTGTTACGTTGTTTGCCTGTGAAGTGGGTACATTCAAGAAACGTTCGTAGTGGCCTAAGTCGAGGTCAGTTTCGGCTCCATCGTCAGTTACATAGCATTCGCCATGTTCGTACGGATTGAGTGTTCCTGGGTCGATGTTGATATAAGGGTCAAATTTTTGTATGGTTACTGATAGTCCTCTGGATTGAAGAAGTTTGGCAAGGGAAGAGGCGATAATTCCTTTACCAAGTGAAGATGTTACGCCTCCAGTTACAAAAATATACTTGGGGTTGTGTGTGGGCGGCAAGCCGCTTTGTCCGTGTACTGACATAAGGTTTTTTGTCTTTGATTACGGGATACAAAGGTACAGAATTTTGGTGGAATCTGTGGCGTAAAAAAAACAAATCTATTTATTTACTTTTAAGTAGCTGATTATTAGTTAAATACCATTTAAAATTTACTTATAAATATAGCTAAATTTTTCGTCTAAAGACTCTTCCTTACCATTTTGTTTTTTTACTACTTTAGCTTTTGATGCATATCCGTCGGCCGTGTATTCATATTTATAGGTATATGTAATGTCGCCGCTACTGTTATAGATTTTGGTCGTAGTGGCATTATTTTTATTTTGGAAATAAGTAGTGTTTTCACCATCGATATTTGCTTTTAATATCGTGGAATACATCATCAGATTTTTAAGCGGAGTGTTAGTATACGGCGATTTTTTGTCATCAAAACTAAGGTTTTCTAGTAAAAGTTTGTTTTTGCCATTTTGTACTTGATACATTTTTTTGATATTGTTATTGTCATCATATTCAAATGCTGTTGACAAAATAGTATCAAATCTTGGCATCTTTAAATCAATTTTTTCAATTTGTTGTTTTGTATTGGTATAAACTTTGCTTTTGAACTCGAATGGTTTATTTTGATTATCTTTTACCTGTACATTAAAAAAGGTAAGGTTTCCTTTTGAATCATAATCATAATTGATAAAAAATGATTGATCAAACGAACTGAAAACTTTTTTAGGCAGACTATTTTCGTAGTCGATTTTATTAAAATCTGGGAAGCCATCAAAAGCTATTAATTGAGACTGAGCATTATAACCTAAATTATAAATTACACCATTACCATAATCCGCATCTTTTAGATAGCAGAACTTTTCGGTGTAGGTTACTGGTTTTACTTTTAAAAGAGTTATCTCCTCATCACTGCATGAAAGCAAGATAAAACTTAAAAGAATGCTGCTTAGTATGAGACTATATTTAAACATTATTTGGTGCTAGATTGAAATTTGTAATAATAAAACTAAACCTGTTAAATCATCAATTTATTGCTTCAACTATAATTATGCAATAAACTTGCCAAAATCAGAATCAATAAAAAAATTATTAAATCGAACACTTTACCGTATCAATTCGTTAATTTACCATAGACTAGAAATAATGATTAGTAAAGCAGAGTTGAGCAAATATAGAGCTTTAGGCGATAAAGAGGCTGATGAAATAATCAACCAAATTGTTGACCAAAATGGAATATCTTCGTTACGCCAACTTATGTCGTTTTTGTCTGATTATCAAAATCTTAGTTTTGAAAATCAATCTCCAATACTTCAATTGTTTTTGTCTGCTAATGCTTCATTACCAGTTTTTTACGACAAAAAAAAACTTATTCGATCCACTGATTTTTACCGAGGAAATCAACAAAATATTGCATTAATTCTAGGACTATATTCTTTTCCTTATTGCTATTTGGGAGCAGATGGTGCGAAGGTTTTGTATATGTCGGAGCGAATCAAAAACGATACCTACAGACGCTTGACCGAAACAGGGAGTTTTCTGAAAGCTGTGATGAATTATGATAATTGGAAAAGCGAACGAATATTTTCTATTTGCTTGAAAGTCAGACTTTTGCACGCAACCATCAGGTATTTTACACTACATAGCAAGCAATGGAATTTGGCTTGGGGTTACCCGATAAACCAAGAAGATATGCTGGGTACAAATTTGGCTTTTTCGCTGGTGGTTTTGCGTGGAATGGAAAAATTGGGCTATTCTGTTAATAAGACTTACGAAGATGCCTACATTAATACGTGGAATGTGATAGGTTTTTTGTTAGGTATAAAGCAAGAAATCATGCCCGAGAATTATTTGGAAGCAGTAAAAATAGATAAACAAATCGCCCAACGACAATTTAGGCAATCTGTTGAAGGTCAGGAACTTACGAATTCTTTAATACAAGTTGTCCGTTCGTTTGCACCTAGCGAAATTACCGCTAATTTACTACAATCGCAGTCTAGAATGCTTCTTGGTGAAAAATATGCCAAAATGCTGGGCATTGCCGAAACAAATTTCCCAAACGCTTTGTTAAAAATGTACAACAGAACATCGGTTTTAATGTCTAAAATATTTTAATTAGAAAATGAGTTTTTATTTTGTTTCGATAACGAAATTTATTCTAATACGTTTTCGCTTTAACTTACAGGTTGTAAAACTGTACTACATAATATGAAGCAAGAAAAAATCAGACAAGCATACACAGAATATGTACTTGACAACGGTAAAGAACCAGAGTCCGTTTATGCATTTTGCAAGAAATTGGAATTAAAAGAAGAGGATTTTTATGATGAGTATTCTTCTTTTACTCAAATAGAAAGTGATATTTGGAAAGTTTTTTTTATTGAGGCACGTGCCGCTGCCGAGCGTGAAGAAGTATATCAAAACTACTCAGTTCGTGAGAAATTACTTGCTTTTCTTTATACTTGGTTTGAAACTTTAAAGAAAAATCGTAGTTTTATTATCAAATCATATGAAGGTTTCGAGAAGCCAATTTATACCAAACGCAATGTGCAGTTAGTTGATTTTAAGTCTTCATTTTATGATTATTTAAGCGAACTTTTGATGGAAGCTCGCGAAACTCGTGAGGTTGAGCAACGCCCAATTCCACAACTTATGCAGCGTTATCCTGACTTATTTTGGGCGAAAACATTATTTATCCTTGATTTCTGGATAAAAGACACAAGCAAATCATTCGAGAAAACCGATACCATGATTGAGAAAACCGTCAATACTGCTTTCGATTTATTAGGTCGTTCGCCACTTGATTCGTTATTTGATTTAGGAAAGTTCATTTTTCAAAATAGAAAGTAGAAGCATGACGGGTTTCTCTACTCGTTAAATTATTTATTATAAAAAACGAATCTGGAGATTCGCTCCACGAAGCTATGAATTCACAAGAAAGTATCCCCACATCGAAAGTTGCTCGTGCTACACAATTTGCCAAAGCAGGCGTTAAAGTTGGCGGTAATTATATTAAACATTATAGCAAAAAAATCTTTGACCCATCACTCACCAAAGAACAACTTCACCAAGATAATGCCGCTGACGTGTATGATACACTTAGCAATTTGAAAGGAAGTGCCTTGAAAGTAGCTCAAATGATGAGCATGGATAAAAACCTTTTGCCGCGTGCTTATACCGATAAATTTGCCATGTCTCAATATTCGGCTCCACCTTTGTCTGCACCCTTGGTTATCAAGACATTTAAGAAATATTTTGATAGATCTCCTACCGACATTTTTGATAAGTTTGATTTGAAAGCCGAAAATGCAGCTTCAATTGGACAAGTCCACAAGGCCGAAAAAAACGGCAAAAGATTGGCTGTAAAGATTCAATATCCTGGCATAGCCGATAGTATTAGTTCGGATTTGAAAATGGCTCGTCCGTTAGCTGTTCAATTATTAAACCTGAACGATGCCGAAATCGACCGATATTTCATGGAGGTTGAAGAGAAATTGCTTGAAGAATCGAATTATGATTTAGAATTGCAGCGTTCGGTTGAGATTACGAACGCTTGTAGCCATGTTCCTGATCTATTCTTTCCAAAATATTATCCAGAATATTCGTCAAAAAGAATCTTGACGATGGACTGGATTGAGGGGCAACATTTGAAAGAGTTTTTGGACACAAATCCTTCACAGGAAGTGCGAGACCGAATCGGGCAAGCCCTATGGGATTTCTATGATTATCAGATGCACACGCTTCGCCAAGTACATGCTGATCCACATCCAGGGAATTTTTTGATGACTCCCGATGGGCGATTAGGCGTAATAGATTTTGGTTGCGTAAAAGTGATTCCAGAAGATTATTATGATAATTATTTTGCTCTAATAAACCCCGATACACTACAAGACGAAGCCGAAGTTCAGAGAATTTTTTGGGTTTTAGATTTTATTGTGGAAGAAGACTCACCGAAAAATAGGGTGTTTTTCTCAAATTTATTCAAGAAAATGATTGAATTGCTCGGTCGTCCTTTCAACTCAAATACTTTTGATTTTGGACAAGCGGGTTATGTTGATGAAATTTATAATTTCTTTGAATATGTTGCGAAATTACCAGAATTGAAAGATGCCAAGGCGGCACGTGGTTCGCAACATGGTTTGTACGTAAATCGTACATATTTTGGAATTTACACAATTTTGAATGATTTGAAAGCCAATATCAAAACCACTAAACCTGATTGGTTAACGCCGAAGCACTTGAAAAGTGAGTTGGTTTGATTGTAACGATATAATATTTATTTTTTTCGCCCTGCAGAGACGTTGCATTGCAACGTCTCTTCTTTTTTATGCCAATTTAATTGCATAATTACACAATTTGGTTTGTTTATGCCTTTTAACTATCATTGATTTGTAGAAATCGATTGGCTGAAAAGTGATTGCTCTACAAAACGACTTGTGAAAATATCAATAATTGCACTTTCGCTGGTATTTTCGTGAATTTGTATTAAACTTTTGCTCAAAAAACGCCTCAATTTCTTCACCAAAAAAACTCTAACTTATATGAGTAGATTTGAATATTGTCGATTATACTTTGAAATCAATTTGAGGTAAAGTGAGTTTTTAGTTATGTTGTTATTTTTACAAAGTTGTATTAAACGATGCGAAATGTGTGGTTTTTTTAAAATACGGCTTGTTTTATTTTTCTATAATAACATTCTCACGTAGCATTGAAGATAAATACAGATTTTATCAAATGATTTTTTAGATTACTTTTGTCAAAAATATCATACCATTTTTAATGAAAATTAATTACTAATTATGAAGAAACTCTCTCTACTAATTCTACTTTTGGTAGTGTCGGTTGCTTGTAGAACAGCAAAGACCCCAAAAAATAATGTATCAAATAGTCAAAATGAAATTTCTGTGACTTTCCTACATCTCAATGATGTTTACGAAATTTCAACACTTGATAATGGTAAAGTTGGAGGTATGGCTCGTGTAGCTTCTGTACGTCAAGATTTATTAAAAGAAAATCCAAATACTATAACTGTTCTTTCGGGCGATTTCCTAAGTCCCTCGGTCATTGGAACACTTCGCTATGAAGGAAAAGGTATCAAAGGAAAACAGATGGTTGATGTGATGAACTCTGTTGGAGTAGATTGGGTTTGTTTTGGGAATCACGAGTTTGATTTAGACCAAAAAGATTTACAAGAACGCATCAACGAATCGAAGTTTAATTGGCTAAATACCAATGCTTTAGAAAAAATAAAAGATGAATACATACCATTCGGAAAAGTAGTAGATGGTGTGAAAACACCTTTCTTGAAAACAACAATTTTGACATTCAAAAATGCCAATGGCGATGAAGTAAAAGTAGGTATGTTTGGGGTTTTATTGCCATCAAATAAAAAGGATTTTGTTTTATATGAAGATTTCTTCGAGGCTGCCAAAAAAGCTTATGCTGAGTTAGAGCCAAAGTGTGATTTTGTGGTAGGAATTACGCATCTCAACAAAGTTGACGATATTAAGCTGGCGGAAATGTTGCCAAATGTGAAGTTGCTCATGGGCGGACACGACCACGATAACATGCGTGAGCAAATCGGAAGTGTAGTCATGGCAAAGGCTGATGCTAATGCCAAAACTGTATATATTCACCGAATTACCTTTAATAAAGTTACTGGTAAAGTAGATGTAAATTCTGAATTAAAGAAAATTGACAATACAACTGCTGATGAACCAACAACTGCTGCAATTGTAAAAAAATGGGAAGATATTCAAGATGGAGCGTTTAAGACAATTGGATTGAATAAAGATGAAGTAATTGCTGATTTGAAAGAGCCCCTTGATGGTCACGAAACTGTTGTGCGTAATAGGCAAGGAAATATGGGAAGCATGATAAATAATGCTTTATTATCTTCGTCTTCAAACAAGTTTGATTGTGCATTCTTTAATGGTGGTTCGATTCGTATTGATGATAATGTTTCTGGAAAACTTACCCAACATGATATACTTCGTATTTTGCCTTTTGGTGGCAAATTGGTTGAGATAAAACTTCGTGGACGCTTACTCGAAAGAGTGCTTCAAACTGGCTTAGAAAACAAAGGCAGTGGTGGTTATTTGCAATGGGAGAAAATTGCCTATGATGAAGCTAAAAAAGAATGGAAAATCGACGGAAAATTATTGGATGTAAATCAAGAATATAACATCATTACAAGCGATTTCTTGTTTTCGGGCAAAGAACGCAACCTAGGTTTCTTCACAAAACAAAACCCTGATGTGATTTCAATAGTTGATGCATTTCCCGAAAGCGATGTTAGAAATGATATTCGCAAGGCTGTAATTGCTTATTTCAAGAAAAAATAAAAAAATAGCTTCTTCAATATGATAATTATTGAATAGGCTTAACATCATGCGAAATCTTTTACTGATATTATTTATGTTTTTTGTGGCATTTTTATCAAATGCACAAAACAGTTTTTCGTTTCTGAATATGCCCACCCATGCACGTATCAATGCAATTGGTGGGGTAAATGTGTCAGTTTCTGGACAAGACTTGAATTTTATTACTTCTAACCCTGCTTTGCTGGATTCTTCCCAACGTCGACAAATCAGTCTGAGTTATTCGCCTTATTTAGCAAATAGTAATTATCTCACACTCAATTATGTGCCTCAAATCCGCTCAAAAGGCACTTGGGCTTTTAGCTTACAAAACCTTCATTACGGTACATTTCAAGGAACTGATGCTGTCGGAAATTTGACAAACGATTTTTCAGCTAATGACTTCGTTTTGGCAAGTGTTTATGCCCGAAAAGTAAAATATATCACACTTGGGGTATCGGCAAAATTGGTAGGCTCTGTGCTTGAATCTTATAGTTCGATAGCGTTAGTGACCGATTTGGGGGCTACTTTTCGGCATCCAATTCATGACTTTAGTATTGGTTTAGCAGCCAAAAATATTGGTTATGTGTTGAAATCTTACGGTACAATTCGCCCCGATATTCCTTTCGATTTGCAACTCGGCACTACATTCAAACCTAAATATATGCCGGTGCGTTTTTCGCTTACAGGGCATCACTTATATGTTTATGATATTGCTTTTAATAATATCGAATCGAATTTTATCTTTGATGAGAAAGGCAACAAAATTCAAAAGAAAATATCGACTGCCGATAATATTTCACGCCATTTTGTACTAGGTTCTGAACTACTTATTCACAAGAATTTTAATTTACTTTTTGGCTATAACTTTCTGCGTCGTAAAGAATTACTCATCAATGGTTTAGGTGGTGCTTTTGGGTTTTCGTTTGGTGCAAGTCTTAGTATTAAAAAGTTCGATTTTTGTATTTCTCACGCTATTCTAACCACTGCTAAAGGACAAACAACATTCAGCCTTATTTGGCGTAAATAATTGCTAATCTTTGATTAGAAATAAGTAGAAGCATCAATAAATAATGCCCTATTTCTTAATAATTGATAGCGAGGATAAAATTAATGTTCATGAGGGTAGAAAGAGACCTTAAGCGGATAACTTCATTTTGTGTAGCACTCTCGAAAGATAATGGAAAGATTTTCGGTGAAAAAATAATCATTTTTATTATTGCAGATTTTGAGGGTAGCCGCATGAAGCTTGCCAATATATTATAATAGTACAATTAAAATTAAGTTTGAGTAATCATTTTTTTAACTTACGATTTGCATAATCTATTTTGATTTATCACAACGAAAGCTACCTTTGCAATTAATATTTAAATCTGAGTAATATAAAACTAAGCTTTTACCATAAAGCAATTTTTCTAAAATAATGTCGAAAAAAATAGAGAACCTTACACCACAACAAATCGTAAACGAACTCGATAAGTATATAATCGGACAAAAAGATGCTAAGCGAAATGTGGCAATTGCTCTCCGTAATCGTTGGAGAAGAATGAATGCCGTTGCTGATATGGTTTCAGAAATCATTCCGAATAATATCTTGATGATTGGCTCAACTGGCGTTGGTAAAACTGAAATTGCTCGCAGATTGGCCAAAATTGCTGATGCTCCATTTGTAAAAGTAGAAGCTTCAAAATTTACCGAAGTCGGTTACGTTGGGCGTGACTGCGAAAGCATGGTGCGTGATTTGGTAGAGCAGGCAGTAAATATGGTGAAAGTTGCCAAGAAAGAGGAGGTAAAAGCAAAAGCATTAGAGGTAGTAGAAGACCATCTTCTTGATATTCTGATTCCACCCGTAAAAGACACAAAAGAGACAGTTTTTGTATTGGAAGAAAATAAAAAGGAGCATGAAGATAATTCCGAATCTTTATTGAACGAGAAAACCCGTGAGGCTTTTCGCTCTAAACTTCGTAATGGAGAACTCGACCACCGAAAAGTAGAAATTGATGTTCAAGGCGGTGGAATGCCAAATATTGGTGTGATGGGCGGCCCAATTGATGATATGTCGATGATGAATATTCAAGAAATGTTGGGTGGAATGATCCCAAAAAGAGGCAAAAAACGTAAATTAACTATTGCCGAAGCTCGAAAAGTTTTGTTGGAAGAAGAAGCCTCAAAACTAATTGATATGGACGAAGTCAAAGAGGAGGCAATTTGGAAAGCTGAAAATCTTGGAATTATATTTATTGACGAAATAGATAAAATTGCCAATAGTGGAGCAAAATCGGGTGGGGGAGCCGATGTAAGCCGCGAAGGCGTACAGCGAGATTTACTGCCAATCGTAGAAGGAAGTGCCGTAAATACCAAGCACGGAACTGTAAAAACCGACCATATTTTATTTGTTGCCGCAGGAGCATTTCACGTATCAAAACCTTCTGATTTAATTCCCGAATTACAAGGGCGTTTTCCAATTAGAGTTGAATTAGAAAGCCTGACTGAAGATAATTTCTATCAGATTTTGAAAGCACCCAAAAATGCCCTTACGAAACAATATATCGCCATGCTCGAAGCCGAAGGAGTAACGCTAAAATTCGATGATGAAGCACTTCGTGAGCTTGCTCATATTGCATTTGAAGCTAATAGTGAAGTAGAAAATATAGGTGCAAGAAGGCTACAAACCGTTATGAGTCATTTACTCAACGAAATCATGTTTGATGTGCCAGATAATATCGCAGCTGATTCAACAATCACTATCACCAAAAAATTGGTTGCTCAACGTCTTTCGGGTTTAGTCAAAAATCGAGATTTGAGCCAGTATATTTTATAAAAGTTCTATTTGTCTTGTCAAAAAATAGGCTTTCGTAAAAAGAAACGAAACAATATTAAGAGCAATTAGCTCGTAATAAATCATGATAGACTTTATGAATAAAAGAATTTGTAAGCGAAGTGAATCTTTGCGTCATTCCGATCATAAACGATAAATTAATGGGTTTTGTGATTGGTTTGGTTGGTTGTAAACCAATCACTCTTTAGGTCAGGCATTTTGCAAATGTGGACTAATGAGGAATGTTAACTTTTGGGGCAAAATATCAGCTTACAAAAAAAGGCTTAACGTTTTTGGTATAGTGTCTTGAATCAGACCATAATCGAAGCCCAATAATTGTATTAATTTGGACGGCCGATGCTGCTGGGTTTAATGCACATGCCCTAACTATAACTTTAAGCCCAAATAATACCAAACCTGATATTGACAGCTAATCTTTAAATTTTTACGATTTTCATTTGAAAGATAATTTCTGCTATCCCTATGTCAATAAATTTTTGTTTTTTGTTTTTTTCTAATTCACACCTTTTATTCTCTTTTACCGAATTTTCATTACTGCAAGTAGAACATTTCATGCCATATTCAATGATCACTAGTTTATTCTCTTTTAAAAAACTGCAATAGTGAAATTCAAAATACTTTCCCATTGCTGCATCTGAATAACCAATCCTTTCACAATATTGCTTTCGCTTAATAATTTTTACAAATTTCCAATCTTTTCCTGACACACAATTTAGCATATTATTTTCAAATTCGACTTCACTTTCATTGCTCAATTGTTCCTTATTGTCTTGCCAAGGAAGTTTCAATGCCCCAATCAAATCCATCGGAACAATAGCAATGTTAAAAACTTCTGTCTGCTTAATTGTCTTGTTTAATGCTCCCGGAATCGTTACCTGAAATCTATTAGATATATCTTTCAAAATAATGTCTTGAAAATCATTTGGTTTTTGAGCAAATATTGAAAAAGATAAGAGTAAAATTGCTCCCGTTACGAATGGTTTTAAATTTGATTTTGTCATATTATTATTGTTAATTGTTATTACTCGGGTTTGTCTTTTCCTGTAATAGCTTAACACAAAAATATGAAAACAAATGGCAAAAACCAAAATAAACAAAGGGGCGGGCTCATTTCTTATTCCAAAAAATGTTCACTCAAAATTAAACAAACCAGCAATTCTTAAAGTCTAGTTTTTTGTAAACATGGATAAACGGGTCTATTTTGTTTCTTTTCCTTTTGGAGGTCGTAATAAATCAAACTGCGGATGGCATAAATAAAACTGCGGATGGCATAAATAAAACTGCGGATGGCATAAATAAAACTGCGGATGGCATAAATAAAAATGAAGTAGCAATAAATATTATATCGGTCATTATAAAATATTTAGCGGTTACAATAAATATACACACAAATATTATAAATAGGTTTGCGGGGTAAACCTATTAAATAGCAGAATCAATTTTTATAATTGCGGAAGCAATATTTGCTTTTTTTGTTTTGTTATGATATCAGTTTCCTGAATTCTATTCCTTATTACTTGAGCAAATTTTGGACTTGATGCCAATAGGTCGAAATGTTTTGAAGGTTAGACTGTTTTTAAACCTCTGTTTTACCTACAATTTTTTCGTTTACCAAACGCTCTGACATTTTCTTGATAGGAATAAGTAGCACAGCAGTGCCAACTTTCAACGAAAACTTGATTAAGGTACTGTAATTATACAATGGATCAAGGAATTGATCTATAATTAGCGAAATAAACTGAAAGAAAAATAGAAGTAGCAGCAGGCCAAGGGCATCAATAATTTTACGGTTGACCTTTTTTTTACTAAAAAGTAAGCTTACACCAAAAAACAAAGGAATAAATCCGCCAATGCCGGCCATCTGTAAATTCTTATTGCTTTCTTTGGCAGCCAGTTTTTTTTCTTCTTCTATTTTTGATTGCCTTAGTTGTTCATTAATGGTAAGGCTTTGTAGCTGCTTTACTTTTTCTTCGTCAAATAAACTGTCTTTTAGTGCTATGCTTAATTTTGAATATTTCATGGAACTATCACAGTTACTTTTTTCAAAAAAAGCAGCCAGCAATGTTGCTGCTTCAAACATTACACTCTTGTAAGATACTTTTAAAGCTGTTTGGTAAGACTTTTTTATGTAAACAGCAACTGAATCAGGATGGCCAGTGCGTTTAAAAAGTTCTGACATAAAATAATAAGTTTCACTAAGGGAAAAATAATTTTCAGCGAATTGATTTGCCGCCACAGCTTTCCGATAATAGAGTAAAGCAATTTCATCGTGACCCAACCCAGATTGTATAATACCCATGCTTAACAGAATAGAACCTAATAATGGGTCATTTTTTCGTGCAAGTAGATATGCCTTATTTGTGTAATGTAGGGCAGAATCTAACTGATTTGTCGCTTCATAGTTACTGCCAAGGTTCATAAATGTTATTATTTTAATATCGCGTGTATTATGCTTTGCTTCACCATTAATCGATAGGCTACGCAAGTTATAGCTAATTGACTGTTTATAATCACCTTGTTCTCCGTACACTGTTGCAATATTATTCAAAGCAACGGAAATCAATGAATCATTCTTCAGTTTTTCACTCCTCTCTAAAACTTCCAAATATATTTGAAGAGAAGCGGTAACGTTTCCAGTAACAGATAATGCATTGCCAATACCATTCATGCAACCAATTATTGCCTTTTCATCATTTGTTTTTTTAGCCAAAGTCAATGCCTGCTGTGCATACCATGCACTGCTGTCGGGATTTGAGTTCAAATAATTGTATGATATACCACTCATTGCATTAATTTTTTCGGTATCATTTTTGGCAGCGGCAAGCACTTTAAGTAGGCTATCATTTTTTTTTACATCCTGAGCAAATGAAAAGTAGGTGAAGCTAAGAAAGGTTATCGTAAGGAAAAATATTTTCATTATTTAATAATTTTGTCTTTGAATAGGTTTTTACAAAAATAAGTAAAACGATACAATGAACACCAATTTTAGGACACTGTTAATAATTAAAAAATTATTAACCTTTTATTAAAATAATAAAAAAATGGGAAAATGCATCAAGTGAAATTATGATGAAAATATCAAAGCTAGACGGGGTTGCCCGTGCGGTAGTGTCGTGTCCTAAAATAGGTTTTTACAAAAATATAAAAACAAATGGCCAGAACAATTAGCCCGCATCAATGATGCTGGACTTTATCAATAGAATGATTTGTAACCGTAGTGGAACTATGCTACTTTTTAACCATAAACGATAAATCAATTGGTTTTATAATTGGTTTGGTTAGCTGCAACCCAATAATTCTTTAAGTCTGGCATTTTGAATGTGTGGACTAGTGGGAGAGAAACCTTCTTTAAAAGTACCTCCTAGCCAAACACAACTCCATTATAAAATTAGTCAGAACAACCCACCGCTACTGTCAGTTTGGTTCAATATATCCTTCAAGGATAGGCTTTAAGCTACCATGAATGCTTAGTTATTATCTGCTGTACTTTTTTCCGTCAGTCAATTTGTTGTTCCAATATTTTGTCCTAAATTTGTAACCATTGTATAATGTTAAACAACTTGGTTATGAAAGATTATATTACTTTGTCAGAAGCGTCTGAACTTGTTGGTAAAAGTAAAGAAACGTTAAGACGTTGGGACAACGAAGGTAAATTGTCTGCCATAAGAGAGCCAATGAGCAATTATAGAGTTTACCGAAAATCTGAGGTTCTCACACTTTTCTCTGATTTTATAAATAATCCTATTGAAACTGTTTCAAATGTTGTCGAACCCGAAAATGAATATAAAGTTTTAGAATTGTTTGCTGGTGCAGGTGGCTTGGCTGTCGGTATGGAAAAGGCTGGCTTGAAATGTGTTGCTTTAAACGAAATTGATAAATGGGCTTGTCAAACTCTACGAAATAATCGTCCAAATTGGAAAGTTTTGGAAGGAGATATAAAAGTGTATGATTTCTCGGAATATCACGACAAAGTTGATGTCGTAACAGGTGGTTTTCCTTGTCAAGCGTTCAGCTACGCTGGAAAAAAATTAGGTTTAGCCGATGCAAGAGGAACACTTTTTTATGAATTTGCAAGAGTTGTAAAAGAAGTAAATCCACCAATCTGTATCGGTGAAAATGTCCGTGGTTTGTTGAGCCACGAAAATGGTAAAACCTTGCAGGGAATGATTTCAATTTTAGATGAAATCGGTTATAATGTTGTTCCTGTTCAAGTTTTAAAAGCGATTAATTTTAAAGTACCTCAAAAAAGAGAACGATTAATTGTTGTTGGGATAAGAAAAGATATTGATTTAAATTATGAATATCCTAAACCTAATAAAAAAATCTATAATTTGAGAGATGCTCTGAAAAAAGGTGAATTATTTGATTGTAATGTACCAAAATCTGAAGGTTCAAAATACCCTAAAAGTAAGATTGAGGTTTTAGATTTAGTTCCACAAAAAGGTTATTGGCGTGATTTGCCTTTAGATATTCAAAAACAATTTATGGGTGGAAGTTTCTATCTTGGTGGCGGAAAAACTGGAATTGCTCGCAGAATTGGTTGGGACGAACCTTGTCTAACACTTACTTGCAGTCCTGCTCAGAAACAAACCGAAAGATGCCACCCCGAAGAAACTCGACCATTTACTGTTCGTGAATATGCAAGAATTCAAACTTTTCCTGATGATTGGAAGTTTGCAGGTTCTGTTGCACAACAATATAAACAAATTGGAAATGCCGTTCCTGTTAATTTAGGTCGTGAAGTGGGTTTTTCAATTGTTAAATTCTTAAATCAATATTATAGCTTATCAAAACCCAAATAAAAGCTGTAGTTTTCAAACGTAATTTGATTTAAAATACTACGTTTTGAAGATTTAGTCACCTTTTTGATTTCGTCTAATGCCGAATTTGATTTGGTTGATTTATCTTTTTCAATTGAGTTTAGATAATCATTTATGGCAATTGGCAGAATTTTATATAATTGAAAAAGTGCATCATCTTGTCGTGAAAGTAAGGAATAGAATTGGTCTCCTGAAATTTTGAATACCCTGCTATGGCTGTATTCTTTTCCGTTGATTTCACCTTTCCAAAGTTCGTTAAAGCTGTTTTTGGCTAAAATTTGTACCCAATAACATTTAGCTTTTTTGTAGTTGTCTGCATATCGAGCCAGTTTTTGAAACAATGCTTCGGCAGAACTGCTGTTCATTGTATTATGTTTGTTTTTGATGTCGGCAAATAATGTTTCATTGGTTGCTTTAATATCAAAACCACTCAAATTTCCAACCTCAAAACCATTTATTACACCTAATATTTGCTCGTGAAAAGTTCCGATTGAATTATTGATTGATTTGTCAATTTGTCGTAAAATCTCTGCTTGAATTAGACTTTCCTCATCAATATTGTTGAATTTTGAGTCAAATGTTAACTTTATAGTGTCCACTTTGTTGTTGTAAAAACTACTTTTAGTTATGTTTTGCTTAGCTTTTAAATATGATTTGTGAAGTCCTGCGATGCAAGTCAGCAAATGTTTGTCCGAAATAAAATCTACATATTTGTTCTTCATCAAATGTCTTTCGTTAAAATTCGAGTCCTTAGTTACGATTAAATTCCAAGTTTATTGTCGTATTTTGTGGATTGTTGTTTTGTTTTTGAATGATCGCTCAACGAACAATTAAACTAGGTATCAACTTAGTTGCGTCCATATTTGATATGGTTACATTGTCTCCTAAAATTGAAAAACATTTTTTTCAATTTTAAAAGTATGAATTAAACTTAAATATTCAATCCGTTGAACCGTTTTTTATATGGTAAAAATCCGTATAGGCGGAGTATAAGTAAGTTTGGATTAATAAAAATTTAACCGTTGATTGAACGATATTTCTAAATAATAATTATTTGAGCGTGAGACCAAAACAAAAAAGCGTGAAAGTCTCCTTCCACGCTTTTTTGTTTTTTTTGTAAATTAGCTTATTTCGTAACTACCTTAAAATCAGCACCATCACTCACTCCACTCACACCGATTGCATCAATTCTTTTTTCCTTGATTCCTTTCACTAATAGTCTCTTTTTTATAGCAAATGCTCGCTTTGTTGCCATTGATTTATTATCCATGCCAACAGCATTAGTAGAATGCCCTTGTAATTGAACTTGCATTTTAGGATACTTTTTCATTAAATCTGCTAATTCTTTAATGACCAAATCAGACTTAGAATCTAATGCTTGCGAACCTTTAATAAACGCAACATTTGTCATAGAGAAAACCTTGCCAACTGGCTTAGATTTATCGGCCAAATAGGTATTTACGATTTCAACAAAATTAATATTTTGTTCAGTTGACGGTGGCGTTGGTACACTTTTAGCCGAAGCTAAATTGATTGAATCTTTAATCGTTACCGAATCAATGATTGCCTTTGTGATTGTATCAGGTTGAATAGCAGTGGAGTCAATAATTAATTCTAAATTTGTTGATGGAGACTGAGTAGGCTTATAAAAATTCATGTACCAATATACTCCGCCAGCTATTGCCAATACTCCAAGCAAACCAATCACCAATAACTTAATTGGAATAGGAGAGCTACTCGTTTCTTCCTCTTTTTGATTTTCTGCCAAAATAGTAGCACTTTTTGTTTCAGAGACAGCCATTTCATCTGCCGAAACAACATTTTTGTTTTTGCTAGAATCAAGTTTGTCTAATGCAATTTTTTTGGTTGTGGAGACAGGAGTTTGATCAGTCGAAACAATGTTTTTACCTTTGAAAGGAATAAGTTTACCCGACTCCATTTTTTTTGCGATTGCAAATTTTGATGAGAGTAATTCTTGCAAACCTAACTGTGGAATCATTTTCTCCAACAATTCTTCTGGTACTAGTTTGAAGAGTGTATCTCGATGGTCGCTCAAATAAGTAATCAAGCCATCAACATCAAATTTATTGGTGACAATTTCTTTGTTAACTGCATCAATCAGAATAGGAGCAGCAATACTGGAATACATCGTCGATGAGTTTTTCTTGATACCCGCATAAATACCAATCATACTCACCAACGGGCTTTTGTATGCTGGAAAAATCTGACTCACGAGCCCTTCACCTACTTTTAATATGTGATCTAATTTCTCTTTTTTATCAAGATAAGACATCACATCTCGAATCATTTCGCCATCTTGATTTCCTTTTTGAATTTGATTATATAGCATACTAACACTCATCATACTACCCGTACGACGAATCAATCCCGCTATTAATGTGTAAAAAATTCCGTCTAAGGCTTTTCGTGTTTTTTCTGGCTCTTCATCAGAAAGCTTGGCAATTTTTGATACCACTTCATCAGTCAAAGCCTCGTTCAACGTATCAAATAAGTTCATAAGTTTATTTTTATTTAAAAAATTGGCTATATTTTCCAACAAAATTTATAATTTGGTGCAAAACAACACAAATGTAAGGATTTTTGATAGATTTTTCTTAATTTTTTACTGAAAATCATCATATAAAAGTTTAAAAACATTTATCTCAATTAAGTATTAAAATCTCACAAAATGCTTATAATCAGTTAATAAGTGAGAATTTAATTCAAAATAAAAATAATAAAAAAAACATTTATCGAACTTGGTCAAGAGCGTCTGATCAACAAAACTACAACACAAATTATGCCTAATCAGGAAAATGAAAACTTACGAAGCCAAGACTGGTTCGGGAAAGAAGGAAAAGACGGATTTATTTATCGAAGTTGGATAAAAAATCAAGGCTATCCAGCACATCAATTTAAGGGTAAACCAGTAATCGGAATCTGTAATACATGGTCTGAGGTTACACCCTGTAACGGGCATTTTAGAGAATTGGCTCAAGTTGTAAAGAACGGTGTTTATGAAGCCGGAGGCTTTCCATTAGAGTTTCCAGTGATGTCGCTTGGCGAAACAATCATTCGTCCAACTGCTATGCTCTATCGTAATTTAGCTGCAATGACTGTCGAAGAAAGTATCAGAGGAAATCCTTTTGATGCTATCGTTCTACTGACTGGGTGTGATAAAACTACTCCATCGCTTGTAATGGGTGCAGCTAGTTGTGACCTTCCAACGATTGTGGTGCCGGGCGGGCCAATGCTCAATGGTCGTTTTCAAGGAAAAGCCATTGGTTCGGGTACTGATGTTTGGCGTTTTGCCGATGATTTGAAAACCGGGAAAATGACTCCCGAAGAATTTGAAGAAGCCGAATCGTGTATGAGCCGAAGCATAGGGCATTGCTCTACAATGGGAACAGCCTCAACGATGGCAGTTATGGTTGAAGCCTTGGGGCTAACTTTACCGGGAGCATCAGCGATTCCAGCGGCTGATTCTCGCAAAAAAGTATTGGCTCACATGTCGGGAATGCGAGCCGTTGAAATGGTAAAAGAAAACCTATCGCTTTCAAAAGTACTCACTCGTGAAGCCTTTGAAAATGCCATTATGATGAATGCAGCCGTTGGCGGTTCTACAAATTTAGTGCTTCATCTTTTAGCAATAGCTGGGCGTATTGGTGTGGATATAAATCTCAAAGATTTTGATGAAATTGGTAGTAAAATGCCATTTTTATTAAACTTGATGCCTTCGGGTAAATATTTGATGGAAGATTTTTATTATGCAGGTGGACTTCCTGCTATAATTAAAGAAATGGAAAAACACCTGCACCGTGATGCCATAACAATAAACGGGAAAAGTTTGGTTGAAAACTCGAAAGGTGCGAAGATTTGGAATGAAGATGTAATTGCAAGAATAGATAAACCAATTTTGAATGAAGGAGGAATAGCAGTCGTAAAAGGCAATCTTTGCGAAAATGGTGCAGTTATCAAGCCTTCAGCCGCATCACCGCATTTGATGCAACACCGAGGAAAAGCAGTAGTTTTTGAAACAATCGAAGATTATCACGCCCGTATCGATGACCCAAATCTCGAAATTGATGAAACTTCGGTGATGGTGCTGAAAAACGTTGGCCCTAAAGGATACCCCGGAATGCCCGAGGTTGGAAATATGCAGTTGCCAAAGAAATTGCTCGAAAAAGGTATAACAGACATGGTGCGTATCTCTGATGCTCGTATGAGCGGAACTGCCTACGGTACAGTATTTTTGCACGCATCGCCAGAATCAGCCGTTGGCGGTACACTTGGATTGGTACAAAACGGTGATGAGATTGAGGTAGATGTGCTAAACCGTAAAATTCATTTGCACGTTTCGGATGAAGAATTGGCCGAACGTCGCAAAAACTGGCAACCGATTGATTTAGGCTATGACCGAGGTTATACGAAAATGTATATCAATACCGTAATGCAAGCCGATAAAGGTGCTGACTTAGATTTTTTAGTCGGAAAATCAGGTCACGAAGTAAAAAGGGAGTCGCATTAAAATTTAATACAGCAGGGGCTCATAGCATAAGCTTTCATTGCGAACTGGTCGATAATTTCAGATTTGAGTATGTAGCATTCCCTAAATATTGGTTTTACAAAAAAAAAAAATAGTTACGCATCGAATGTCGAAATTTAATATATACAGCTCATCGGCTGGGTCGGGGAAAACATATACACTCACTAAAGAGTACTTAAAACTCGCACTCGGAAGCGATAAAGTTTTTTATTATAAACGAATTTTGGCGATTACTTTTACCAATGATGCGGCGTCCGAAATGAAGGAGCGAATCTTGGCTGCCTTGAAAGATATTGCAGATATGCAGAACTTTAATGAAAAGTCAAAGTTCTGGGGAATGTTTCGAGAAATTGCTGATGCACTCAAACTACCCGATGATACCATACAGAAGAGAGCGGCGGCGGTTTTTAGTCATATTATTCAGGAATACTCCGATTTTGCGGTAAAGACAATTGATAGTTTCATCAATCAGCTCGTCAATGCTTTTACCGAAGATTTAGGCTTGCCTCATAATTACGAAATCGTGCTTGATGGTAATACAGTTTTGACCGAGGCCGTCGAAAGATTGATTGAAAAAGCAGGCCTTGACGAACACCAAGATTTAACTCGTATTTTAGAGCATTTCGTAGAAGAAAAAGTATCCGATGGGAAAACGTGGAATTTCTTAATCGAAGAACTTGCCGAATTTGGAAAACACCTTATCAATGACCAATTTTATTCAGCACTTATCAAGCTCGATTCGCTCGACTCGGAGGATTTTTGGCATATTTCAAATAATATTTATACTTATCTAAATTGGATTGAGAATGGTATCAAGGCTTTAGCCGAAAATGCCATTCAATACATTGAAAATCAAGGACTTAGTATGGATGATTTTACGCAAAAAGCAAAAGGTATCGGTGGGTATTTTTATAATATGCGAGATGATCTTGAGGATGAATATTTTAGAAAAAAAGATAAATCGCCAAATTCTTACCAATGGGCGGCTATTAATGAAGATAAATGGTATAGTGCCAAAACACCAACGCCAACAAAGGTAGCCATTGATGCAATAAAGGAGGATTTAACGGCAGTTTTCAAGGAAATGCAGGAATTTAAAACCCAGCATTTGCCAAAATATGCTTTGTTTACGATGATTAAACCCAACCTTCGTAAATTATCTTTACTTAAAAAAATCAAGACTGAATTTGATGCTGTTTTGGCAGATAAAAATCAAGTTTTTATTTCAGAATTTAATCGTAAAATTTTGCAAATTATTTTATCTGAACCAGTGCCGTTTATTTACGAACGTATAGGCGAACGCTATAATCATTTGCTGGTCGATGAGTTTCAGGATACTTCTGATATGCAGTTTTATAACCTACTGCCACTCATTGAAAACTCGCTTGCCAACAATCACTTCAATCTCATCGTGGGCGACGCCAAGCAGGCGATTTATCGTTGGCGAGGCGGAAAAATGGAGTTAATTGTGCATTTATTCAAAAAAGACATCAAAAATCTAATGAATAATTCGCTCATTCAAGATTTTCAGATTGAGCAATTTATGACGATTTCTAAATATTTAAACTCAGAAAACTTGACTACGAATTACCGAAGTAGTCGAGAAGTAATTGATTTTAATAATCGTTTTTTTGCATCGGTATTGAGCGAATATGAAAATATCTACCCGTTTTTGAAGGATGTTTATGCTGGCTTTTCTCAAAAAATTCCCGAAAATGCCAAAACTGGTGGCCACGTGCAGATTGAATTTTTGGATCATGTAAAAGGTGAAAATCTAATGTTGAGCCGCACCGTAGAGATAATTCAGCAAGTGCTTTATGAAGGTTATTCCATGGGCGATATTGCTATTTTATGTCGTAAAAATAAAGAATCAGCTGAAATGGCTAACTTTTTAGTCGAAGCAAATTATAATATCATTTCCCGTGACTCTCTTTTGCTAAAAAACTCGCCAATTGTGCGGCTTTTAGTAGCTTTTATGCGAGTGGTCAATCAACCCGATAACCGTTTGGCAAAGTCGGAAGTTGGGTATTTATTTTATCAAACTATTCTTGGGCGGATACCTGATAATAAAGATAATGATTTAATTTCGGAAGCCGTTGATGCCGCACAAACCGCTGATTTTTATTTGCTTTTTGCCCAGCATGGATTCTCACTTGACTCAATCAATCTCAACAAAGCAGGGATTTACGAATTAGCCGAAAAAATCATTCATGTTTTTCAACTTTTCGAGCGAACCGACCGCAAATCTTATCTTTTTAGATTTTTGGATGTGGTGCTAAATTACAGCCTCAAAGAAAGTAATCACCTACAAGATTTTTTAAAATATTGGGATGAGAAAAAAGATAGTTCGGCACTTTCGGTCAAATCTCCTGCAGACCAAGATGCCATCACAATCACAACCGTTCATCGCTCAAAAGGACTTGAATATCCAGTCGTGATTATCCCGTATGCTCAATGGGATACAGAGCCAAATAATTATTCAGAACTTTGGGCGGATTTAGAAGTGCTTGATTATGAGGAACTTAGGTATGAAAAACAAGACGATACCTTACGGCTTTTATCGGCTCCTACAAAGATAAATAGCCGAATGTTGATGACTAATTTATCGGGACAATACAGCAAAGAATGTGAAGCTATATTTCTAGAAAATCTCAATATGCTTTATGTGGCATTTACAAGAGCAGTCGATAAACTATTTGTGCTTTCGGGCAAAAATCACTACAATAAAGTGCAAGGAGTAGGAGGATTGATGCAAGGGTTTTTGCAATCAGCCGAGTTGTATCAGCCCGAACAAAATATTTATGAAATCCATAAAGGGCATTTTATTAAAAAAGAAAAGACTGTACCCAAAGAGCGAGATGTAATTTTTCTGCCAAAAATAGTAAGCGAAGACCGCAGTGATAAACTACGTTTACGTCGAATTTCTGAAAAAATATTTGACCCTGAGACGCTCGATAAAACCAAAGACCAAGTAAATAAATTGCACGAGGCACTTGTGAAAATCAAGTCTAGAAAAGATATTTCAAAAGCGATTCAAATGCTTGAATTTGAGGGAGTTTTGAGTCCGAAAGAGAGCGATGGAATCAGAGAGTCAGTCGAGCAAATTATTGCATTACCCGAACTTAAACCACTCTTTGATGAAGGCTTACAGGTCGATAATCAGCGAGAAATATTGCTCAATGGAGCAGAATCACAATGCCCCGACCGAGTAGTAATGAAAGATGGTATTGTCTATATCATTGATTATAAAACAGGCACAAGTGAAAACCAAAATAAACACGAACGCAACGCACGACAATTGCTTAATTACGGTAAACTTTACCGCCAAATGGGTTACGAAAATATAGAAATGATGATGGTTTACTTAGAAACGCCTGAGGTTGTGCAAGTGACGTAGATTGTTTATTAAGTACTGAAATTCAAGAAGCGGGATTTGAGATATGGGATTTGAGATACGAGATTTTAGATGGTTCGACACAGCGATAAAAGCTTGAATATCAGTAAATTAGTTAATATTTACTTGTCGCTCATTTTCGTCTCAATAAGTAAAAAGACAATATTAAACGACTAATTTAAATACAATTATTATTGATAGAAAGTATTTTATCGCTGCGATCGGTCTCACTTCTCTTTTCTCATGATCTTTGTCTCGGTACTTAATAAGCAAGATTGTTATTTACAAAGGAATATTTCCATGTTTTTTGCGAGGTAAATTTGTTGCCTTATTTTCAAGCATATTAAATGCTTTCAAAAGCTTTTCACGAGTATCGGTTGGATTGATTACTTCGTCGATATAGCCACGGTTTGCCGCCATATACGGATTGGCAAATTTATCGGTGTATTCATCTACTTTGTTTTTTAATTCAGCGACCGAATCTTCCGACTCTGCAATCTCTTTTTTGAAAATAATCTCGGCTGCACCTGCTGCACCCATTACCGCAATTTCAGCCGAAGTCCAAGCATAATTCATATCTGCACCAATGTGCTTTGAGTTCATTACGCAATATGCACCGCCGTAAGCCTTACGAGTAATTACAGTTATACGTGGAACAGTTGCCTCGCAGAATGCATAAAGGAGTTTTGCACCGTGCGATATAATTCCATTCCATTCTTGGTCAGTGCCTGGCAAGAAACCTGGAACATCTTCCAAAACCAAAAGAGGTATATTAAAACAATCACAGAAACGCACAAATCTTGCACCTTTTATACTTGCATTAATATCAAGAACACCCGCCATTACTGCTGGCTGATTTCCTACAATTCCAATTGAACGTCCACCGATTCGAGCAAATCCAACTACAATATTTTCTGCAAAATTTTTATGTACTTCAAAGAAACTACCTTCGTCAACCAATTGCTCTACTACCTCACGCATATCGTATGGTTGGTTGGGGTTTTCGGGCATTAATTTGTTTAATTTTGGACGCTTTTCATTTCCATTTGTTGCATATTGAGCAAAAGGAGGTTGCTCTTCGCAATTAGAAGGAATGTAGCTAAAGAGTTTTTTAATGTCGTTGATGCACTCAATTTCATTTGTTGAGACGAAATGCGTAACCCCCGATTTTTTAGCGTGGGTCATTGCTCCCCCCAATTCTTCTGAGCTCACATCTTCATGGGTGACGGTTTTTACTACGTTTGGTCCTGTTACAAACATATATGAAGTATTTTCAACCATCATTACAAAGTCAGTTAAGGCAGGCGAGTAAACCGCTCCGCCTGCACATGGCCCCATAATAGCTGAAATCTGTGGAATTACGCCCGAAGCCAAGGTATTGCGGTAGAAAATATCGGCATAGCCTGCCAATGAGTTTACCCCTTCTTGGATTCTTGCTCCACCCGAATCATTCAAACCAATTACAGGAGCTCCATTTTTCATTGCCATATCCATTATTTTACAGATTTTTTCAGCGTAAGTTTCAGAAAGTGAACCTCCAAAAACAGTAAAATCTTGGGCAAAAACATAGACCAAACGTCCAGCAATTGTCCCATAACCAGTCACTACGCCATCACCCAAATAATACTCTTTGTCTAAGCCAAAATCTTTGCTGCGGTGCATCACAAATTTGCCAATTTCTTCAAATGTTCCTTCATCGAGCAATAGTTCAATGCGTTCACGAGCAGTAAGTTTCCCTTTTTTATGTTGAGCTTCAATTCTTTTCTCGCCTCCACCCAAAAGTGCTTCGTCATTTTTGAGGTTTAGCATTTGGAGTTTGTCTAAATTTGATTTTGCTGTCATTTATTTCTTCGATGTTCGTTGAATTAAACAAATCTAAGAAAATCTACAATAAAAAGGCGAGTTATGGAGTGTCTATTTTCTAATATTCTTGCTAAAAAGAAAGATTTTAGAGGTGTTTGAAATAGACCTTGAATTGCAACGTCTTTACGTATGCATAGAAAATTGATTATAATGACATCAAATCTTTGAATTTGATTGCTTGTCGGCGAGAAATTTCAATTTTCTCGGTAGCAGTGCCTTTTTCAGTAATTTTCAAGGTTACTAAAAGTCCACCTGAAAACCATGGTTCAATTTTTTCAATCCAAGCTAAATTAATGATGTGCTTTCGATTTGCACGAAAATATATTTTTGGGTCAAGACGTTCTTCTAGGCTATTCAACGATTTAAGAATCATTGGTTTTTGCTCGTCGAAGTGCAGACGCACATAATTACCCATTGATTCAAACAAACGCACTTTAACCAACTTTACGAACCAACACTTTTCTCCATCTTTCACAAAAACTTGGTCATTTTCGCCTAAAAGTTTGATGCCTTCTTTACGTTCTACTTCATGTATTTGCTCTTCTTCTACACGCTGAATTGCTTCTGCTAAGCGTTGTATATCAACGGGCTTCATCAAATAATCGAGTGCGTTGAACTCAAATGCTTTAAGAGCGTATTCGTCATAAGCAGTGGTAAAGATAACCTCTGGAACTTTTCCTTCGATTGCTTCGAGTAGCTGAAAGCCATTTTTTCCGGGCATCTGAATATCTAAGAATAATAAATCAGGCGATAATTCATCAATCAGATTAAGGGCTTCTTCGGCGTTGGCTGCTTCTCCAATTATTTCAATTTTTGGGAAATTTTCTAATAAACGACGCAATTCATTGCGAGCCAAACGTTCGTCGTCTATGATAAGTGCTTTCATTTGATGATTAGTTATTTTGAAATTAGTTAAAGGGAAATTAGTTATTTGGAATTGGGTATTTGAAATAAGTTTCCAGTCAAGAATTTCCAATTTTCAATAAGCAGATTTAGCTCGCCGCCCGAATATTTAATGAATCGAGAGAGATATCATTGTTTTTTACATCATTGTTTCCGGTTGGAATACCTATTTCTGCACAAACGGTCAGATTGTCTTCTTGATAAATTTTAAAAGAAGAGGCTGCTCCATAAAGAATATCAAGTCGTTGAGCGGTATTTTTTAACCCAAAACCACTTGATTCAGAATCCGAGTCAGTACTGTGTAATTGTCCTGTATTTCTGATTTTTATATGAAGTTTATCTTTAATAATGCTTGTGTTAATTTCGATAAATCCCCAACCAATAGCTTTTTGGACACCGTGTTTTATAGCGTTTTCTACCAAAGTTTGAAGCATCATTGGTGGTACTTGAATGCCTAAAGTATTATCATCAATATCCCATTTTGATTGCAAACGCTCTTCGTAACGCACTTTTTCGAGTGCCAAATAATCTTCAACTGTGCGAAGTTCTTCTTTTAGCGAAATAGTTGTACGGCGGTCAGCAATGAGTGAACTTCTTAGAATATTCGATAGTTGAGTAATACCTTGTTGGGCTTTTGTAGGGTCTTCATAAACCAACGCTCTTATGCTATTTAGTGCATTGAATATAAAATGAGGGTTCATTTGTGCCTTGAGTACTTTGGCTTCTGATTCTTTTATAGAATTACGAAGTTTGAGTTGCTCGATTTCTCGTTGGCGTTTTTCTTCAGAATAGTGATAAAAAATATAAACTAGTACCCAAACCATTGTTGGTTTTGATAGGTTGATAAAATACTCGATGGCCAGAATTGGATTTTCGCTAAGAAGTTGGCCTGTATATTTGGCGTCCAACGGAAGGTTAAGGGCTACCATGAAATCGGTCATAACAAAAACCCCTAAAATTACTCTAATTGCTAATTGAGGCATTGGAAGGATTATCCAATTATAACGTTTTACGATGTATCTGAAAGAATGAGTCAAAAAAATGGCCAAAATTATATTGGCAAATGCTTGAAAAATCATCTGATTTTCAAAACCATACTGTACTGAATACACAAATACCTCATTTCCGAAATAAAGTGACCAGCCCATTATCTGAAATAACCAATATAATTTATTTTTACTCATAAAACATTTATAACTTTTTTGATTTAAAAATATATTTTAAACCTCAATATGGAATAAAAATACAGAAAACCCGACTAAAAAGACGGGTTTTCTACATCAATGGGAAAATGATTCGATAAGCGGACATATTATTTTACCAAGAGTTTGGTCAAATGTTCGGTGTCGTTAGCTAAATCAAGACTGAACTTTTTTGTTTGGTAATCATAACTTAGGCGATAAAGGCATAAATTGCTATGATTAAAGGTATCCATTTCTGAAAGAGGGAGGTCAAGTAAGTGAGTCAGAAGAATCCTGATAGCACGGCCGTGCATAGCTACTAAAATCATTCGTTCGTCAGAACGAGAAATTATTTCTTCAAAAGCCGTTTTTTGTCGAACAACTACTTGTTCGGGGGTTTCGCCACCCTTTGCGGCAGGAATATCGGTTTTGCCTTTTCCCCAATTAACGATAATTTCAAGATAATTTTCGTCTTCGAGATAATTTGGTATTTTACCTTCTTTTTCACCCCAACTTATTTCATTGAGGCCTTCAAACTGCTCATAAGGAATACCAACATTGATAAATTCTTGTACTGATTGCACCGTACGGCGTAGCTTCGAAGTATAAATTTTATCGAACTCAATATCTTGATAAGTATCAAAAAAAGCCCTTGCCTGTAAAAATCCCAGTTCGTTTAGGTCTGAATCGATACCACTGCCTTGAACAACTCCTCGGCGATTGAACTCAGTTTCTCCGTGACGAATCAAATAAATTGTTTTGGTAAGCAAAATATCGGTATTTAAAATTGAAACTATCTAAAACAAACCTTAGTTTTGACCCTAAAACTAATAAAGCCGCAAAACTACGAAATATTAAACTATAACTTTAGGCTAGACTATAAATTTTAATTTTTTTAAAATACCAAAAATATTAATTAGAAATGATTTTTAAGAATAAGTTTGATTTGACAAAACAATTTGGTGAAGTTTCTATGGGAGACCATTTGGGAATTGAATTTGTGGAAATAGGTGAAGATTTTGTATCCGCCAAAATGCCCGTTGACCACCGTACTAAACAACCTTTTGGAATTCTACATGGCGGAGCATCGGTAGTTTTGGCCGAATCACTTGGAAGTATGGCTTCAGTAATGGTATTGGATGATATGGAAAAACAAAGGGCAGTTGGCTTGGAAATTAATGCCAATCACATTCGTTCGGTAAGCAGTGGCTGGGTTTATGGAAAAGCCACTCCGATACATCTTGGCCGCACTACTCATATTTGGGATATAAGAATTACTTCAGAAGAACAAAAACTTGTTTGTGTTGTACGTCTTACGGTTGCTATTATTGAAGCAAAATGATGCTTGCCGTTTGATTTTTTCCTGTTACATATTTTATTAGTATTGAAAAACAAGAAACGGGATTCGAGAAGGTTAGCCGCGGCGATAAAATATTGATTATTAATAAGTTATTTAATAAATTCTTATCGCTTAAATTCGTATTATCTCTTATTTAAGTATTGAAATTAATGTTATTTTATCTGAAATACCGCTTTAAACACATTTACATAAATTAAGAAATTTGATACTTTTACATAGCTAATCACAAAAACTAAATCGTGTTAAACAAATCATGCAAAACAAACTTTTCAATAATCAAGTAGTCATCGTTACGGGGGCAGGTGTGGGTATCGGTTTTGAAGTGGCTCGTCAACTCGCTGAACAAGGAGCAAAGATAGTTTTAAATGATATTGATATAGATTTGGCGAATTCGGCCAGTAAAAAAATCAGTGAGCAATACGGAAATTGTGTGGCCTTTGGCGGAGATATTTCAGAAATAATAACCATCGAAGACATTGTGAAATTTACAGTGGATACTTTCGGGAAATTAGATATTTTGGTAGCAAATGCAGGAATTACGACTTTTGGAGATTTCTTAGAATATCAACCTGAATCAATGAATAAATTGCTGCAAGTCAACCTTTTTGGAACGTTTTTCTTGACACAAGCCGCCGCCAAACAAATGGTTTTACAAGGGCAGGGCGGAAGTATTTTACTTACATCATCGGTAACTGCACAGGCAGCCCACCTCAATTTGGCCGCCTATGGAATGACCAAAGCCGCAATTGACCAACTGACCAAAAATTTAATTGTGGATTTGGCACCGCACAAAATCAATATTAACACAATAGTTCCGGGGGCAACTCTAACCGAACGCACGCTCGAAGATGCCGAGTACATCAAAACTTGGTCGAAAATTACACCATCGGGCAGGCCCGCAACCGTTCAGGACATCGCTAATGCCGCTTTGTTTTTGGTTTCACCATTATCTCGTCAAATTATGGGGCAAAATCTTGTCATTGATGGTGGTTGGGTTTCGGTTGGGGTTTCGCCTTATTAGATTCGGACAATTCGACTGTCTGACACGCTCAGCTAGCGAATAAATAAATAATAACAAAACCATGATACGACATTCGATTGTCTTACGATTAAAATCTGACATTAATTCAGCCGATAAATAAGTATTATAATTTATTATTGATAAACTTACTCCGTTTTCCTGCCTTAAAAAATTTGAAGTTTTGAGGAAGATTAGCCCCAAAAGAAAAGTTTGAGCAACGTATTTCGATGAAATCTAACAATCAAGAGCAATATAACTCATATTCTAAGCATCTCCAGTTAGGGAAGGAATTGTAGCAGAGTAGGAGATTGTCTTTATTCTTCTGCAAGCAAATTTTTAGATAAAGTGGGCTTGATAGATGCATAATATTATGGTACAAGAGCAATAGATACTACTAAAAGTGTAAAATATTAGTAATTATAGTAGAATGAAAATCTGTTTACTCAACACCGTTCTAAGACAGGTAAACACATAGACTGAATTAAAATTCAGCCTAAAAACTCAGAATATTTAGTCGAACGGGGTGCTGCTATTGAAAATACCTTCCAGCTGCCTTTTTATAAATAAATCATTTTTTTCTTGTAATGTGTTACAATACATGTTACAATTGTGTTATGATTGTATCAATTCGGCATAAAGGATTATTGCTTTACTATGAAACGGGCAACGGCTCAAAGTTGCCAACCCAATTTTTGCGGAAAATAAACCGCATTCTTGACCAGTTGGATGCTGTTTCGTCAGTAGATGATATTCAGCAGATGGGGCAGGGCATACACAAGCTATCGGGCGATTTTGACGAATTTTGGTCTGTTAAAGTAACACCTAATTTTCGTATCATTTTCAGGTTTGAAAATGGCGATATTTTAGACGTAGATTATATTGATTATCACTAAATTAGGGAACCATGTTAAAACGCAATTTACCACCAGTTCACCCTGGGGAAATCTTACGAGAAGATTATATAAAAGTAAGAGGGCTAACTGTTACCGAAGTGGCTAAAGGTTTGGGTGTTGCCCGTGCCAATTTATCGGCTATTCTTAACCAAAGAGCAGGTATAAGCCCCGAAATGGCTGTGAAATTATCAGAAGCTTTTGGCAATACTACGCAGTTTTGGATGAATTTGCAGAAAAATTATGAAGTTTGGCACGCAGAACGTAAAGTAAACCGTCAAGTAATACAGCATTTTATGTTACCGCCAGCGAGTTTCGCCTTATTAGATTCGGCCAATTCGACTGTCTGATACGCTCAACTAGCGAATTGATATATATTGTCATGTCCAAAGCCAACAATATACAAAATGAAGTAACAACGAAAACTAATGAGATTAAAAAATGAATCCTAAACTTGACTTTTTTTTTGAGAAAGCCACAAAATGGCAAGAAGAATTATTGAAATTACGAGAAATCGTTCTTGATTGCGGACTAGCAGAAGAATTGAAATGGGGCCAACCTTGCTATACTCTCAACAATACCAATGTTATCATGCTTGGTGGATTTAAAGATTACTGTTTTATCAGTTTTCTTAAAGGAGTGTTATTGCATGATTCAGAAAATATGCTTCAAAAACCTGGTGAAAATACGCAGTCGGGGCGTATCATTCCATTTATTGATATTCAGACAATAATTGATATGAAACAAACTTTGAAAGCATATATTTATGAGGCTATTGAAGTTGAAAAAGCAGGTTTAAAAGTAGCATCTAATAGCAAAGGTGAATTAGTATTTCCAGATGAGTTGCTACAAAAATTTGAATCTGATCCAACCTTTAAAGTTGCATTTGAAGCACTGACACCAGGCAGACAAAGAGCCTACAATATCTATTTTTCTGGAGCAAAACAGTCGAAATCTCGAGTGTCGCGGATAGAAAGTTATGTCCAAAGAATCCTTAGTGGAAAGGGCTTTAATGATTGCACTTGTGGGCTGTCAAAAAGGCTTCCCAATTGTGATGGCTCACACAAATACATTAATACCTAATTTCTAAAAATACATAAACATGGAGGGAATTTTAATTGATTTCATTAATTGTTCTCGGGTTGGTTAAGGTTCGTCTATGCCTTAAAAAGGATAAGTTTTATAATTAAAATGTAATTTAAAATCAGTAATGAGACATAAGAAATGAGGTACAGAATTCGAAACGCTTTAACGTTACGATAAAAGATTGATTATCAACAATTTAATTAATATATTTTTTTAAATCATGTTCGTGTAAATACTTATATTATCTAAAAATTAGACAATAATTTAAAATTATTTTATATTTGATACGAAAATGCTTTTTTGCCTTTCAACCACTATTCTACAAAATGAAAAAAGGTTTAAAAATTATCCTGTGGTCGTTGCTGACTATCGTGATATTACTCGGCATACTTATAACTGGGTTTATATATAAAATAAAAAATGGTTTCCCTGTTTTTTATGAAACCGAAGCCCCAAAAATTGCTTTTCCTGCCAATCAACCTGCGGTGTTATTATTCTCAAAAACTACTGGATTTCGTCATAGTGCTTCTATTGGTATATCAAAGCAAATTATTGCCGATTTAGCTAAGAAAAATAATTGTTTTCTTTACGAAACTGAAGATGGTGGCGTTTTTAATGCCGAACAACTTTCAAAATTTAAGACTATCATTTTCAATAATTCCACTGGTAGGGTTTTAAATGATGAACAACAAAAAACCTTAGAGCAATACGTTGAAAATGGTGGAAGTTTGATTGGTATTCATGGTTCGGGCGATAACTCTCATCATTGGGATTGGTATGTGCAGAATTTGATAGGGGCAGAGTTTTCGCATCATCCAATCAAACCACAATTTCAGAAAACTGATGTTTTATTAGAACCAAAAGCAGATAGTTTGATTACTGCTCAAATTTCTCAGCCATGGAGTCATACCGACGAATGGTATGTGTTTTTTGAAAATCCTCGTAAAAAAGGCTTTAATATTCTATATACCATTAATGGCGAAGCCATCATTCCGAATGGCGATGTGCCGTTTTTGGCTAGTGGCAAAACCTTTGGTATGGGTAAAGATCATCCTGTGGCATGGTGTAAAAATATTGGAAAAGGTAAAACTTTTTATACCTCAATGGGACATGACGAATCTGTTTGGAAAGATGGAAATTTCGTTCAACTCATTGAAAATGCCTTAAATTGGACTATGAAATGATTTCAAATTACCTCGTAGAGATGTTTGATGCAAGGTCTCAATAAGGTTTTATAAATAAATAAGATGAGCAAAATAGATCCATTTAGCTGGAGTAGGTTTGCCAAGTTTTAGAGGCTCTCTAAATCTACCCGATGGGGGACTTGAATTGTTCAATTTAGTTATTAATAATTAAAACACACTAAACACAAATTCCCCATCAGGGGTTAAGGGGAATATGAAACGACACATCTGGTTAGCTATTATCGCCTCAGCATTAGGTTTTTTTGTTGATTTGTATGATATTATTATTCTTAGTATTGTTCGTTCTAAAAGCCTTTTAGAATTGGGCATTCCTGAAACAGAATTGCTCTCAAAAGGAGTTTTTTTGATTAATATTCAAATGGTCGGTATGTTGATAGGTGGATTTGTTTGGGGAATTATTGGCGATAAAATGGGGCGTCTTTCGGTGCTTTTTGGCTCAATAATTTTGTATTCAACCGCAACTTTTGCCAATGCTTATGCTCCAAATTTTGAGATATATTTATTGCTCAGATTCTTGGCTGGCTTAGGTTTGGCTGGTGAATTGGGTGCTGCCATTACGCTCGTAACTGAGCAAATGCCGCAAAAATATCGAGGTATCGGTCCTGCTATTATTGGTGGTAGTGGAATGCTAGGGGCAATTGTTGGTGCATATATCGGCGGCAAATATTCTTGGCAATTTACTTATCAATTGGGTGGAGGACTGGGTTTCGCCTTATTAATTTTAAGATTAGGCGTATTAGAATCTGGTATGTTTAATGCGATGAAAGATAAAACATCCAACAAAGGGAATCTACGACTTTTATTCAAAAATAAAGATTATATCATTAAGTATATCAGTATTTGTGTTTTGGGTTTTCCTGTTTGGTATGTCAATGGTGTAGTGATGACTTTCACGCCCGAAATTGCCAAAGCATGGGGAATGACCGAAATTCCATCTGTATCATCAGTTTTTACCTATTATTTTATCGGTCTAACTTTTGGTGATTTAACTGGCGGATTTGTGAGTCAATATCTGAAAAGTCGCAAAAAAGCTATTCGTTTATATTTATCAATGTATGCTGTAGCAGCTATGGTTTTCTTTACAGTAGGCAATCATTCCCTTACACTTTATTATGGACTTTTACTATTCTTGGGGTTTTGTGTTGGCTACTCAATTGTATTATTGACACTTGCTGCCGAGCAATATGGCACAAATATTAGAGCTACCGTTACGACGTCCACGTTGAATATTCTCCGTGCTACGGTTATTCCACAAACTTTGTTATTTGGTTTTTTAAGTCCATATATCGGTATCGTAAATTCGGCAATGGTTGTTGGTGTCGTAGCTATTTTGTTGGCCTTTTGGGGTTTGAGTAATTTAGAAGAGACTTTTCATAAGGATTTGAATTATATGGAGGAGTAGAATTTTGGTGCTCAAAATCCTCTTACATTATTTTATCTAGCTCTAGTGACTTTGAATGCAACTTCTTTTCAATGAAAAACAAAACGTCAAAAAAATAGTTAGATTTAATAAATTACAAAAGGCAGTAAAATAACATAATATATAATTTCAATTTTTTTTAATAATTTAAAACAAACGTGGCGACGGCGTGTTGAGGCACAAAACGCAATAAAATGAAAAAAATTAGTGTTCTTGTAATCCTTTTTGTTTTGGGTCTTTCCTTTAATACTTTCGCTCAATCAACAGATTTTTTTGCAACTAAATGGGAAATTTCGGTAGCTGGAACGCCTAATGGTGATGTGAAATTTGTAACTAAACTCGAAAGAAAAGATGGTAAATTAACAGGTGAACTTTCGTTACCATCTGATCCTGCAGCTCCAAAAATTCCAATTTCAAACTTGGAAGAGTCCGCTGAGAAAATTGTACTTTATTTTTCGGCACAAGGCTATGATTTAACACTTGATTTAACGAAAGTTGATAACGATAACTTGAAAGGATCATTGATGAATATGTTTGAGGCAAAAGCCATTAGGGTGAAAGAATAATAAAATCCACTGCTGTCGGCAATCCAAAGTACATAGGATAAAGTGCTGATTATTAGATTTTAAACAAAAAGAGCGACAATTACGTCGCTCTTTTTTTTGTATGACGTAAAATTCATGACGAAACTTTCTAAATATGCTTTCGGTTGTAATAGAAAGCGAATTTACTGAATGACAAACATACCCATTTCTATTCTTGAACTTGTCACCGTCATAGAAGGAGGAACTTTCAGCACTGCCATTTCTAATAC
>Ga0114967_10000180_pt1 | contig 52129 bp, 80 predicted proteins | sample M_130628_MF_Meta_FD_92639 | JGI IMG/M metagenome (GOLD analysis project Ga0114967, IMG submission 92639) | Freshwater microbial communities from Lake Montjoie, Canada to study carbon cycling - M_130628_MF_MetaG | ecosystem: Environmental > Aquatic > Freshwater > Lake | place: Lake Montjoie... | reverse complement strand
GCAACTAATATAGAATCTAATCTTCTAATAGCTTCTGTTTTAGATGTATTGTCTTGAATTATTTTATTATTAGTTTCCATTAATTTAGTATGATTATCAACTAAACTTTCATACTGAGTGGAAATTCCTTTACAATCATCAGTTTTTAAGTACATAGTAGCTAATGGAGTAATTGATGACAGCACAATTACTATCAAAAAGGCTTTGAACCTTTCTGCAGGTCTTAAATTTTTTAAGGAGTCTAATAATGACATATTTTCTTTATAATAATTATCAATTCATAAGAAATACTTATATTTAGACAAATAAAGAAATTATGAGTTATACTAAACGTTATTTAGAGTCTATAGGATTCTTTGAAGAAGAAAATGCAAATAAATTTTGGGATGAATATTTCCAATATGAAGAGTTTCTGCTTACTCAGAAGAAGGAGGAACAAGCTTGTCTCGATAATAGCGAGGCCCAGTCTTTATAATTTGTTCTTTTAAAGACTTTCTATCTCCACGCACAGGAACAGGTTCTCCTGTGCTTTCGTCTATGTAATATTGTCTTTCCTTTCCACCGAAAGGATTTCCTACATTAAGAAAGTAGCAATTAAAGCAAAGCAACTGTATATTAGCCAATGCATAGTTTGCTTTGTTTCCGTCTATCCAATGCATTTTTAAAGGCATATCATAGTCGTGCTCCCTTCGTTCTTGAAACCCACAGCACGAACATCTTTCTTCTATATGACCTTCTTTGATTAAACGCTCTTTAAATCTATTCAAAGAGTATTTAGGATGTTTATTATCAAACACTTCTTGAATTGGTGTAGGCTGAAATGCCCAAGGAGCGGATGCCTTTCTTCTATATCTTGTTTGTGGAAGTACTAATCGTTTTGCAAACCCAGTTTCTTTATGTAGTATAAACAAAGTCTTTCCTGTAGGTTCATCAATATACATAGATGCATATTTCTTCCATGTAGAAAATGAAATGTGAAGCCATTTAGCAGCCTCTGAATTAGAAGAGGTATTGGCCATCGCATACCTAATCTGACTTTCTAATATCTGTAGTCCTTTGTATTCTCCAAATTTGCCCATGTAAACTTTATTTAATAATAAATATCAAGTATGGATAAATCAGTAGAAAAGCTAGACTGATGCCTAGCTCTTTAACTAAAATAATAATATGTAAATCAGTGCGCCTAAAAATCCTCCGTAACTTCCAAAATTCAAATCTACGCTACTCCAAGGAGCTTTGTATTTTATTCCATAATACCATTCTCTAACAAAATTAACACCATAAGCTCCAAATGTTCCTACAAACAATTGAAAGAATATTCCAGTGTCAGCTAAATGAGCGTAATTCATTAGTACATACATTGCAGGTATTGTTAATACTAAAGAGTATAACAAGTGCTTGTAATAGTTTTGTTTAATAAAGTCAGGTGTGAAAGCATATTTCACATCTGTAACATATTTAATTATATTTTCCTTTAAAATAGGACAAATCGAGCAATCTATATAAAACTTTTTCATGTCGTTATTCATAAGATTCAAGATCCCATTGCAATCTTTGAATCATTTGTTTAGTGGTTCTTAACATTGGATAATCTTTTTCAATTCTTGCACGAATTCCTGGATCGTATATCATTGATTGAGCTATATCATGTGCATATTCATTTCCACCTGCATCGCTAATAGCACCTTTTAAAACTCTTTGATATTCACTTGGAGAATATGCATCTGATTTCATTCCTTTATTCCATGCGCTAGGTCTAGGAGTTTTAGGTTTTACATCGACACCAGGATTTTGCGCTATAACTGCTGATAATCGAAAAGTCTTTTTATTCTTTTTAGAGTCCATAACTTCTACAAAGTCATCTTCAACAGAATTTATTGTATAATCAACTCCGTTGAACTTTATAGCAGATCCCAGCACAAAATCATACTTACCTTCGGTTATAGCTTTTTTAACTTCCTCTTTGATTATTTGTATTAATTCTGATTTTTTCATAATTTATTTTTTATTAACTCGCAATTCATAAACGATTAAAATAACTCCTAAAATGAATATACCTGCAAATAGATATATTGCCGGAACTGTCGGATCTTCCACTTATATTAAGATAGTAATTTAGTTAGAACATCAGTGAACAAGTCCGGGTTTAATCTGTATATTCTTCCTGCAGCATCATGACCTGATTCAAAATAAAAAGCTTTGCCTAAAGCACCTAGCTTTTTCTTAAGTAAAGCATTAATAGCATCTACTTGAGTATTTACAGGAATATCTAAAGTTTTAGAATCAGGCAAAAATGACAATGCCAATCCTTTTCTATCCGTAATTACACGCACAGAATATTGCCCATTCCCAATTTGCATTTTATTTTCAGTCAAGGCATTTTTAATTTCCTGTCTGATGATATACTTAAGATGATCGTTTACGAGTCTTTTCATTAGTTATGATTACCAGCCGTAATCTAATTTATTGATTTTGATACATTGCGTTTTAATTTCCAATGCAGCTTCTTTTAATCTAGTTTCTGAATAACTATTTCGATAATTAGGATCTCCACCTTGAGATTTTTCTAACTCTATTTTAGAAGATGAATATGTAGCAAATTGTTGAAGTAATCTATTCAATGCATTTGAAGCATCTGATGCAGTTACATCCCTGCCTTTAGGACTTTTACCAACAAGAACATCGCCATATTGAGATAATGATTTACCAGCAACAGCTGCAGATATTTGTTTAGTTACTTGATTAATAGCTTCTAATACCATTCTGTCTACATCTCCTTTAGCCGCTCTACCTTGCAAAGCTTCTCTATATCTAGCTAAATTTTCTCTTTTGAATTGTTCATCTGATTTAAATGCTACAGCTCCTCTTTTAGCCATTGCTCTTTGTGATGCTAAAGATGAAGTACTTAATCCTTTATCTTTTAACATTTCTAAATCAATTACATAAGCAGTGTCAGCTACTTCAGCTACACGTTTAACATTATATAATCCTGTCGATCCATATCCTGAACCTGTTTTTTGAACACCAATAGAGTCTCCTCCATCGCCAGTACTCATAGTTCGCTTACCTTTATCGTCTCCGTATTTGATATAATTTACATCAAAGAATTTATTATCGCCTGAAGCAAGTCCTAAAACGGTACCTGGTTCAATTTTTTGATAATAAGCATCTTTTGCATAGCTGTTAGTAGTTCCTTTTTCTGAAACGTAAAATACGACTACTTTTCTACCTGCTTTTTTAAGTTCTTTGTAAGCAGAAGTTGGGTCCATTTTAGTAATAGCAGCGTCTGTTACTTTATCCAAAGCAATTTGAGCCATTTTTTGGAAAGCTGGAGCGATAGTCGCTCTATAAGTTTTTTGAGCTAAAAGTCTTCTTAAGATAGGAGAAGCAAACGCTTCATTGATAGGAGCTTTGGCTGCCAAAGACTTCTTAACTTCTTCACGAATTAAGTTTCGTAAAATATTAAGTTGAGTTGATTTCATACGATATGATTAGATTATTATTTTTAAATAAATATCGTATTTTAAATAAATCACATTAATTTAATAAAGTTACTGTATTTGTTTCTTTATCCCAATCAAATGTCTTTGGCTTTTGCTCATACTCATATCTTTCATCTAACACTGAAGCATTAAAATAGTGAGTTCCTTCATTAAATGTATGTCCATATCCTGTATGAATATGACCACAGGTATGAATAGCAGGTTTGATTAAGTCTAATCGCTCTCTTAATAACTCACAGCCTAAATTGTCATATTGGCGTCCTGCCACTGTATCTACCATATCGTATGCCGGCTTCTGCTTGACAAATAAATAAGTATCTTCTGGAATTGCTTCCCACTTTGCAGCTAATCCAATAGAGTTTCTTTGAAGATTGAAAGCCCAATCATAAAACCAAGGCTGCCAAGGAGACCCGTAAATTTTAACCATTTCATTATCATCTCCTACTTCAACCCAAGAGTCTTGAAGATATGTAATGTTTTTATATGAATTTACTATTTCCAACGCTCTCTCTGGATCTTCTTGAAACATTCTATCATGATTCCCAGCAATGAATACTTTGTGAGTGTATTGATCTAACGAGTCAAACCATTTACAAAATGATTTGATATCTTCTATATTGCGTCCTGAGTTCATAAGGTCACCTGAATGAATAAGCAAATCTCCTCCTGGAAGGTCATTTGTTATTTCATGATGTCTTGTATGAGTATCAGATATTAATGTTATTTTCATAGTCCTAATCTTTCTCTTACTAATTTTTTCATATAAGCACTTTTATTAAAGTTGCTTGTTGGCATATTGAATACCTCCCAAAAGTCTTCAATTGAAAGAGCATATTTGTTTTTAACGATGTAATCTTCAGCTGCTTTTTTAGTTGAAAATGTTTTCATTGTTGGATAATTTTCAGGTCGAAAATATGATACCATAATTTGATCAATATCATTTAAACTGCTTTGAACCGTAAAAATAATATCACCAATAAAAACTTCAACACCGTCATCAGTTAAAAACAAAGGTAGTTTACATTTTTTTGCATCAACAAGTTCAGTGTAACCTTTACCTTGATTAAATAAAATATCACCTTCGCCATCTAAAATAATACCTTCAATTTTTCTAGGATCATTATAAGTAGCGCCTGTAATTGAATTACCTATACAAAATACTTCTTCATCTGAGTTACGTTTCACTGAAAATATATTCCAATATTTTTCATGATCTTGACCACCTCTTCTTTTAGAAGTAAATGATAGCTTGTCTTTTTGTACATACTGCAAAATTTCAAAGCTTTGCTTTTTCCAAAATTCAGGATGAGCTTCAATATTTTGTTTAAATAAATTATTGTTTGCACAGCTCTCTACATATTGAACTCCATTTGGAAGTTGATATGCAATGCTACCACCTTTCGGGCTTGATTCCTTTGCAAAGGTTCCTACTTCTGGAGACCCTGGGTATTCCTTAATTAATTTATAGTTGCTCATATCTTTTATCTAGTTTTTTAATTAATGTTTTAATTGCTTTAAATTGTCCATAGGTAACAGACATAACACTGTCGACAGTACTGCTTATATTGATATCAAATCCTTCACCATTATTCCATTCAGTGACTTCGACAAAGTCATGCTCTTTGGCTAAATGACAGAACTGCTTTAATTCTGTAAAAGCAGCTTTCCTGTCATATAAATCAATTTTTTTCTTTTTATCTTTTTTCATACTAAAATACCAATGAAAAATTAAATTTTTGTTCTCTCAATCTAAATTCTAATCCTGAAGGATCTTTAATTAAGATTATATTACCATTCTTTACAATCTTACAATCAGCAACAGCTAATCTCACAGACCAACTTCTTGTTGCATTGATTTCATCTTCAGATGCATAATAATCTAAAGGATCGTCTTCAATTTCCACAGCAACTGTTTCATTAGTGTACCTTTTCTTATTTTCAGGCAAATACTCCAAAGTCTTTCTTTCAACTTCTAAATATTCCAATCCTGGGAAGAAGTTAGATGAATAGCAAGGATATTCTTTTCCGCCAAAAATCTCATAAACTTCATAAGTTTTGTTATGAGGCTTTAAATTTAAGTGACTACCACATTCCAAAGCATCTTCATTGAACAAATTCATTTCCTTGATTAAATTAACAAGTAAATCGAATGTTCTTAAATTTACCTTTTCAAAGAAGGTATGAATTGATTGAGCGTGATCTTTATTAACCAGCATATCATCAATAACTGAATTAATAGTATCAACGTCTAAATCATAATACGTTTTACAGTATTTAATTCTATTCAATCTATTAACCAAATAGTCATTAAGTCTATCTTCATTAACAGTTAAAAGGAAAATCAACTTGGTAGAATAATTACCATCCATGATAGAAAGCAATTCTTGTTGATGTTCTTGTTTAGAATACATTTTTTCAAACTCATCTAAAAAGATAATACATTCTCCTAATTTAGGCGAAGTGATAAAATCTATGAAATCACTTCCTTGAAATACTTCATTAATGATAATTACTGGTAATTCAGATTCTACACAAAACTTCTGTGCAGTGATTGTCTTTCCAGAACCTTTCACTCCTGCTAAAAGAATACCTAAATTCTTTGAAGAGTTTGTTTTCCAAGATGTCATCCATCTTTTGATAATAGATTGATCTCCATAAATTTTCTTTGGAAGAACAAATGCATCTTTCTTTTCTAAAAAGAATCCTTCTCTAGGATCAAATTTCAAAAGATAATTACCTTTTGGTAAAGTAGTGTAAGTGTCTGTGATATTGGCAAATGAATACTTTGTGCCTGATTGAATTACGCTCATTATTTGTTAATTTTTAATTGGATATAAATATAAGATTTTCTTTTGAAGAATCCTATTTCTTTAATGCTATAATATGTTTACAATCTCCTCGCTTAAATGCTTTGGCAGGACAACTACAAGTCCAATCTCCATCAGGATATCTATTTACTAAATAAACAACTCCAGGTCTTGAACCAGGCACTTTCCATTCTGTCTGCTCTACAATAGCTTTTTTAGTTTCAACTTCTATAGGTTCAATATATGCAAATTGAACATCTTCAATTTTAGTTCCGTCTGGAACCAAATGCCAACCTGGGCAGACATAAGTCCCTGTCAATGTTTTAGCAATACCAAAACGAGTACCATAAGCTGTCTTTGTGAAAGGAATCGTTACCATATTAAAATAATTGTTTAATAAGAGTTTCGTGAACAAATTCTCCGTCTTGGCTCAATTCATCTAACTCTAACTCTGTCAATGCTACTCCGTCATAATCTGCAGCTACAATATAAGCATCACAAAAATCAGGATAATCTTCAAAATCTATCCCTCCTATTACTACATTTTCTAATTTTGAATAATCAATTTTACTACCGTCAAATTCCATAATTTCTATTTTTTTAATTTCTATACATAAAGATAAGACAAAAAACAATAAGATCCTAATAAATAGTAGAAAATCTGAGCAAGGTAGCGACACTTTACTCAGATTAATCTGACACCTGCCCGATGAAAAGCTGGCAACAATACCGGTCCTAAGCCGTTATTTCAATAATTTTCTAATATCGTCAATCACTCTTTTACGATTATTAACAGCTGCTTGAGCTTTGTCTGGATTTCTTTGCATTAAATCCTTTGTTTGTTTTGCCCATTCTTCAATTTCTTTGCAAAGTCTAACAGTTAATGGCCAAGTAGTATCTACAATTTTATCAAAATCTGGAGTATCTAAAAGAGCTCCTATGTGAGTATTAATTTTGCCATCAACAGAATCCCAATTGCCTCCGCCCGTTGCTCGTATTACAGTACCTTTAGGAACTTTAGTTTTCCCTAATACAGTATCTTTATTAGCGATGTATACATTCCAATAACCGCTATCCAACCCTAATCCATCTTCGTTAATTGCTTTACGAATTTCTTCTTGAATTAGTTTTTTAAATTCACTTGATTTCATACTATCCTAAACTAACTGATCTTTTTGTAATATTAACTCCATGAGCTGCTGCCTCTTGCCTTTGAGCTTGTTGCAATAATTTAATTGCTGCTGATAAAGTTTTCAATGTAGGCTCTTGCATATATTTAGCATTGGCTTCAATACCTGAATAAAAGCTTTCAAAAACATCATTGAAGTCATTAATGGTCATCATACCATCAGCTTCTTGAAGTTTAGCTTGTTTTGCAGTATATGCTTTTTGAACATCTTCTAATGTAGGAAGAGCTTTACCGAAAGGTCTTTCATTACGATCCCACGCATATCCTTCAAGTAATGATTTTAATGTAGTCTTTGCCATTGTGTTTTATTTTAATATAAATATGTATTACTTAAATAAAACTGATATTGGCACATTGTGATTCTTACCAGGTTCAAACTTAAATTGTAATAGTAAATCTCCATTATGATTTACAGTAACGAAGTCTGAGTAATCATTATTAACCAATCTTTTAGTGACGAAATAACGCAGTTCATTTAAGTCATAGTAGATGTATTGCTTCATGTAAGCATTGGTATGATATATCCTATCAGCCTTTGAAGTAAAGAACCAACCTGCCTTTCCATTAGCTTCTAATTCTATTTTAAATGCGTAGAACTCTGGGGTGATGTAGAGGTTGTTTTTGACATCTAAAGTAAATTCTCTTCTCCAACCATCTTTGGAAATTCCAAAATCAATTCCTTGAGTTTGTTGAACCATATCTAATCTATAATCAGATACTTTGTATTGCTTCTTCAATTCATCTAGCATAAAGATCTCGCCAGCTTCCCCTTTAGCTCCTACAGCTCCGAATCTTGTTGTTAATTGACCCATAATTATTTAATATTTTCTTTAATGTGATCGTCCCATGTTTTATTGAATTCATCTAACTTATCAGCTATTAACCTTAAAGCATATGAACTCCAATATCCTGCAGGCTCATCTGCATAAAAACCATAGTAACCATCTTCTTGTACTACAAAAGCTCCTAATCTTTTTTTATTGAAGTAAACTGCATGCACTCCATCTATAACGTAATTAGTTTCTATCATTTCCACAATAATTGAACTCCTAATATACACACTGACAATCCTAGACAAACTAAAGTTTTTGCTGTAAGAGGCTCTCTGAACCAAGACCAAGACATTACAGTAAACACAATAGCGCCAATAGCAAATCCTATAAGTCTAGAAGGCCACTTCTCTCCGTCGTAGGCTAACACTAAATGTTTAACTGAAAATATATAAAGTAATGAAATAGGAATTCCTCCTATACATGCTACTATGAGTGGATGTTCCTTCATCCAGTCCCATTTAAACTGACCTTGCAGTTGTACGAATGTCAATCCTTGAGCGATGACAGCGTAGATAATTCCTAAAATAAAATTCATATATTACTTCTTTAATTAAAGTGAATATATGAATTTCATTTGTAAGAATTAAATAATTTATTATTTACCTTCCTGTGTAGCGTATTTTATTCCCATAATTGTACCAACTATAGAAAAGGCGTTGGTTAATAGTACACTAAACATATTTGACCAAGTTGAGCCAATAATTTGAGTGTCTTTACCTGTAAGCATCGCCAACCAATATAACACCGTTGTTACAATGCCAACTCCTACTATAACAGCTAAAGCACACTTAACAATTATTTTTATTAACTCATTTTGACTCTTTTTCAATACTACATCTAAATCATTTACAGCAGCATCCTTTTCTAATTCTATTGAATTTTTAAGTTTTTCAGTGTTTTTAAGTTCAATTGTTAAATTCTTTGTAAGCTCATCTATTTTCTTTTTACTATTTACAGCTTCAGTAACATCAGTAGCGATTTTAACTACCTCAGTAATGCTTCCTTTGCTATCAAACACAGGATTATAAGTTGCTTGTAAATAAACAATAGTGTTATCTACTTTTCTTCTTTCAAATATTCCGTCAAAGAATGTACCTTTTCTTAAATTCTCCCAAAACTTAACATACTCATCAGACTTTGAATATTCATAGCTTACAAAAATACTATGATGCTTTCCAATGACTTTATCTTTTTCATTGGATTTGTAACCCATAGTTTCTAAAAATATAGAATTTGCATCTGTTATAAATCCATCAGTATTAAAACTAATTAAAGCAGTGCTTCGGTTGATTGCATCTATTTGCTTTTTGCTATCGACAATTGATGTAATGTCGGTAGCAATTTTCATTATCTTAGTAATCTTACCATCTTCATTGAAAATAGGATTGTAAGTTGCTTGAAGATTTATAAGACTTCTGTCTTTTCTTCTTCTTTCAAATTCGCCTTGATAATGTTTACCACTTCTTAAGATATCCCAAAACTTTTCATATTCAAGAGATCTTGCATACTCTTCACATACAAAAATACTATGATGTTTGCCAATAAGTTCATCGTGGTTACCCACTCCATACCCCATCGCTTCCAAGAAAATGTCATTAACTCCTAAGATAGTACCGCTAAGGTCAAAGTAAATAATAGCATTACTTCTATTAATTGCTTCCAGTCTACTTAATAACTCTTCTTTCGATAAGTTTTTCATTTTACTCGTTGTTAGACTTGTTACCTCCTCTAAAACCTGCAAATTTTTCGATAACGTCTGGAAGGAATGATCCTAAAGTAATGTACATAAATGAATCAAAGATGTATTCATTTAATTTTAGCTCTTTACCTAAATAACCTGTAACAAGATCTACTATGATAGCTAATACCATTACTGCAAAAGATAGAAATCCAATTACAGTTTTTTCATTGTAGTCATTTGATTTTTTAAAAATTTGGAAGAATCCCATAATATATAATTGTTTAAAGTTAAACTAAATTTAGAAACTCGTTACAAAACAATTACATCAACTTTTAAATAAATATAAGTATCTAGCAAAAACCAGTACCTTTCGATCATGAAAATACCCCGATTAACGGGGTACTTCAAAATAATTTAATATTTTTTTCTTAAGACTTCAATTACATCCCAAGCGTCTTCTAAAGCATTATGAGTTACGAGTCCATTAATACCCGCTCTCTCTTTGCACAAATTCAAATTTGGAAGAGCATTATCTTCTTTCCAATCTACAAACAAGATTGCAGGATCTAAAATTCTTTGAGAGATTCGAATACATTGCTTCCATCTAGGAAGTCTTTCTAGAAAGAGTTTATCAAAGGTTCCAAAGTTTTTTCCTGCACAATTAATTGTAACTGCCTTTCCATTGTTTGGAATTTCTGGAGACTCTGCTATTCCATTTTCATAAAGGAATCTGTAAAATGCTTGCACTACAGTCTCTGGATACCAAAAAGTCATTCCGGTGCTAGCTTCTAATTCTGCTCGAGTAGTTTCTGTTTTCGGTTCCATATAAGAGCCAATGTCTGCAATCAATTGAGCATTCATTGTAATAGCTCTAGGAGAGCCTGCAATTTCATGGCGCAATATAGCAGCGTGAAATTTAGGACATTCTTCATAAGGCAATGGATTAGCTGAATCTTCTATAATAGCCCCAATAGAAAGAACATCGCATTTTTCAGGATCTAATCCTGTAGTTTCAATATCAATTGAGATGTATTTCATAATCTTATTTTAAACCATACATTACATTTGTACCTGAACCTAATACTGTCGTTGGTACATTACCTTTCCAAGCTTCAATCCATTGTTGTTGGATTAATAATGGTGTCAATGTAGCTTGCTTTAATTTATTAGCTTCTGCTTCAGCTCTTGCGCGAGTAAGTGTTGACTGAGCATCTCCTTCAGCGGTTGCTACTTTAATTTTAGCTTCTGCTTCTGCCTGCTTAACTCTATTCTCAGCCATTAATGCTTTTTGTACTGCATTATTCTTGGCATTAATAGCATTTTTAAATGATGCTGGATATTCTAAATTAGTCGTAAATTGATCTAAAATAAATCCTTCTGGCTCTAATTGTTTTCTTAATGTAGCTTTTACTTTGGTATCAAACGCTTCTCTGCTTGATATTAATTGATCAGCGGTATAACCATTTGTTACAATTCTAAATGCTTCTGTTACTGCTGTCTTTAAAAATCCATTTTCAATTCCGTCTAAGTCTTTTCTATATTTTGCAAAGATCTGAGTTGCTTTATCTGGATTAATTCTATAATTCACAATTGGCGATACGTGAAACTCTGAACCATCTTTTGAATTTACTACAAATGAACCTTCTTCGGTATATTCTTTATGACGAATATTGATTGGAAATTCAAAGATGTTTGTTGTGATTGGATTATAAAAGACTGTACCTGTACATTCTGTTACTCCACTTACTCCTCTTCCTGTACCAAATTTATTTACTTTGATACCAATGTTACCTGAGTCAATGTTCTCACATGACATTGTAAATGCAAATAATGCTAAAACTACTCCTAATACTACTAAAATTCTTTTCATGACTTGTTGTTTAAATTTAAAATTAATTGTTTATTTTTTCTTTTTTATTCTCTGGCTTAATCATCTTTATTACATATAATAATAAGAATGCAAATGACACACCCATTGCTGCAAGTATTACTACTCCTAAATTAAATAGATAGCTGTCTGGTCTATTCATTAGATATAAACCTAAATCTACTAACTGAACCAATCCTAATCCTAGGAATAGAACTACTAAAATTTGAATGACTGTCTTCATTATTTTAAAATTTGAATTTGTCTTAAATACTCTGATACTTCGTTAGGGTTTAAATCACCTATTACGTCACTTGATACTTCCGTCGAATAAGTTACTCTGCCGTCTTTCCCAAGAACTGCAAGTTCATACTTTCCTTGACTGCCTCCATATGAATATGGAGTCTTTACCACTGAAGCTCCGAATCCATTGGAAAATTGGATTCTTGCCTGAACTCCTTTCCCGGCTGGGTGGAGTCCGAATTCTAAATCTGCAAACGTTTTCATTTTTATTTATTTATTAATTATTCCCATGAAGGTTGAATACCTAGAGCTTCTTGCTCCTCTGTTCTTTTTGCCATTATGGCCTTACCAATTTCGGTATAGGTTGGATAACCCCAAAACATTTTTAATTGGTCATTCCAAGTAACATTTCCAATAAAGGAATTGTCATTACCATAAATATTAACGTGTTGGTCTGGAAACATAATTCGAATTGACTCGGCAACTGCTTCAGCTTCTCTTATTGAGACATTCTCTAACACAAGCGTCGATGTTCTAGCCTCTATTAAGCTATCCCAAATATTTGGATTTTCATAAGTGTCATCGGTACTGGTTATCTCTGAATAACGATGTCTAGCATCTTGATACTGTGCTAGACTTGGACTTAAAACAATCTTAACTTCTGCTACTCTTTTGGTAAATGGTTTCATAATTTCTGTCTATTTATTAATTTCTATACATAAAGATAAGAATAATAAATGTCAGAACCTAATCTTTTTCAATGTTTTTTTTGTGTTCTGAAATAAACTTTTTAAGATTTTCTTTTTTCTCTTCGTTGAAAACATCTTCAAACTTAATTTCAGAGTCTTTTTCATCTAAAGGATCTTCCCCAAATAAATCTTCTCCTTTATAATCAGGAAATTCATTCTTCATATAATCTATACCATTTACCCACAACGCGACTGTAACAATAAATGCAACAGCTACTATACAATATACTAATTCTGCCATAACTTTATCTTATCCAATAATACACTATTTTAGTGTTTCCATTAACTTTTAAACAATTGATATTGTCAATTACATTATCTTTAAATTCAATAGCATTTAGTTTCTCTAAAGATTTAAATACAGGCGGATTGAAAGGAGCATTAGCGTATATGTACTCTTTATATTTTTTACCATCTTTATATTGAGTAGATATAAATTTATCATCAGGCGACTCTGCAAATTTATATGTAGCGATTACATTTAAATCTTTATCATATCTATACTCCCATGGATGAGCGTCAGCTGACGTTTTAATATCATAATGAGAATACACAGAATCAAATATATACTTTCCTTTAACTACATTGAATTTAATTAAGTTATGCTCTCCATATTTACTAGGCGCCTCAATATATACTGCATCAAGCTTACCGCTGTCAAATCTAACTAATCCGACAGTAGAATATTCAGGATTCCAATATTCAATTACTTTTTTTGGAATTAGTGTTACTAACTGATTTATAAAATTATTAGTAAAGTTTATGTCGTTATTGATTATTTCCATATTAGTCCCACCACCCTTCGATGTTTTCTTCCATTATTTTAAATAGCAATTTTCTTGCTCGATCGTGATTTATATGTGCAATATTCATTGCTATCCTTTGCTTAAAATTAGCATCTGTATTTCCTGACAAAGTGAAAGGGCCTTTTTTATCAACCATTACTTGTTTATAAATTAATGGATATTTTTTAAAATAGTCTTCATACTTTTCCCAGACATTACTAGACTTCCATTCAGAATATCCTTCTTTATCTTTACAAGGTTCAAACCAATGTTTATCTTTGGCATAGTCTGCATATTCAATTTGATAAAAGTCATCTTGAATCTTTTCAATTAACTTAACGCAGATTCTCATTCTACGAGCATCTTGCTGCGCTCTTGTATGTATATCTCTATCTCCAATATATTTGGCTTGAGCTTTTAATTTGTGCTTAAGCACTTCGTAAATGTAGTGCCCGTCCCAATCTCTATCTTTACGAATAATTGGAAACCAATAGTATAACTTTTTTACTGATCTTACAAATTCTTTATGATAAGCTCTTCCGTCAAATTTCCACCAAAGTCTTATTTTGTCAAAGATGTTTAATTTAGGTCTGTCTTCGAAAAAGTCTTTGGGAGCTTCTCCCATTTCATTTGCTGTATATGAATTTTCCATTATTTTTATTTTTTAAGGTGTGTGACTATGTTTTCAAGTTTAGACAAATCGTCTGGATTGAATATGAATTCGTCAAATGCTCCATAGCGACATTGTCTGCCAAAGATATATTTAAGTCCATAACTAACTCTTTGCCAAAATGGTCGTTTAGCTAAATGAATATGAACATACACTATAGGATATTGCTCATCTTGTTCTTTCATTACAACCATTTGATGCTCTGTGTTATGACAGTTACATATAAATAAATCTTTATTGTTTTCTTGCATTTCTTCTAGTTTTCTTTGGTTCTTCGTTTGGTACCTCTATTACCAAATAAGGCACTTCATTAACAGCTTTGATAGTTCCACTTACAACTAAAGCGTCTACATGCTCTGGATATTGACCCGCTAGCATTCCTAATGTACATTCCATATAAATTAATTTCATCTTAATTGATATTTTCGAAAATTATAATTTGGTTATTCACTATTGCAAATTGTCTATGATTGTTTTCAATTTTTCTTTCCAGATACTTTTGAGTTTTAGACTTCTTTGCTATATTATGAGTAGCACTACACCCTATTAAAGTGAGTGCTACTATTACTAAACTTACCTTTTTCATTTGATTAAGAGTTAATTACAAATGCCTTATCTGCCCAAGTCTTTGCATTTACTGCCTTATATTGAGCTTGATCATATAAATTAGAATCGTAAAACAATCCATTGATATCTCCTACTGTCATTTCTTTCAATAAAGCCTCATCTGCTAACACAATATTTTTACCTTTTTTAGCAAACACTGTCAATGGATAAGTGGCACCTTCTGGTATAAACTCAACAGTCTGAAGTGCTCCTTTTTTAAATCGTCTAACAACACTTGCTAAACTAGCATTATCACAATTAACACTTGAATAAAATCCTGCCTGGACTTTTACAATGGCACGGAAAGTTCCTTTTCTACCTTGAATAAAATCTACTACATTTACACTTTTAATTAAATTTGTCATAATTTCTGTCTTTTTATTAATTTCTATACATAAAGATAAGGATAATTTACCTATTGTCCTAATCTTTATCAAGAAACTTTTCAGAAATTTTACGCTTTACCTATAGGTCCGTAATATGGAATTCTATTTGATTTACTCGCTTCGTCAACTAAATAACTAGTAATGTCATTAACAGCGTAAGCAACTTGATGAGCGTGATTTGTCAATTTGATAATGTCTTGGTTATTTGCATTTTGAACGTAAGAAATAGCCTCTAACTCTTTTTGAATTTTCCGTATATGCATTATAGCGGAAATTAAAAATAACACTAATCCAATTGTAATGATTGATAAGATGCAAATAGCGATAATCATATGATACTTATTTTATTTTATAAAAATAAGTATTCCTTTTGAAAGATACAAATAATTTTAGTAATTATCTACCTTGCCCTTTGTATGATTTTTTGTAATGTTTGCCTGTCTTGTGTACTGAGTTTTTCTTTTTAGAATGTACTCCAGGTCTTTTTCTTTTGTTGGAATTTACCTTAATTGAGGTAGTTGCTGATTTTGCTTTCGCTGCCATTATGATGTATATAAATAAAGTTCACCTACTTTGTTTGGTTTAACAAATGTACCTAATACATCTTGGTTTGGCATAACTGCAATTAAATCATCACCTCTGTCTTGTATAGTAGCACCTAACTGCATAGCAACTATCTTCCATCTTTCGATATCTGTAAATTTCTGTGTTCTTGGTACTGACACTTGTCGAATTTGTTCGGAACCTCCTGGGGCAGAGTAATACATAGACTCTGATCCATACTCTTTAATAGCTTTTTTTACTTCTTCACGAATTAATTGTCTTAGTTCAGACTTTTTCATTAGAAGTTATATTTTTGACGTTGTTGTTTAATCATATTCATATACATAGTAATTTGAGTACGATTTAACCCAAGCGCCATAATGATGTCATTTAGTATAGCTGCGACTGCTGTCTTGTTTAAGTTAGGAGTCTTTTGAATAACAGTAACTAAATCATCAACTTGTTTTCGAACAGAAGCACTGTATTTCACTTGATCTAAATCATAAATTTCATTTACTAATTTAGCACTTGCCAATTCTTTAGCAACTTCTTCTTTGATAATCTGTGTTAATTCTTCTTTTGTCATAATAATTGTATTCTAAAATATCTGTTCGAAAACGAGTTAATGGTTAAGGTATTATTTACCTGCTTTAACGTGCTCTACTGAAGCTTTCTTGTAAGCAGTAACATGTTTTTTAATTTCGTTAATCGCTTTACGCGCTCTTGCTGCTGCAGCTTTATTTCCTTTGTCGGCGAAGATTACGTGATTATCATTAAAATCTGCCCATAATGTGTCTAAATCTGCTTTGATGTCGAAAACTGTCTTTTCCATAAATTGTTTTTGTTTAATAATTGTACTTGATAAATTGAATATTCCTATCCAATTTTATTTAATATAAATATCAGGTTTTTACTTTTTCAATATTTCTATTGCATCTGATAATTTATATATTCTATTTGTAGCCGGGCAGTCTTGATTATAAGGTCTATCAAATAAGATATACTCTTTTTCATCTCTTCCTGCTGCTACCCATTTGTCGTAATTTTTTGGACTATCATCAATTAGAAAATCAATATCCACTTTATGTTTATAATTAGTGATATACGTTTCTAAAAAATTGAAATAGTGTTTACCTAACCAATACAAAGTATGATTGGCATTGTAAGGCATTTGTGCTGTTACACATACCCATTGAAACCCAGGTTTTTGAGTTCTTCCCCAATCTTTAAGAAGTTTAAATTCTTCTTTTACTCCAGGCATCAATTCTGATTCTCTGTAAATTTCTTCACAATGAGTTTCTTGCCAAATTTTAGATAGCTCTTTAATTGGCACATCTACATTGTCATAGTCCCATGAAGTAGCATAATCTGCTAAAACCTTATCAGGATATAACTCTTTGATGATTTGCATTGTTTTAGTATCGAAATCTCTCAATACTCCATCTACATCAACTCCTACACGTAACTTTCTTTTTGCCATACCTTTAATTTTTATTTTTTATTCTTACTTCCTTTTGGTCGTCCTCTTCTTTTAGGAGGATTCAATATCAATTGAATTTTATCTCTTAACACTGCACATTTCATATAATCTTCTACTGTTTCAAAATACTTAAGAGTTTGAGTAAGTAAATCTACTTTTTGCTCCGTACACAATTCATGCGGCCACTCTATTTTATCCTGAGTATAAATTAGATAGCTGTCTACCATTAAGTGATTAAAATAATTTTTCATATCTTAAAGATAAGTAATTCTTTTGTAAATTACAAATTAATCGGTCTTTGATACTGTAATTTTAATTTTAGGTTTGTATCCTTCTGGTAATCTATTTACAATTCCTTTGTACTCTGAAAAGTCTTTATCCCATCTCAAGAAAAATTCTAAATCATCTAAATTATACATTACCTGAGAAGTAGTAACCATATTAAATTTATTCTTGCGGCGATATGGATTCATGAATGGATCTTTGGTATATTGCTTTGATAATGCATCAAGTACTTCAGAAGGAGCTTTTACTTTTTCTAATTCTCTAGTAGCAATATCTTTTCTAGAAATTGAAGAAGTTCGTTTAACTCCAGAAGTGTATCCTGTATCTGGATATTCAATACCATGATTAGTTCTAACTACAACTTTACGATCATCAACCTTAGTAATTACAGGTAAATGTTTAGAAGTCATTTCAACTAAAAATGCATATTTTGTATTTGCGACGATAGTCTCTCCTTTAACTCCTACATCTTTATCATCTTCACCTACGAAATTTACTACAGATTTAATAGCGTCTGATAATTTAGATTTTGATAAAGCTGTTCTAATTTTAAGACCATCATGTGATACTTTAGGAGCTTTACCTTTATCTAAATTTTGCTTTGCTAATTTACCTTCCTTTTCATCAAAATTTACAGTTAAAGATGAATTAACAATTCCTATACCATACTGGTTCATTCCTTCCGACCAGTCAGTTAATTTATCATGTAAATAAACAACTTCAACTCCTTCAATTAGCTCATGAATAATTTCAATATCCGCAGTATAGCCTCTATCTCTATTTTTTGCTAGAATAGTCTTTCCATCTACATTAACTTTAGCAACTACACATTCATTTAAGTTTGTGTCTTTTGCATCGACAGATGACATAATGGAAGGTAATGGAGTATGAGTGAATATTTTCAAAAACAAATCTCCAAATTTAGTAACCTGAGTATATGGAGTCTTGGTAGATCCCATATTATCTATTTGATATGTAATATCTCCATTTGGATGTACAGCAACTACCTCTCCGGTAGTTTTATAATGCTTACAATTCGGATCTACATTTTTTACTAAATCTCCTTTAGCCAATTCATACGGCTTGGATACTTTAAGTAAATCAGATTCTAATTTTAATGGCTTCATCAATTGAGTTTAATATAAATATCGTAACTTAATATTATAGCGCCCGCAATAACTAAGTTAGATTTTTATAGTTCAGCCCCACAATTAGGACAAAACTTCCAAGATGATTTTCTAATTCTGATTCCACATTCATTGCAATAATTTCTTATCTCTGAAGTTTCCACAGGCTTAGCTGATTCAGGTAGTAATTGAAATTCCCAATTTGAAAATGAATAGTCAGAGTATTTACCTCCCTCTTGTTTGAATTCTTGTTTTGATTTTCCTCCCTTTCCTACTCTACCCGTCTCAACTGAATCTGTAATTACAGCACTTCTTACATTAGGTCCTGCAAATGTATTTACTGTATTTGAGTAATACGCTGTGCTGATAGTTTGTATAGAAGGAGACCCAGCGGTAATATTATACGGGTTACTTGTAGTGCTTGTATACGTTAGTGTATTAGGGTATATCGTAGTGGAAGTAGTACCGGAATTCAATAACAAATTAGGCATTATCTTACTAAAGAAAGATACTTTTACCAATCCATTTTTCTCTCTTGCTGCTTGAGTTTCCTTTACATCATCAACTTCAAATACATTGAATTGAAATTTTTCAGGAGTGTCTAAAAAACGTTCTAAATAAACTCTTTGCCCCGCTTTGATAATAATACCTGATGCTGACATTAATTTATCGTTGAGCCAAATTTTAGCAAGCACCGATTCATTTGTCGGATTGAATAACTCAATCTCGAAATTAGTTTTTGATTTTAAATAGTGATATTTGTGTTCGTAAAGTTTAAGACGATTTTTCTTAACTGTTACAAAGGCTTCTGGTTGAAGCATGGTCATGTGTGAAGTGTACATAGTTTTAATTTTTGATAAATGTTAAACATCTAATTCTGCTAATCTTTTCGTAGCTTAATACTACTCAAGGGCATTGACCCAAGACTAACAAAGTTATTGGCGCTATACTAATAAATATGACATTGTTAATTATTCTTCTCCTGTAGGAAGATTCATCCAGCGGTCTAATTCTTCTTCAGTAATTTCAAAATCTTGACTGAATTCAGTTTCAAAATCTTCATAAGCAACTCCACTGTCGACTAGCAATTTGTCTTTTAGATATTCAGAAGCTCTTTCATATCCATCCATATCTAACATTGCAATTCCAAATAGGTTAGCTTCTATTTCAGATTGCTCATCCATTCCAGCTTTATGTCCAAGCAATGAATGTGCTATTTCGTGAGCTTCAAGAGCTAGAATTTGATCTTCATCAACGTTATTATCCGTAACCGATTCTCCGTCAATGTAAATGTCTTTGGTGCCTACCCATAAAGCTCCTACTGATTTTATTTCATCTAAACCTTCTTTAATAACTGCATAGTCAGGATGTCCGTTATAAAGAATATGTACTGTAAATTCAGAATTTAATTCTGATTGATATACTTTTGAATTTTCGTCTTGTATCATGATTTTATTATTTTTAATGGTTGCAATCTGGTTAGAAATTCTTCCACAGATAAGTTTTCGTTTTTGTCTGATTTAATCCTAACATGCTCAAGCATCTCAGGTGCTTTATCTATCATTTTCATTAATGCTGTTAAGCCTCTTCCTGAATAGAATGTTTTAAATGAAGCTTCTCCTAACAGGTTAGTTTCTAACATAGCATCTTGTTCAGTGTCCCCGGGTAATAGAATATAGTACTGCATTACTCTTCAGATACTGCTCTCCCAATTTGTTTAGTCCAATCAAAGTCAGTTCGAACATCATTATTTTTATATGCAGTACTTTTTAGCACAATAGGATCTACTCCTAATGCCGTAGCTAGATAAGTTAAAGCTGCTACATCTTTAGGAAAGCAATGACCTCCAAATCCAAAATCTCCGTCTGGTCCTGGTACTGACCAATGTGATTGTCCTAATCTTTCGTCATATCGAGCATACTCAATTACTTTGTCATAATCAATATCTAGAGCTTGGCTAATTTGATACATTTCGTTTGCAAATGAAACTTTAGTCGCTAAAAATGTATTAGTTACGTACTTAACCATTTCTGCAATTGTTGAAGATGTTTTGATAATCGGAACTTGAGGAAATGCTTTTGCAAATATTTGTTTTACTTGAGAAGACTCTGGGCGATTGCCTCCTACAATAATTCTATTTTGGTTTTTATAATCTTCAACTGCATTAGCTTCTGTTAAGAATTCTGGGTTGAATACCACAGCAATATGATTGCCATACAACTCATTAAGAGTTTCAGTGACGCCTGGCGGTACTGTAGATTTAAGAACTACAGTAACATGTTTCTTCAATGCTTCACATGAATCAGAAATTTCTTTCATTGCATTGTGTACTATTGACAAGTCACAAGCTCCTGATTTATACATAGGAGTAGGTAGACATAAAAATACTACTTCTGTTTGCAAAATCACATCATACAGTGATTTTTCTGTACATTTCTTATTTGGGTCTTTGTCATACGTTATCATTTCATAACAATGAGACATTCCTTCAGTCACGGCAGTACCCACAAACCCTTGACCAATTACTCCTAATTTTGATTTCATATTGACATTGTATTAATAAATGCATTTAATTTTGAGGTTCTAGACTTAGCTCCTTCATGCTCTGCTGGATAGTGCCAGATTTTGTTATTGGAATCTGTAATATTAGTCTTTCCAGAAAGGAAATCTTGAAGCTGTTCTTTATTACAAATAGCAACTGTTTTGTCCCATTGGTCTACTACTACACACCCAAAAGGAGCTTTAATTGCTTTTAGCACAGGTCCTTCAAAATTTAACAATTCGATTGAAGGCATGTTACGCAAGTCAATATATGTATTGCGTAAATCATGAAAATTGTTATTCTCCATTGTTGATTATGTTTATATATGTTTTTAAATCTTTAGTTGCTCTCCAACCTATAGCATTTTGAGTATCTTTCCATAATGCCATTGTATGCTTACCTTCATTTTTTCTTAAAGGCACATGCATAATTTTAGAAGGGTCGTAATTGCAAATCATTAACGCAACTTCTATTATTGATATTGGCTCACCTCTTCCTAAATCATAATCACGAACTGGAGTGGATATTCCTTGAGGTTTGGTTAATAGATGCTCTGCTATTGCAATTAATCCAGAACAAATATCATCTACATGAGTAAAGTCTCTTGTTTGATTACCATCTCCTACAACAGTCATGGGTTCATTATTATCAAATTGTCTTTGGAATTTTGCTCTTACTGTTGCATACTCTCCTACTTCAGGTTCTCTAGGACCATATACATTAAAAAATGTAGCTGAAGCGCAATTTACTTTGAAACATTTTTTGTAAGTACTTAATATATCTTCCCCTGCTACTTTGGAATAAGTGTATGGAGATATGTATTTTGAGCCATGGTTTTTAGATGATGTCGTTGCATACACTACTGCCTTTGCATTTGTTAACCTAGCAAATTCCATTACAGCTGCAGTACCCATTATATTAGTTTGAAACCAATGCAATGGATTTTCAAATGACGGTTGAATTCTAGCCTCTGCAGCTAAATGATAAATTACATCATAAGATGCATCCCACGCTTTATAACCTACGATATTACATACATCAATATAGCTATAATTTGCTTTTGGGTTTATATATTTTTTTGAGCTTGACTCTGAAGATAAATTATCAATTACATCTACCTGATGTCCTTGACTAATTAGCATATCAACTAAATTAGACCCTACAAAGCCTAACCCTCCCGTAACTAATATTCTTTTAGACATTGATTAAATTGTTTTGAAGTTCATTCATTGAGTTTATTGTAATTAACAAATGACCTAACTCAAAAGTTGCATTAGTAGTTCCAGACTCTTTAATTATTTCAGATAACTGTTGAATGTAAATAAAATCGTCTCCGTCAAATGTTCTACCATCTATTCGAACTACAATATCATTTTCTCCATCAGCATCATTGTGCATATCACTTAACACCCTTTTAACTAAGCTAAATGAAGTATGCTCAGCTTCTTTGTTAATATAGTCAGCTTGTAAATGTGCTATAGAATCTAAAGACCCTTTAATATATAATCTATCACACCATGGCTCTAAAGCTTCGATAGCTTGTAATGTGCAATTATCAACTACAAACGCAATATTATATTTTGGAATAATTATTGGATGCATTAATGCTGTATGTTTAACATTACTTCCCCATTTGCGAATAAATTCTTTAGTAGATCTAATCATATCATTTTGCCAAGCTGCGTGTCTCGCTTCATCCCCTCCAAAGCTTCCAGCACCTCTACCTGTTAAATGATATACCATAGAATTCCAAGGTTGCACAAATGTAAATCCTGCCAACTCTAATCTATTAAATACGTCAGAATCTTCTCTGCAAGAATGCATTCTTTCATCATGACCTCCTATTGCTAAAAATTCTTTTTTGTACATCATCCAAGGAGCAAATACACCGTCAGTTACTTTAGTATCTTCTTTGAATGTATCTACAAATACATCAAACTCATCTTCTTTAAATTCCTCTGGCCACATTCCAAAATCCATTAGAATCTTTTCTCCATTATTAGGATGTAAAGGCGGTTCAACTCTAGTAGCAGAAACCACAGTTTTATATACTAAATGGTCATATGCTAATTTATCTGCATTCTTACCTAACATCATATCCGCATGAAAAATCATAAAAATATCTGTTGTAGATTTTTCAATACAATAATCATATGCCTTTCCAATTCCAAATAGATATTTTCCTAAATTTGGATTAACGTAATAAGAAAGATTGTATTCATCTTTAACTTGCTCTAACCACTCTACAGTACCGTCTTCATCTGAATCTACAAAGACAATAATATCGTGATCAGGTCTAAACGCATTCTTTCTAATTGAAGGAATACATGTTTTTAAATAACGCAAATTAGATTTGCTAGGAATACAAAATGTTATTTTTTCCATTCTTTATAATTTTATTTAATATAAGAAATTCTTTTAGATTAACCTAAAAAATCATTAATTAACATATTCTTATCATCTATGAATACATCATATGAAGGCTTACCTAATTGTAATTTATGATGCTTAATACCCCAAGATTTAATTTGGTTTTTAGTAAATAAATAAAATGCATCATACACAGCATCCACATCACCTTTATAAGTAGACATTCCACGAGCTGTATAAATTAATATTGTATGACCAGCATCATATAATTCATTTACCTTTACAATCATATTAGATATTGGCTCTGATTTTTCATAATCATTGCCTAGGGTAGTGCATAAAGTATTATCTAAATCAAAACAGTATATCATATAATAGAATGTAATATTAATTCATGAAGGCATTCTACTATTCCGTAATCTGTACTGCTTACATAAAAATTAATTAAAGCTTCTTTAGAATATCTAATATTTAATTTATTAGTTTCACTAAATCCTGACAATGTTATTATAGGATGTTTACCTAAACAATATTCAGCAGCGTTTAATATGTTTTGTGAATTTCCAGAAGAAGAAATTAAAATAACTAAAGTATTTTTTACAGCAAAATGTTCTATAAATTTTGTATAAGCATTGTCCCATCCATAATCATTTGCATAACAACTCATTCTAGCCGAGTCTCCAAAACATAAAGCTCGTTTACCTAGTGCCTTTGTATAATCTTCTGCAATGTGACAGCTAATTGCATTGCTACCTCCATTTCCTAAAATTATAATATCTTGATAGCTATCTATAATAGATTTTAATTTATCTATATCATCCTGAGATATTCTATCTAAACAATGTTTATACGTATTTAGTATCATATAAGTTAGTTGTGTTTAATCCAACATCTGAAATGTGAATTTTATTTACATTAATATATGAATTCCTTATGATAGATTCTTTTCCTTTGTTTGTGAAGATTAAAAAATAACCTCCATTACCAGCTCCTAACAATTTATGAGATAGAACATTTGAATCGTTTATTAATTTATTATCTAAATCTACTAGCGCTTTGTTCTCACAAATATATTTTGAAGTTGCTTTTTTGTTTATCCAAGTGCGATTAATAACAGAATGAAACAAATCTAAATCATTAGTATTAATTGCAATTTCTAAATCTTCTACATCCTTAATTAATGGAATTGATTTATCTACATCTAGGCTTTCTAATACTGTCGTAGAGTTGCGTAAGACTCCCGTATACACTAAATACAAGTCCATCTGTTCAAATATATTAGCGCTTAGGTATCTAATTTCTGGATCTTGGTCTTTATAAAATTTAATTTTTTTTAATCCTCCTAATGACCCATAAAAATCCTGTTGCCCTACTAAAGGATTAAATGTTTTTTCTATTTCTTCTGCTAATTTACAAACTTCAAATTCTGTAATGTGCTTACCTCGAAGTTCGTAAATTGATTTAATCAAAGCTAATAAATATGCTGACGAAGATGCTAATCCTGACCCGGAAGAAAATACGTCAGAAGTCATAAAACAATTAAGATGCTCTACATCTAAATGTTTAAAACAATTTCGCACTAATTCATTTTCAATGTCATCTATATTATTAACAGATTCTCGTTTAGAATAATTAATAATGTATTTTTTGTCTAATGAAGTTGCTCCAAAGATATCTTGATGAAGTGTAATGTAAGTATGTAAATTAGATGCAAAGCTAATTACAGACCCAGTATTGTATTTTTCTAAAAATTTAGGATGATCTGTAGAGCCTCCTACTAAAGAAATTCTTAAAGGACATGCAGTTATTATCATACTAATTTTCTAAAACTATTCGCAGCTACTACTCTCATACTTTGATCAAACTCTGCAAACTCTTTATGTTGAGTTTCATTTCTAGAGTGATTAGTTCTTTTCAAAGGATGGCCTGTATTGTGACCTTTCAAGTAATATGCAATATTATATAAAGGCACTTGTTTAAGTTGGCAATAAGTAAAGAAATATGAATCTTCGCCGCACATATGAAGTTCAGGGTCAATAAAAGGTGTTGGCATATTTGGACTTAAACATACTAACGCGCCGTCGCCTTTATAATAATCATTTGAAGTTATGCTATGCATCATACTAAATGAATCATTAAAAGAATTTAATTCTTCTATAGATAGTGAACCTTCTCCTGTTACAAATTTATTATTTATTGATCGAACTTGCTCTAAACTAAATTGCTGAAACGCTTCGTGTTCTGTAGGAGTCCAAGATGTATCCCACATTTTCTTTTGTTTAATAGTAACTATAAATGGATACGTTTGATTTGCACTGAATATACTTTCTATATAACCAAAATATGTATTAGGTACTAAACAATCCGCCTCACCCCAAATAGTAATATTATTAGCATCATAACATTCTCGACGCCAATCGCCTACATTGTAAAAATCGTCTTCATCAGTCTTCCATGTTATTTCAGACTGTGATACTAAATCATCTTTTAAAAGGCTATCAAACATTTCGTCAATACTTTTATTAATTGGAGTATCAAACCGAGTTTGTTTATTAAAACATAATTTAACTTTTACTTCTAAGTTTGTATTCTGAATAGCTTCTTTAAGAGATTGTATAGACTCTAGAGCCATTTCAGTTTCAAACCAAGTTACGTGCATTTGATATAGTATGTGCATTAATTGTACATATTTGGAGTTACTGAATATTGTTGTTGTTGTATTATATGATTAAATTTTATCCAAGAAGGATAATATAAATCATTAGTGTTTATGTGTTCATTATTTGGCCCAAACCATGGTGTCGGTGCAACAATAATTCCGTTATTTTGATTTAAGTATGCTCCCCACCAAGCAAATGTGCTATTAGACATTATTAAATGTTTCATTTTACTCATAAGAAATAACTGCACCCCAATTGAACTTTCAACATAATTAACTTGATCGCCAAACACAGATTTGCACCATTCAATATCATCAGAAAAAATATAAATTTGATCAATATTATTTTTAAAATGTTTATTAATAACATCTTGATAATAATCTGCAGTTAGCACACAATGGTTATGTTGCAACATAAGATAATCACCTCTTCTTACTGAAATTCCCAAAGAGTTTTCGGATATATAGTATTCAGATAGTATATTAGAAATTTCCGTAGAAGGTTTAAAATACTTATTAATTAATAAATCTTTAATATCTTCAAAATATTTCCATGACTGAAAAAATCCGGATATGTTTAAATTGTCAGTGCCTTCTATTTTAGCATACTCAAAAGATGGTTCGTTATATTCAATAGGAGATTCTAACTTACCTATATTAAATTTATAATCAAATATACTTAAGTCGACAGGAATATCACCTCTATGACCAGCATAGGTCAATTCAGGAACCGTAAATTCAACTCCTAATTGATTTGCAATAGAGGCAATCGTAGCTATTTGAAATAAGTTATTACCTAACCTTCCATTGAAATTGCATGATATCATAAACTAGTTTGTCGTTTTCCTATTGCTAACATACTTTTATAAAAGTGTACATAATCTATATTACGTTCATCATAATCTAAAAACTGCCCGTTAATTTCAGAATAACCACAAAAGCTTTTGCCATTAAGATTTACTTTATCAACTAAATTTTTAAAATAATTAACTCCGGTAATATGATGGTCTGCCCATCTACTTTGAGGCACATATGATGTATGCATATCTTCTAAAAAATACAAACCTCCTGGCGTTAATCTAGGAAATAAAGTTTCATATGAAACAATTTGTTGTTTCCAACTATGGCCTCCGTCATCTAATATTACTTCAAAATGACCATAAGTATTAGCTACATCATTTAAAAATTTAATGTCAGTTTGATCTCCAATATGAATATGTATTCTGTCTTCTTCAAATTCTTTACATCTAGGATCTATGTCAATTGCTACTATAGTAGCTTTAGGAAAATACTCTTTCCACATTTTTACAGACGCTCCATCAAAGACTCCAATCTCTAATAAATTAAATTCAATATCTCTATACGACTCTAAATACATACTGTATTTACTGGTATATAAATGCGCATTAGGTCCTTTATCAGTTCCGTATTTTTCTGCTAAACTATCTAACATCATAACTTTCTCCATATTTTCTTAAATCTAAATATAAGGATTCCATATCTGAATTCCTAAAATAATTATACATATTAGTTTCTGCATTTCTACAAAATTCACTAACTCCTATTTCAATTTTATTTTCTTTAAATGTTAATGAATTCATGTGCGTTATAGTATTTGTATCAGACACTATAGTTTTTAAATTGTTTTGTTCTGTAATGCAGCCTGTGTAAAAGTCTAGACCCCATCCGTAGATTAACTCATTAGGGTATTGTTTAATTTTTTCTAACACGTCCCTTCTAATTAAAGGACATTGAAAATCTACCCATTTAACTTCACGCAATCCTTGACCCCAGTTCCACATTTGTTTCCAATGACATTGATCCATGGATGCGTTAATAACTGAAGGAGAATATACTGCTGCATCCGATTGTTTAGCTTCTTTAAGAGAAGTAGTTAAGAAAGAAGGTCCGTGAAATACTAAATCGTTATTTAAAAAATAAAGATAATCATGATTAGTAGTAAGAAAATAATCTAAAACTACATTGAACCCTCCTCCAAAGAATACATTTTCTTCTAATTGATGAGTTGTTGAAACTGCTAGCGGTTCTTTTTTAGAACCATTATCAACTACAATTAATTCACATTCTTTAAATAATGGATCTTTTTGTAATTGGTTTACTAAGTTATCTGTCCATAAAGGCAGATTATGATTAAGGGTTGCTATTAACATATATCTTTCCAATTAATTGCTGGAGATAATAATGATTCCATACAGTGAGTTGATAATCCTGGAATTGGGGTAAGCACAAATCTATTTCTTGTCTCGGCTAAATATAAAAATTTAGGATGATCGCCAGGCCCTCCTGTGTTTACATCTTCATCCTCATCAAATATTTTTTTAGTAATTACATAACTACCACAAGTACTCGGAGTGGTTCTCCAATGATGTGTTTCAGATGTGAATATTTTTGATACTAAATTATCATAATCAGGAAGGAAATATTTATCTCCATGATCATATAAACTTACATAATTCAAATTATCATAAGTAGAAAATAACTCTACAATTTTATCTACCCAATTATCTACATGTAAATAATCATTTTCTAAAAAATAAATTAAATCGTTATCACCTAAGTTTAATGATTTAACATACTTATAAGTTTCAAGATATGAACCATATTCTGTTCTTGCATATATAGTATGCAAAGTGTATTTGTCTTTATATTTTCCTATGAAATTAGTATCGACGTCGCCATCCATTACAACATGTAAGTCGACGTTTTTACCTTCTATAGTTTTTAAAAGATTTACAAAACATTTTTCAAAATCAAACCAATTAGGTCTGTTTTTTAAATCATTGCCTTGTATATTATAATGTCTGTAAAATATATGAATTTTTTTCATTAGTCTTGATTTTTTTTATAAAAACGATTTTCTTTCGGCTGATACCATTCAACTAACGAAGCTGGAACTCTAGAATGATATCCTAATAGTTCCTGTAATTCCTCGCTGAATGTATTTATTTTGTCATATCCCAAAGCTCTAGGATAATCTAATAACTGCTTCATGAATGGTTTGCTAATTGTAATTGGAATAGCTCGTCTACCTTCTTGTGTAGTGTTCGGAGCGGCTGCGTGCCATACATTGGCATTGAATATTAAAATATCTCCTTTTTTACCAGTAGCTTGAATAGCATTATTAAAAAATTCTTCGTCGGATGGTTTTCTCTCATCTAAATGAGATTTCGGTAATAAGTAAGTACCTCCATTTTCAATTGTAAAATCATCTAGCATTAACAGACAATTTAACATCATTGGAAAGTCTCCAGAATAAAACCTAAGATCTCTGTGCACTACTGCTGAAAAATTAGGTTGATTAGGTAAGTTATTTAATGCGCTTAATGAATTTAATATACACTTGCTATCAAAGTAACAATCTTGTAATTCTTGAATAAATCCTTTATCAAGTAATTGTTGCAGAAGTTCAATGAATGTATTATCACTTAATAAAGCATGCAATGCAACTCCGTCAGATTTAATATCACTGTTATTTTCAATTTGAATTTTTTTATGTTCAATAAATGCTTTATCGACAGCAGTGATAAGCTTATTTAATAATTCATATGATATTCTTTCTTTAAGAATTACATACCCATTATTTTTTAATTCTGAAACTTCTTGTGTTATCATTTTAAAAATTTTTCACCTTTTTCGCGATTCCTAATAATTTTTGCTGGGTTGCCATATACTAATACATTGTCAGGTAATGACTTAGTTACTAAACTACCAGCACCTATTACTGTATTCTCTCCTATTTCTACTCTATCAAAAATAGTAGCTCCTAACGTTATTGCTGAAAATTTACCTAACTTAACATATCCTCCAGTTATTGAACCAGCTGATATGCTAGCATAATCTTCAATTATACAATCATGTTCTATCTGAGCTCCTGTAGCAAAAAAAGTAAAATCTCCTATAATTGCTTTTGGATTGAATATACATCCTGCCATGACAGTAATACCTACTCCTAATTTTACATTGTTACCTATTATAACAGATGGGTGAATTGCATTAACAAATACAAATTCAGGAACTAATTTTTTAATTTGATTAGATACATAGTACCTAGACCAATTGTCTCCAATAGTTATGAGCCCTCCGGTAATTTTGTATTTATCTATTATTTCTTTAATATCTTCTTGACGACCTAAAATTGGATATCCAAATCTATCAGCACCGACATCTTGAATAGAATCAATTATACCTACAATTCGGTATTTACCTTCTTTTTCAATTATATCTATTGTATAATGAGCTTGGTTACCTCCTCCAATCAATACTATATTTTTCATTATCTATTTGCTTCAGTATATACTTTGAATTTAGATAAATCAGGATAAGGCAATTCTAAATCTTCATTGTGCTTTGGTTTACCTTCTCCGTTATAAAATTGATTCATAAGTAAAAGACCTCTAGCTGCTAACTCAGGCATCATGTAAAAGTTCCAACCTAACATATCTAAATTATCATCATGATAAGAACATTCTCTTCTTCCAGAATATCTTGCTCGTTTAAACCAAAGATATGCATCGTGGTTGTCAGTTAATATAGCTCCTCCTTTAGATAATTTAAAATGTTTATAAGGACCTGTAAATGAAATACACATATGAGTTCCTGGTTTGTACATATTTGAAGTAAAGCATAACGCAGAGTCCCATACATTAGTAGGAGCTAATTGATATGCACCTTTTATGGTTTTACCATCTACAGGAGAGAATTTAACTTTAGCTCCGGCATGAATAATCTCACACGGTACAGAAGGATAAGTTCGAGATGGTATTGTAATTTCTTTGCCTTTAACCTTTTCATACATTAAAGATAAAAACAATGCATTTGATTGATTGTCAACAGTCACTACGTACGGAGCTCCGGTATATTCTGCTAACGCTTTTTCAAAATCTTCTGTAATTTTATAAATTCCGTTTGCCATTATATATTAAATTTATTTTCTACAATATTATATTCGTAATTGTGTACAAAATCAGTACCATTAAATGGTCTACTAAATTCTTCTTCAACTAAAGCTTTCCAATTAGTGTCACTCGTATGACCCCAATTTTTTACTTTATTCAACATTTCTTCTTTAGTACGAACCCACGAAAAATGATGTATCATAGGTTTATCGTCTTGCAATACTAAAAATTGTTTAGGCACATTAAGATACTCAAACATTTGCTCTCTTTCACAATGAACATCATTTGGATTGATATTAATTAAATGCTTTCTTATTAATACTGGTGCGCATTCAAAAGACTTAGATTGATATATAGGGTCTCTAAAATACCAATAGGTAGCTAATTTATACGTATCATACGATTCAAAAGTATTGCTATGAACAAATTTATTAAATAAATCAGCTTCTAATATTTCATCTGCATCTAAAAAAAGTACCCATTCACATTCATCAGAAACTAAAGAATTTCCTAATATTCTAGACATATTGTGCCAGTACCTAGGATGCTTTCCAGTATGCCATTCAAATATAGAAAAGTTAACTTGCGGATATTTAGAAGCTAAAATTTCAATAGATTCTATATCTTCAGGATCTCCTCCAAAAAGATGGTCACTTATCGGCACTATAACATTATCACTGATCAATAAAGCTTGGTCTAGACACTTTTCTATGAATCTATGATCATTACTACAATAGCATATTACTACTGCTAGTTTATTTAATTTAGTTTCCATTTATTTTTTAATAAAAGAACCCCAAAGTGCGTTTTTAAACATGTCGTAATTGTAAGGCTCTAAATTGTTATCATTAACTGCTTGAGCAATATTTACATAACTTGATTCAGCAGCTGTTTTCCATCCTATAGCTTCCATAACTGCTGCATAGTCAGCTTCATCATGAGCATAATCATGGCACATAATTACATCTCCTTGTTTAAGGAAAGGTGCATATACTTCAAATTCTTTTTCTTTATGACCTCCGTCACATAACAATAACGTTTTACCTGGAGCTTGTATTAATGCTTTAATCTCGTCCATAACTTGTTGATCAAAACAATCGCCTTGACGAAAATCTATAGCATCATTATTAATTTCTTTAGGTTGAAAAGTAATATCATAACAAACTAATTTAGTTGTATTTTTTTTATTTCTATGTAACCAAAGAGATAGTGCACCTCTGTGAAATCCTATTTCTACAATTGTAGAAAAATCATTTAGTATTGAATTAAATGCAGGTTCTATTTTAGGAGTCTGTGCTGCAATTACTCCGTCTACTTTTAAAAAATGATCCATTTGTTTTTATTTTAAAATTACTAAGCCTGTGCCTGAATGGTGGCCTATATTACTGATATCATGTTTTTCGTCTGTGATAAAATTCCAAAATTCCGTCATTTGATGATTTAGATAAATATCATCTAATAATAGGATTCCTTTATATCCTATAGTTTTTAAATGTTTATAAAATTCATGTTCAAATTCACCTAGGTGGTCTGTATCTAATATAATAAACTTACTTGATAATATTAAAGATTCATATTCTTTATTAATAATATTATCAACTATGAATTCTATATTATCTGGATAATCTGAAATATTTCTAAGTCCAAAATTAATGTCAAAGGATTTTACTTGATTAGTTGGATTGTGAGCTAGCGCTAGAGCTGAACATCCTTTATACGTGCCTATGTCCAATAAAACAGAATCATTAAATTGTGTGCTATAATATGCTAATAATTTATAATGTTCCTGTCCTGGATTTCCTAGATAATAATTTCTATACTCATCTTCATTAATTAGATGTGCATTATTAGAGAGATCTATTAAGTTTAATTCTGTTTCGTTTATCATTGCTTAAATTGTTGTATCATTCCGAACTCGTTAAATATAGGCATTTCTTTCCATTTATCCAACCATTTCATTACATTTTTTTGTTCTGCGTCTTTTTGTCTTTGAGATGACTGACCGTCATTTTCTTCTAATCTGTGCGAACCTCTTGCTCCAAAGTGCCATACTATAGATGAAAATGGAAGTACAAATCTTACTCCATGATTTAACATTCTTAAGAATAAATCCATATCATCCCAAGATGTTGGTGCGAATCTTGGATCGTTTCCTCCTACTTCATCCCATACAGATTTCTTTACTAAACCCGAAACTCCTTCTCCTTTTGGAATTTCAAAATAGTCATTTATTTCTTTAAACTCTTCAATCCAATTCTCTAGAGCTTGAGCTAAAAAATTATCATGATAACATCCAAAAATATCTTTATCTATTAATAGCGTACCGTATCTTTGAGGAGAATTAAACATATTAGGTTCTATTCTATATGAATTGACCCATAGGGTTTCTTCAGGATACTTTTCATGAATTTTTAGTAATTCTATATCCCAATCCTTAGTTACATAAAAATCTGAATGAAGGAAATTGATGTATTCAGTTTCTACTTTATCAGCACAAAAATTCATTCCGCCCCCAATTCCTTTAGTAGCTTCAGAGTGAGTATCTATGTAATATGTAATATTATATGTTTCTGCATTTTCAGCTAGCCATTCATTAGTACCATCTGTACAATTTTCTGCGTGAATTATAAAGGGAGCGTCTTTATAAAAAGAGTTCTTCCTTACTGACTCCACTGCTAACTTTAAGTATGGTAGGTTATTGTAGGTAGAAATACAATGAGTTAGTGGACTAGAGTGTGTCATAATAGTTGTTTTGTTTTTCTTGTCTATCAATTGTTTTTGGATGATACAGACAATATGATTCTTCTGCTGGAAGTAGCGTGGAGGTTTTATGCCCTTGAATTACTTCATGAACTTTATTCTTCCATTTTATGCTAGGAGCATTTCTATAGATTCTCCATTGATAGTCTGGAAAGTTCACCCAGCCTTTCTCGTTTACATTCCATCTCCATTGTCGGATATGGTCGTGAGTAAGTCCTTCTACCGTATTGATTCTTGGTACAAGAAATACATCTACATCTCTATTTACTTCTAAAATATAAGGAATGTTAGCAATTAATTCTTCGCTAGGCATTTCATCAGCATCTATTTGAAAAATGTAATCTCCACTACAATTGTCAGTTAAGTTATTTTTAAATGCAGCGAAGTCATTATTTAATGCAAAGCTCACAAATTTAATTTTATCTTCAAATATTAAATCATTAATATAATTTTGTACTGCTACTGTATCCATTGAAGGGTTAGTTAATTCATCTTGTTGAATTACTATTTCATCTTGATTTCTTTTAGTAGATAAGATAAAAGAGACCAATTTCTTGATCTCTTCTATTTCATTACATACTGTTATCGCGTAACTAATTTTCAACTGGCTCAACTTTTTTAAGTTTAGGTAATTCAATTTTTTTCAATTGAGGTAGTTTTAGCTGAACTTGCTTTGGAAATTCAGGAAGTCTAGAATCTAAAATAGCTCCTACTTTTTCAGTCATAGCTTCAAAAGAAAAATTAGTTTTAATATGATGATAAGTCTTTCTAGATTTTTCTAAATACTTTTTATATTCTTTAAACACGTCTTTCATATATGCAGACGCTTGCCCATAATCTATAGTAAACCATTCAGATTCTAAATTTAAAACTCCTTTCCATGCAGCTGAAGGATGAACTCTTGTCATAGTACCATTTAGTAACACTGACGAATCTGGTTTTAAGAAATCTAAATGACCTGACCAATTCGTAGTGATAATAGGCTTACCTGTTAGGGCAGCTTCAATTAAAGGTCTACCAAAGCCTTCACCTTTTGTAAATGAAACGTGTACTTTTACTTTAGGATGATTGTATAAATCATTAACTTCTTTATCTGTGAAATCTCCATATGCTAAATATACATTAGGTAAATTTTTAGAATCTATAGTAGCTTTGATAGCATTTATTTTTTCTGCTAAAACAATTTTATCAGATACTGATATCGTACCTCCTGAAGTCTTTAATACTAAGGCAGGAGCTTTAGCTTTATTTTTAAATGATTCATAAAAGGTTTTAATCATACCTCCTACATTTTTTCTATCTTCTCCTAAATCGCCTGGCAACCAATGACCTACAAATAGAAAACAAAAATCTTCAGGAATATTATCAAAGATTTCAGCTACATTAGCTTCTGCCGTATATTTCTTTTGAAAAGTATCTAATCTAACACCTTCAAATAAAACTTCTACGGGAGTAGTCAATTTAAGCGATTCTACAATTTGACCAGTTCTGCTATCTTTTTTATCAAAGGTAGTCCCTTCAAATACAGCTTTAGCGTGCTCAGAAGAAGCTAGTACTAAATCCATTCTGTTGCAACCTTCTAACCAAGTATGATCACATAAATTAGTTTCAATACCTGCAGTCACTCCAATGTTGTACTTTCCAACTTTTTGAAATTCATTAGGCACTGTTACTTGCATAAATATTTCTGGCTGCTGTGATAAATTACCGACTAATATTCTATCTAGAATGTCAGTGTCTAATTCTGTCAATGCATTCATTGGAGTCGCTCCCCAACGAGTGCTTACTATTTTAATATCAAACTTGTCTAATGCAATAAGAGCTCTAACTAAATCACGGGATCTTTCACCATAACCTGATCGAGTACCTACCGGAGCTTGAAATACTAATACTGGTTTACTCATAACTATATTTTTATAAATTCTGTTCGTTTTCTAGGTTTCCAATTTGCAAAACAGGTATTAACATGCTCTATAACATTGTTACCCATTGATTCAGCTGATAACCCAACTTCTGGTTTTAAGTAATGCTCTCTACCTAATTGACCTACTCGTTCTCTTTCTTCATGTGAGGTATCATACCATTCTTTAAATTTCAATCCAGTATCTTTATAAGACGCAATGTCATCGAAGATATATGGCGTAGGAATAGAACCTTGAAGAGTTCTTACTGCTGGAAAAGTAGGTTTAGCCCATTCACCACAATCTTTATATCTACCTTCTGCATTAGTTTGAAATTCATCACAATAATCATCTGCAGTTAAATAAGTACCGTCTTCTTTCTTGAATCCACATTGATCTTGAAGACCTCCTGTTACATTAACTACTATAGGAGTACCTGCCATTACAGCTTCAGCTGTTCCTAATCCAAATCCTTCATTAGAAGCAATATTAGCAGAAATGTCTGACATATTGTAAAGGAAGTTTAATTCTTTAGTTGATACTATTCTTGAAGGAGTAAACTTTACTTTATACATTGGACAAAGTTCTTTAATTACTGCAACTAAATCCGTACCTGCTTCTTCAGCTGGTTCTGTATGAAACAATAATAAACATTTGTCTGCTTTTTCTTTTGGCAGAGAATCACAAAATTCTTTATAAGCTAATATTAAATCTGAAGTATGCTTCCTTCTAATGTTTCTAGCGTTATGGAATATAGTAAATTCAGTGCCTTCAGGAATTATATTCTTTTTATATTCTGCAAACTCATTCCATTGCTCATGAGTTTCTGTAATTGGGAAGAATTGTTTGTGATTAATACCGTGTGGAGTATAAGTAATTTGCCAATCTTCATAACCAGCTCCTTTTAATACTTGTTTAACGATATTGTGAGTTTGTTTTGAAATGCACATTAACAAATCACATGATTCGTAATATGGTCGATTATACATTGGATATGGAGTATCGTCCCAAATTGTATAATACATCAATGGCATCATTTGACGCAATTCATGCTCCATTGCATATAACCAACCCCAAAATCTAGGATCTGTAAAGTGCAATACAGCATCTGGCTTTTCAAGTTGTATTAATTCTCTTAATACTTCTTGGTTTCCATAATCATTGAAACAATAAATTTTTACGCTAGCGTCTTCAACTCCTGTATGCTGTATTGTGTCAGCTGATAAATCAAATACCTTTCCAGCGTCTGGATGATTAATTCCAGCGCCTAATTGTACCCAATCAAATTCTTTTACAGAGTTTAAGACAATTTCACGGGACATAGTTGCAATTCCTGAATGCATACGTAAGTCATCCGATAGTAGTAGTATCTTTTTCTTTTTTGACATAACCTTAATTTAACCTTTATTAATTTAATATAAATATGTAATTCTTATGATTATCGATACTTTATCGACTACAATTTTTACAATATTTTGGAGGAACTGTTTTGACTTTTTTAGCCAATTTAATTGTGTATTTGTGTCCACAATCCAAACACGTAAAAGTCTTTTTAACAGGAATTTCAGAAATTTTAGATTTGATCATATATTTAATTAAGATTTTTCATTTACAATAACAACAGGCTTTGAATGTTTTTGTGCCATTGTCACGGCATGATTTGAACCTTTAGATGCTACATTAGAATCTATGAAGGCAACCATTTTATCACAATACTTCGCAATTAACTCATTTCTATGAAAGAATTGAGTAGTATGAAAAGGCTTACTATAATATGAATCTGGCATCACTGAATATAAATTCTTTACAGTATGCGCAGGATTGAATTCTCTATAATTAACTCCTAGCTCGATAGAATACTTTTTAGCATACTTATCAGCTCCTGAAGGACAACCGCCTGATATAATTTCCAATTTATCTCCAAACGTTTGTTTAAGTTTGAAAATCATATCTCTTATTTTTCTTTTATTCTCGTATTCTCTAGACCCTATAATTGCAATCTTGATTCTGTCTGGGTCTGAACTTAATGAATTCATGACTTTGTACTTGTTTATCATTTTATTCTTTTATCTTTAGGACATAAATCTTCTCTATTTGCAAACTCACACCATCTACAATTTTTCAATCCAGCTAATCCAATAGCAGGATGAACTGCAGCGTCATTATAAGAACCGTCTGTATTGAAACTAGTAGCTACAAAATTTGCAATTTCTTTTTGTAATTTATTTCTAGTAGGCTTACCTGAAGCTGGAACGAACTCTTGAACTCTTTTTTGTGGGTACATAAACCCTTCAATAAGCTTTCTTTTTACAATGAAATACTTAATATCAATTGACTCTTCATCATACCCATATTGTTTTGCAAAGTAAGACTTATACAATACCAATTGAGAAGCTTTGGTTTTATCTGCTTTCGCATATTGATTCCAACCTTTAGTGCTCGTTTTAAAGTCAATAATAAGTATCTTACCAGTTGCCTTTTCACGTAATACAATATCCAAGAACCCATTCATGATAACTTTTTCATTATCTTCAGATGCTTGAGTGTAAAGTGGAATTTCAATTCCTACCAATTCATGAGTTTGATTAGAGAAGTAAGCTCCTCTATGTCTTTTAATCCAATCAAGAATTGCAAGTCCATCTAAATAAAATTCTTGCAATTCTTGCGGATTTGAAAAATGCACACCTTCTAAATTGGAAACTTCTAACATATAATTTTGAATCATTTGCTCGTGCAAGCATTCTGATAAATTAAGTCGATCTGCTTCCTTAATAGATTTAGTGAACATAATATGTAAGTACCATTGTATAGTCTCGTGAAAGGCAGTACCAAATACCATATGTATTGAAGGGCCTCCTAATCGAACTCTATCTACATAATTCAATTTCCATTTCTGTGGACATGAACTCCACATTGCAAACTGACTATACGATATCGTTTTATCGCCTTCTTTCTTTTCCGGCACAACTGCTTTAAACAATTGACCTAATGCACTTACTCCCATACTTACTAATTTATTTTATAAAGATAAGGAATTCTATTGTAGGAACCTAATTATAACCCAGCAAATATTAGCAACTTTTCAGCTTCTAGAATTTCATATACTTTGTTTTTTAAGTCACTTAAATCTCCATCATTGGAAATTACATAGTCCCAATCTGTTACATGATCTAATGCAACCTCTGAAGCATGTTGAGCTTGTTTGTCATCTGTCTTTCTGCCTGGTCTGTGTACTTTAATACTAATTCCTTTTTGGTCACGCACAGCATCTAATTCATTTGGAAATCTAGTGTCTGTGATTATCCAATTTGGATATACTGCTGATTCCTCTGATAATTCAGTTTCCAACGCTCCTACTAAATAATGAGTAGGTTTATAATCAGACATTAAAGCATTTACCCAAACATTCTTATGTAATCCATTACGCATTGCTTCAGTCCCTAACAATTGAAGTAGATCTCGCACTGACATTGATTGAGTAGTTTTATATCTGCCAGACTGAACTTCTCTGTCCCAACATTCTGGGAGATTAGTATATTTAAAGTCTTGATCTTCAAATTTTTCTTTTGGTATACCTGAAACTATTTCTGCAATTGTTTTAAGTTTACCTGCCCACTTTTGAATTTCCCATTTGTGGTATGGAGTGCATTCTTGTATAATTTGCGCAACGGTGTCTTTACCGCTACCTATTTTACCTGTAACTGATATTATCATTTTGCAACTTTCGGCTTTAATAAATTGTCTATTTCTTTATCTGACTTTCCATATAATTTAACTATGGAACGAATCTCTCCAACGTTAGTAGACTCCAAGAGCTCTATATATTCCGTAGCTTCTTTTTCACTCACACAGAAGTGCTGTGACAGTAATTCGACTAACTCTGCGCTGTATTTATCAGCCTTCTTACCTTTAATGTACTTATTGAATTGTCTTTGTTTAGGAAGAAACTCGTAATACAATTTATAGGTTTCTGCAGGCGATATTTGACCTATTGTATATCTTTGCAATTCATTAATTACTTCGATAAAATCCATATTCATAGACAACCATCTATTAATAATAAATGGAGTAAATGACTTTTGATCGACTTCGCTAATAGAATGCCAGGGCTTCTTCTTATCTGTTAAGTTTGACATATGGTCAAAGATAGAAGCAGCCCCGGTTCCTGTTGATTTAGGTTTAGACACTTAAATCAAACTCTTTATTAACATTACCACAGGCAGTGCACATATAAACTTCTACAGGAAGAATTCCATCTTGAGGTTGACCTGTTATAAGCTTTGAAACTTTTCTAAATTTCATTGCTTTTATAAACATATCGTTATCACATTCTTCATTATCACATAAAATTGGAATTGTCTTTGTGATATCTATCTTTGGGCCTTGAGCCCCGACTGGTTGTTTTTGCATTGTATTATTATTTTTTGTTTGCTTTGAATATACCTTTTTGTATTTTATTGTTAAGGTCGATTTGTCTTTGTATATCTGCTTTTGCAATATTTGCCATTTCAATTTGAGCTTCTCCAGATACTCTAGTTAAACATACACCATCCCATGCTTCAGTAACAGCTTTTTTTAATTTAACTGTCTCTGAATCTACAACTGTTTCTTTAGTTACGTTAAATTTAGAATAATCTCTTAAAGTCGGATCTGCTTGATATGTCATTAACTCTTGCAAACGCTCTGGACTCTCTAATATGTAATTTACATTAATGCCTTCTTCCGGAGTAAACATAGGCTCACGTACAGGCTCTTCTTGCTTTTTACTAAATAGATTAGTAAAAAATTTAATAAGTCGTTTCATAATATTATCTATTTTGTTCTAATTGTACAACGTTTTCTCTCCAAGCTTGAGCTACCATTACTAAATCATTATTAGCATTTGCAAACAATTGATTTTCTTCTTCAAGCTCCTTTATTCTTCTAGATAGTTCCTTATTTTCCTTTTGTAAATGTTCTGTTTTAGAATTTACAAATTCTGGCATTATGCCAGAAAGTCTTTCTAGAAACATATCTGCTGCCTCTGTAGGGGTATATCCTTTACCAATCACAATTTGGCCTTCTCTATTTATTTCAAAAATTAATTCTGTTGCAGGATCTTTAAATGAAATAACAGAGGTATCCATTGGAGATATTTTAGTGATTGGACTGTTCAGCCGACTGTCAATCTTCATATTCTTCCAAGGCTCAGGAAAATTCAATCTAGACATTTTTAGTAAATTTCGTTAAGTATTTTTACAAACATAGCACATACATTAATTTCTTTATCAACTGCAAAAGCATCTTGATATTGAGCTTCTGCAATGATAAGAATAATAGATGCGATGTGACCTGTCGCAAAAGAATCTAAATTATCATACAGATGTCTGTATAATGCTGTATAGTCTTTTACTTGAGAATCTGCTAACAGCTGACGAATTGAAGTAAACAATTGTTTTTTATCCGGCTTTGAGGCTAACAATTCAATAACCTTGTCCATGTAATTGGATGCAATTAAAGATTGTTTGTCTACTTTCAATTCGCCTTTCACTACTTGACGCTGGCAGGAGTTAAGTATCCTACGGATATCAGGATACCCTGCATTAATAATAGAAACCAGGTCCTCTGGCTTAAACGTAACCTTTTCAGCTTGAAGAATCTCATTAACACGAATAGCAACGTCTTTCTTTGAAGGAGGCGTAATACCTAATACTTGGCAACGTGATTGAATTGGGTCAATTACTTTTTCAACATAGTTACATGTTAAAATAAATCGAGTCGTTTTCGAAAACGTTTCCATCAAATTTCGAAGAGCTGCTTGTGCATTCGGAGTCAAGTAGTCAGCTTCGTCAAGGATTACTAATTTCCATTGACGAAAGCCTATTGTGCTAGCAAAACTTTTAATCTTTTCTCTAACAGTATCTACATTGTTTTCATCTGATGCATTGATATACATCAAATCACAATCTATATTTTTAGCAATTAATTTTGCAAGAGTAGTTTTACCTGTTCCTGCAGTTCCATAAAGGAGTAAATGCGGAACATCTCCACTTTCAAGATATATCTTTACCTTTTCTACAATTGCTTGATTACCTACGTAACCGTCTAACTGCTCCGGTCTATATTTTTCTACCCAAAGGGTATGTTCCGAATTTCCAAACATTATGATATCGTTAATTTAACTAAGAAATAAGTTGATGAATAATCAGCATTTGTAAAAGTTACTCTTGCTAATCCTTTAGATGACACTTCTAACAACCCAGTCGCATCAGCATTTGCGTTTAAGATTTCCTTAAACAATTTTGCCGAAAAACAAACTGTGTCCATTGAAGCAGTCTCTACAGTGTCTGTCGAGAATACAATTCTATTTGTGTTCACACTTGAGTGGTTGATAATAATTTTAGTTTCTTCACCATTGGACTCTACACCAAAATTATCTGATTCTGGCAAAGCATTCGCTGCCTTTTTAAAGTTATTCGCGAAGTCTTTATTCAACTCAATCTTTACATCAAAGTCAGGCAATGACTTCAAATTAGGAACTTGTCTGATAACTGATAAGTCAGCTAACATATAAGTTACATTTGTGCTAGAATCTTTAAAATTCATAGAGTAAATCTTTTTGTCTACTTCCCCAAAGGTAATATCCATTTTCTCATCTACTGCACTCAACATTTTTACTAATTGAGAAGTGGCATAAACACCTAAGTCAGCATCAGAAGCTTCAAAGTTATTTAAAACTACCTCGCCAATTACATTTTGGTCTGCACTAATAAAGTTAGTACTTAATTTTTTGTCTTTCACGACTAATTTGGCACTATCTGTATTACCTGCCAAGAAGTAACGGTTAATAAAACCAATAAACTTACTTTTTTCCATTTTAATTTGTATTTAACTTAATATAATAATTCTGATTAATATTCTTGACCATGTTGAGGTTGTTTATTTTCTTCCGGAATCGGCACTAAGGCACATTCCGTTGTCATAATCATAGATGCTACTGAAGCAGCATTTTGCAATGCAACTCTAGTTACTTTAGTTGGGTCGATAATACCAGCAGCTACCATATCTACATACTCACCTGTCTTTGCATTATACCCAAACTCTTTTGCAGACTGCATAACTTCTTTAACTACTACTGAATCTTCTACACCTGCATTGATGCAAATTTGTCTTAAAGGAGATTCAATAGCTTTTCTAATAATTTGTATACCTACAGTTTCATCTTCATTGTCACCTTTCAAAGACTCTAGAGCTTTAATAGTATTTAGCAAAGCTACTCCTCCACCTGGAACGATTCCTTCTTCAATAGCGGCTCTTGTAGCATGTAAAGCATCATCAACTCTATCTTTCTTTTCTTTCATTTCAACTTCAGACGCAGCTCCAATATAAAGAATTGCAACACCTCCAGTTAATTTTGCTAAACGATCTTGATACTTTTCTTTTTCAAAGTCTGATTTAGCTTGATCAATTTGACCTTTAATTTTAGTAACACGCTCTACAATTGCTTCTTTTTCGCCGGCTCCATCTACAATTGTACAAAAGTCTTTACCTACAATTACCTTTGCAGCTTGACCTAAATGATCTAATTCAGCATCTTCTAATTTATAACCACCTTCTTCAAATAAAGCAGTACCTCCTGTTAAGATAGCTATGTCTTCTAACATATCTTTTCTTCTGTCTCCAAATGCAGGAGCCTTCACAGCACATACTTTTAAACCAGCTCTCACTCTGTTTACTACTAAAGTAGCTAGCGCTTCTTGATCTACATCTTCTGCAATAATTAATACAGGTCGACCTGACCCAACTGCTTTTTCTAAAATAGGAAGTAAGTCAGTCATCAAACTAATCTTTTTATCATAGATTAAGATTAATGGATTTTCCAATTCACATTCCATTTTATCTGTGTTAGTAACAAAATAAGCTGATAGGTAACCTCTGTCAAATTGTAAACCTTCAACAGTCTTCAATTCAGTTTCCATACCTTTAGCTTCTTCTACAGTAATCACTCCGTCTTTACCAACACGTTTAACTGCTTCTGCAATTAACTCTCCAATAGCTGAATCGTTATTTGCTGATATAGTAGCTACCTGGACAATTTTAGAATTGTCATCTCCTACACTAATAGAAGACTCTTTTAAAGATTCAATAACAGCATCAACTGCTTTATCGATTCCTCTTTTCAAATCAACTGGATTAACGCCAGTGCCAATAGCTTTTAAACCTGAAGTCATAATTGCTTGAGCTAATACAGTCGCCGTAGTAGTTCCATCACCAGCTAAATCATTAGTTTTTGAAGCTACCTCTTTAACCATTTGTGCTCCCATATTTTCTAACGGGTCAGCTAATTCAATTTCTTTTGCAACTGAAACTCCATCTTTTGTAATTACGGGACTACCAAATTTCTTTCCAATTACTACATTACGACCTTTTGGTCCTAATGTTACTTTAACCGCGTTTGCTAATTTATCAACGCCACTTTTCAAACCGTTGCGACTATCTAAATCGAAATAGATTTCTTTTGCCATAATTTAATTACTTTGTTTTTAATAGTTTTTGTTCTTTTTTAAGTTTTTTCATATCTACTGAATCAAATGCTGTATAGTCGAAGAATTCAGTTGCAACTTCTTTTGCAATATTCATTACATTCTCTCCTCCATACTTAACATAAAATTGTCTATATCTTTCATACACTGCAATTGGATCTGGAGAATTGAACATTTCTTCCATAGATCGCAATACTTGAATTAAATCATTTGGAATGATATCAACCATAGCCTCTAAAGGACAAGTATCAATTAATTTTTCAACATTGTCTACAGTATAGATATACATATGCAAATTGTGATATGTAGCTCGAGTTACTGCTTCTGTCGACCAATTTTTAGCAATATCATAAGTGAAATAAGGCACACCTGGATGATTAACTAAAGAAGGAAGATGTCCATGATCAGGATACCCCATATTAGAACCATCTTTTGGAAAATACAACATATTAAATACTTGATCTTTCCAATTCGGACTCCATACCATTTGTCCAAAGATAGGATATTGACCTGGAGAAGAAGAATCTGTCGAAATAGTAATTCTGTTATCTGTATACTGATTCATTAACTTTTGTAAATAAGCTAACACGAAAAAGTCAGATACTTTTGAAATACCTAATAAGTGAATCCAAGTATTATTTTCTTTCAAAAACTCTTTCTCTTTAATCATCAAAGATAAAATGTACATGAAGTCTACTAATCTTCTAGACGATCCAATACACCAACCTCCAAATTCCAATCCTTTAACTGTATTGTACCAATGTCTAAATTCTTGCGGATTCGAACCTTGCACTACATTTAAGAAATTAGTCTTACCAGATTGTTTCTTTTCAAAGTACTTGAAGTTATCTAAACTCATATCCAAACACTCTTGGAATCTTCCTTCATAAGTAACACGAGGCGGGATATCAATATTACATGCAATATCTGAATTAGCTTCTAACCATTCAAATATTTGATCACGCAATGCCATGTCCCATTTCAAGGCTCCTGTTGCAATTTGGAATCCACCGGAGTCACCAAATACTAAAGTATCTTGTAAGCCCCACTTTTGTCGGATATCTTCTTTTTTGTATAAGTGACCTGCTGTCATAAGGAAATACTTATAACGCCACTCTTCAGGCACTCTATCATCCCAAAATCTATATGGAACTCCTGGAGCTACCTCTGCGTCTTTAGTCAAAGGCGATGCATAAGCTCCACTCGATAGAGACGGGAAATAAACTAACTTTTTTTCTTTCATATTCTAAATATATAATTTTCAATTGGAATTTCCAAATATTTGCTCAATTATTTTTTCTGAGTCGAAATGTGTTTCAAATAAATGTTCTAACTGGTTATTAATTAATGGTACATACATTGTATAATTGTCTGTCAAATCTTTAATCTTTGAAGTCAAATCAGGCGCGTATTTACTATAATTAAAAATTGTTTCTGTCCATTCTGGAGGATATCTAAACTCCATTGGAACAAAATCTCTTAATCCTTCTAAATCCGGAACTAGCGGTATGGTGCCTAACAATAGACATTCATAAATTTCAGCTCCTATATTAGGATAGTCATATGGTAAAAATGCAACTTTTGATTTTTGAATTTGAGTCAAAAGCTGATGCCTTTCCAAAGGACTTTTTTCTTGAGCAAATATAATTTGCATATTCTTAAACACTCTTACAAAGTCGTACATAATTTGTTCTTGAAGTGGAGTATATGAATTCCACGGAAAGATTATCATGTCCTGCTTGTAATGTTTATTTTTGTACAAAGCCATTTCCAATTCTAAATAATCTAAAGGAAATGCAATTACTCCTAACCTATCAGGAAATACAAACTTAGATACATAAATTCTAAACTGCTCTTTGAAATACTCTGAAATAAAAAATGATTTATCTAAACATCTAAAAGATGCTCTTTCAAATACCTTTCTCCAATCTCTATTGCCTATAGGTCTAAATTCTTTATCGTCATTGATGAAACATCCTCTTGACCACATTCCTATTGTTTCAACTGGTATATTGTAATACTCCGACCAATGTTTAATGTAAGTTGCTGAAGAGCCCCATGCATTAGGAAATATAAATTTGTCATCAGTTTGAATAGCTTTAGTTTTAAATAACTCTTTAATATCAGATAAACTGGATATATCCTTAATCGTATAAGTGTCTAATTTATTAGCTTCTATATATCCTTGAAGTATAGAGGCTAAATGAGTCTCCCACGAATTAGGCTCAGTTACTAAATTATCTGATATCACATAAATGGTTATCATAAACCTTCTACTATAGCACCATTCTCTTCATCTTCCCAAACTTCAACCCATTTACAATCAAATTGATTGAAAAGTTCTCTTCCTAACATTTCACAGGACATTGAACCAAATTCATGAGTTCGAGTTGTCGCGTCATAATACTTATCTGAAAGATATGCTAATATATCTCTCTTAAACATTATAAATTCTACATCTCTATCATCATGATATACTTTTTTACATACTTTAAAGTGAAACATATGTCTATGTCTATCAGATAAAAAAGCTACCTCTGGAAATAATTCTTTAGCAGCAGGGAAATTGTGGCAAGCGTCTATAGACAATTTTACTATTACAGCTGTCGTTGTTTTCATAATTTAATTTTAGAAGCTGAAAAAATCAGCCATATTATCATTTTTAGGAATTCTACCATAACTCAAAGCATCGTAAAATCCTTGAAGCTTATTTTCTAAAGACGCAGTGAATATTCTATCATAGTCTATATACTGAGTTATAAATTTAAGTATTTCTTCTGGATCATCAAATCCTTTTACAGCACAAGTATCTAATCCAAAAGGATTATTTTTCAAATAAGTCCACTTAATCTTTTCGCCATCTATAATTGGCTGTGATAAAGTAATTTTATAGTAAGTCATTAAATCATTATAATTCAAAGCTGACTTTGCGTGTATTGGAGTTCCTTTAACTCTATCTCCAAACATTTGACCTTTAGCTTTTTTAGTCTTGTATTTTTTCAATTCCTTTACTCCTGTCGGGAACATGATATCAAACATAGGCTTTTGCTTCATTTCTTCTCGAAATGCTAACACCTTATCATCAATTTTCTTTTGAGGAGATATATTTAAGATGTCAATTAAAATACCAGACATAAATTCTCTAAATGCTTTTGGGAAATTTGATCTTACAACATCCATTCCTTTTACATCTAGTTTCCATTCTTTAGCTCCGTTAGTCATTTCAGAGATTAGAACTCCTTTCTCTGATATAATTTTTTGTGCATAACGTTTCTTGGCAATCCATAATCCGGACTCTGCTACATATTCTTGTTTAATAGATAAGAAGTGTTTATTAGAGTTTAAGATATTTAAACAAAATGCATCCCAAGACTCATTAATATACTTTTCAACTACCTGAGAAGTTTTATAAGTTACATCAATCTTTTCTTGTTTAGTTAATTCTTTACCCATTTTCGATTCCATTAAATCAATTATAGGTTTAGCAGAGAAGTAATTTGAATCTGTATCCACATAAATTACATACTCTTTATCAACTCCAGTTTGTTTAGTAAACCATTCATTACCTTTGAACATCGCGTGCTTGATAACCTGCTGTCCCGTTAGTGTAATAGACTCTGCGTTATCCAAATCATGGAATCTAAAACCAGGAGCTCCTAATGCACCATACAAAGAGTTATTTACAATTTTCATTGTATGCTGTCTAGAGTCAAAGAATTTAGACATTTCAGCGTCTCCTTCTTTACCATATTTTTTAGCAAGAGCTCTATACTCTTCTCTTTCATTCATCCAAGTTTCAAGAATAGAAGGAATCAATCCATTTCTAGAATAATCATACACTACTCCAATTGAAGATACTGTAAATTTATTCTCAACTAAATAATCTCTAAATTCATTTATTGGAATTAGCGAATGTTTTGCACCTGCTTTAATTTTTGCACTTGTAGTGTCATTTGTGTTATTCCAAAAAGACTCTTTTACTGAATCCCAATTTTCAATTCTACCTACTTTAGTCTCTGGTGATATATTTAGAGTTCTAATAATTGAAGGATATAGAGATGCCATATCTTCGTCAAATACCCATTCATACACACCTGGAATTGGATCTTTTACATAAGCTCCTGCAAAGTCATTTTCATGACCATCTTCATCTTCAGTTACTTTTGAATGGTCTTTTAGTTTTCTATCTGGAGCAACTATTCCTAATCGCTTCATATAAGTCACACAAGCTCCATCTAAATACCTTGTAGTGAAATAAACATCTTCATAAGGTACATGACCTTTGTGACAGATACCTCGAGCCAAAGATAAAAATTTAAGCTTCTCGTCTAACTCTAAAACCAAAGTTACGTCATTTACGTTATACTCTACAAACTTTTCAGGATCTGTTTTATATAAATGATCTAGGTTTCCTTCATATTCAATCTTACCTTTACCTAATTCCTTTTTACAAATATCGTCTAGAGAATATGAAGACTCTTCCGAGTAAGTAAATAGTTTATACAATGCCATGTAATCTAAACAAGACACTCCCATTATTCTATATCTGTTTCTATGAGGAAGATAAATTACTTCATTGATAGGAGATAAAGTATTTGCATATTCCTTTCCAGCTACTTGTGAAATTCTATTATACAAATATGGAATATCAAAATAATCAATGTTCCATCCTGTTATAATAGTAGGATTGATTTCCATATAATAAGTAAGAAATTTAGATATAAGTTCATATTCTGTTTGAACTACTTCTAAAATCAAATCTTTATCTGTATACGGTTTCAATCCTCCGTCTTTGTCTACGATAATTGCTACAGATTGCTTTGCAGTTCTATCATGAAATGCGATTGAAGTCATTGGTTGCCAAGCTTCTTCTGCTGAAGAAAATCCACCTTCTGTTGAAACCTCAATATCAATAAACATCTCTCTGTGACCCGTAGAAGGATCATCTGTTTTAAAATATAAATCGATTAGTGTTCTTGTTTCTGGGTTGATGTCAGATTCATAAATTTGACCTCTTTGTAAATCAGAGTCGTCCCACTTTGTAACCTTTTCTAATTTAGAACCATCAAGTGCCACAAACTTTCCATGAGCAGACTTTTTATAAGCATACTTCTTGAATGGAAATTGCATATGACCCTTTTTGTCATCCCATACGTGAATTAAATTCTTATTCTTTTGATATGCTATATTTTGATACATTAATTTTCTTTTATGATGTCAATCATCGTTTGTGCATTGTTATCCCATAATTCTGTCCAAGACATTGGAACTACTAAACCACCTTCATTAAATTTCGTTTCAATTTCATATACTGATTCATATACATTTTTAGCTGGTACCATTTCAGGACAACAAGCTCTATTTGGAACTAAAATTTCACAACCAAAATAAATTGCTTCTTGAATAGTGTAACCAAACGTTTCTTGATATGCAGTTGATAGATACCATTTTGCTCTTCTCATTAAATCAAAATACTCTGCTTTCGTTAATGAATGTCTATACTCAATATTTTTAGGAAGTTTACCTAAATCTTTTGCTGGGCCAGAAGAAGTGATAATAATTTTCTTGTTTGTGAATTTTGCAAACTCAATTAATTCAGCAATTCCTTTTTCTTTGGAAAATCTATGTGGCCAAATAACAAAATCTTCTTTATCTCCGTCGTTTGGAAATTGCTTCATATATTCCAAGTCCCATACCAATCCTGTTGTGTACACAGTTGCTGGATTCAAATTGAAATGTTTACATACATTTTCTTTATGGTCATCACTGCCTACAAAAATTCCATCACAAATAAAGTGATATCCTGCTTCTGAAGCATCTGCCCAATATGATAATTGCTGTACAAAGTCTGTCTTATCAGCTCTACCTGCATAATTAATTCCATACACTTTTACATCCATACCTTGAAGTTCGGACATATATTTAATCATTTCAATTCCTGGGAAGAATATATCTCCGATTAAAAATGAATCTCCATTTTCTACTTTACCTTCATTAAATAAATCTGCAACCATTTGAAGTTGGGCTGCTTTGAATTTACATGTATTGACAATGTCTAGAAATTGACCTCTTTTAATTTCAGTATCAATTTCAATTTTAGGATATAAAGAGATATCTACTTTTGGATAGATAGCTGCATTCATCATACCTGTATACCTTTGTGGTAATTCTTCTAAAGGAAGATAAATAATTTTACTCATAAACTTAATTTTTATTTAATATAAGGATTCCTATTGAAAAAAACTAGATAAAGCATCTGAAGGATTTTCAATTTCTTTATGTTCTAAATTTCCATTGTCGTCTGGAATTCCTAAATACGTTTCGTGATTTGTTTGTTTGATTTGATACCAACCTAAATTTACATAAATGGTTTCAATATCTGAAGTTAGATACATTACTCCTTTGGAATTTTCTGTTTGAAAATATTTAGCGAGATCTATCCAAGTTCCTTTATTCTCTTGTAGATAAGTGTATAATCTATTTCGTGGCTCTTTACCTTTACCCATTATAGGACCGTTTAACAAACCTAATAAAGATTGTTCATAAGAGTTTTGATACTCTGCAAACTCTTTTAAAATTACATCTTCTTCAATAGGCTTTGCATTATAAGAAGCAAATACAGTCTCTGCTACATTTTTAGAATCAGCTACAATAAAATTTGAAAATCTTTTGAAGTTGTAATGCCAATCAAATTTGTCTAACACAATGGTAGGCATATATCTTAATGCTTCTAACACTGCTATTCCAAATGATTCATTTTTATATGGCATAAATGCTACTTTTGACTTTTGAATTATTTGAGCTTTTTCTTCACCTACTACATCAGCTACAATTTCGAAATTGGTATGACCTATAGAAGCAAAGTCAGCTTCAAACTTTTTAACGTGTGCTTGACGCGTCATTACATTAGCCTTTAATTCAATGCCAAACTTCTCTTTTATGTCTGCCAGACACTTGATATAAGCGGCCGGATTCTTACGGTCTTCATGACGTCCTATATAAAGTAACCCGTCTCTCTCTTTGACTTCTGTCTTTTTCGCATCTGTTAATGGATAAAGCTGTACATAAAGGTTAGGATTTGGAAATGGAAGTAAAGGAAGTATCTTTTCTTTATTTTGTTCAGTCTGAATTAATGTTGTAATTGGAAAGTACATCATTTGCTCTATTAAATTATAATAGCAGTCTTTGAATACTCCAGCTCCTAATTCAGGGTTGATAGAAGCGCATTCATGAGCATATGAAGTTACATGTATATGTTTATAAAGTTCCATTTGATAACATACAAAAGCTGATTCTGTATCATTACAAATTATTAAATCATATACATTATTTGCTAATGCTTTGGTAATTGCAGATCGAAAGTTAATTGCTTTTTCAAAATTAAAGCTATCTGCAAATTGAAACAAATTAGAATGTTTTGAATATGCTAATCTGTCTTGTTTGTCTGGAAATATAAAATTAATAGGATAGTCCTTTAAGAAATTCTCGTCAGGTTCTCCGTCAGATAAGACATCTATAAAGTGACCATTCTCTAGAAATGTGTCTATAGCTCCTTTCATGAAAATTCCGTGCCCTGAAGAGGGACGGAAATTCATTTTGTTAATTATAAATAAAACTCTTTTCATAAATTAATTTGGCCAGTCTCTTGTTATTTTATCCTTTTAAAATTTCTTTTGGCATTAAATTGCCTACTATTTTTGCTTCT
>Ga0114967_10000177_pt1 | contig 52258 bp, 51 predicted proteins | sample M_130628_MF_Meta_FD_92639 | JGI IMG/M metagenome (GOLD analysis project Ga0114967, IMG submission 92639) | Freshwater microbial communities from Lake Montjoie, Canada to study carbon cycling - M_130628_MF_MetaG | ecosystem: Environmental > Aquatic > Freshwater > Lake | place: Lake Montjoie... | reverse complement strand
AAATAAACATCCTGTGCTCCATAAGCTACTAATTGAAGAAGACCACCACCCATTTACGCTATATTCTTTATACTATTAGAGGAGAAAAAAAAAAGGGCTTTATTATATTCGTTACATTTATTATATATTTAACAAATCAAATTTATTATTTATAATAATTTATAATACATAATAATACATAATATTTAATTGGAATAGGCTAACCCTCCCATACCAGATAGGATTCGTAGAACATTGTAATTTACAGCATATATATTGATACCATCATAGGTTACAGCAGCAGGAGTAGAATGAATATTAAAAACACTCTTAGTAGTAACCATAAGCGTAGCAGTATCAATACGAGACATATTTAGAGTGCCACTTGGTTGATGATCCTCAGGTTTAAGCGCGAATGAATAAACATTGATACCAGGATTAGATGGAATATTAGTATGATGTTGATATGGTTGTACATATGAAAAGTAAGTTCCATCGCGAACGCTGAAACGGTCATTCCCATTTAATTGAAGTATAGCATCCTTAAATGGAGTAGATGCTACTGATGGAGCCATATTTAATCCAGTAAAATCAAAACCAGCCATATAATTTGAAGCACTGAAATTAGTAATATTATTAATGCCATTACCTGTTGGCAATGTTGTTGGTAGTTGCTCGCCAATTATTGAACTAGTGAAATCAACATGATCTTTATCAGTATAATTATACCAGCATGCTTTCTTAATATAATTATTAGGTTTAGCTACCCATATTAGTTCTTTGCAAGGATGATTAAAATTTAGTTTGATACGATTATTAGCATTATTATTGAGTGTTTCAGTTCCAGTAAATTGAAGTTGTTCAATTAAATACTCGTGCGATAGTTGAGCAAATCGGCGGCGTTCATCAGTATCAAGGAATATATAGTCAACCCATAGAGACATGTCAGTAATATCAGCAACAGTACCAACAGCACTGCCGTCAGTTGGTATTGTTTCTAAAGATGTTGAGTTTTCTGTCATATCCAATAAATGAATAAGACATTTACTCTTTTGTTCAAAATCAATCTTAATTTTAACTTCGTGATATTGAAGAGCGATTAAAGGAAGAGCAAGACCTACATTACGGCAAAACCAAAACTCAAGAGGAATATATAGAGTTGTATCATTGAATGAAGTTATATCTTTGTCAGCCCCAACCATAGTATCATAACCATAGCGTTTGCCACAAGGTAGAGAAAGTTCATTCCAAATATATAGCCAATCAGAATAATGCTTATCTATTTGTTGTCCACCTATTTCAATAACAACCGAATTGATAAGACGAAGACCAATGTAATTTACATATCGGTAACCAGCTGTCGGGGAAGCAATTCCTGTTATTTTTGGTAATGTTACTTGAAGATATACGCGGTTAATTAAATCACCATTACGAGATATTTGACAATTTACAGTTTGCCCGTATCCCGGAGTTCCGTTAAATGTTTGTTGGATAGCCTCAATAGCAAAGTTAGTATGACGACGATATACAACCTTGAAGAAGGTAATTTGAGGATTACCTGTTAAATAAACATCCTGTGCTCCATAAGCTACTAATTGAAGAAGACCACCACCCATTTACGCTATATTCTTTATACTATTAGAGGAGAAAAAAATATGAATTAAATGTATGTATTAATATATTTATTATATAAAAATTAATATTAATTATTCTATTATAAGGATGTTCAAAGAAAAATCATCAAAAAAAAAATATATTTCTGACAATAATGAGGTTTTTACATTAGATGCGATGCACAACAATATTATAAAGAAGTTTGAACTTACAAACAAAGACAAAGAAAATTACAAGATATTGTTATGTGATTTAGAACTTCAGTCAAACCTTATTATGGAAAATATAGAAACCTATAAAAATTTACAAGACAAGGAATATATAAATAATTTATGGACAAGCAATATTATTATAAGAGAGAAAATAATTGAACTAAAGAACAATATTAAAGAGTTAGATTCATATAATGAAATTGAATATTATAAAAATACAAGTTATATATTATTTCAATATTATGATACTGTTGAAAAACAATCTAATATAAGTAATACACATGCTTCCATATCTAATGGAATATGTATTTCTTCAAGTGAATTGCTAAGCAGGCAACCAAAGATATACAAGAATGACTCAAAGAAAAAACGCTCATCGGTTTCAGCGACAACAATAAATGTATTAGATGCTCTTAATAATTTAAATATAGAAAATATAGAAAATATAGAAAATAATTTAATTAGCGATAATAAGCAAAGCAAAAATAGTGATCTAAATAATACTTATGATTGTTCAGCTAATTATAAGGATAATGTTATAGATAAAAGTTCCCTTGTTGATAAATACATGTCTATAATAAATAAAAAGTATGTTAGAAATGTTGAAGAAGAGGATATAGAAATTTGTAAAAATTGTAAAAATCAAATGACATGTTTACAGCATGATGCTATAATAATATGTAATATATGCGGTTATCAAGAATTACTTTTGGTTGAGCAGAATAGACCTATATTAAAACAGAATACAAAGGATACATCTCATTTTAGTTACAAACGTATCAATCATTTTAGGGAATGGTGTAATCAGGTTCAAGGCAAAGAGAGTACAGATATTCCTGATGAAATATTTGAAAAAATCTTAACAGAAATAAAGAAAGAAAAGATTATTGATACAAAAACAATCACATATAATAAAATGCGGGATATTCTCAAACGGCTCAGAATAAATAAATATTATGAGCATATAAATTATATTATTAATAGGATAAATGGAATTCCAACTCCACAATTTAGTCAAGACCTTGAAGATAAATTATGTAATATGTTTAGAAATATTCAAGCACCATTTTTAAAACATTGTCCGAAAGATAGAAAGAATTTTTTATCATATAGTTATGTTTTATATAAGTTTTTTCAAATATTAGGATTGAACGAATATCTTAAATATTTTCCGCTATTAAAAAGTAGAGAAAAGCTATATGTTCAAGACCAAATATGGAAGAAAATATGTTTAGAACTTAATTATGAAATAATACCTTCATTATAATAATTTATATTTTAGTTAAAACTTAAACTCCATTAGGAAAACCAACCATTCTAAAACCAGCACCTAAGCCAACGCCTTGTCTTGCCCCAGCCGAAACAGCAGGAGATAATAGATCAAGAACAGAGAATGTGCATGCGGCTGTTAAAGCAAGCATCAATATTTCACTCAAATCTAATTTATTATTAGGTAATATCAATGCTACAAAAGCAACTATAAGACCTTCAAAAGAATATTTAAGAAGTCTTATTACAACATCCCAAAAATCAAGAGAATATTCCATTTTTTTTTAATTTATTACTATTATAATAATATAAAATATTTTTAAGGTATTTAAAAAAAGTAATTAGTAGTGTATTATAATAATAATATTTTTTTCTAAATAAAATATATATAAGATTTATAATATATTATATTATTAGAAAAGATACTATATAATGTCAGCAGAAGAAACTACTAATGTTACAAGTGTTAAAGAAGTTGATTATCTTGACGAAGATAAACCTATTAGAGGGCAAAATTTTGTTTTATTGTCTTTTCTGAGTCCCGAAGATGTTCTTGTAAATAAAGAAGCGTATATGTTTAGTAAATTTATTACTAAATTTAGTTCTGATATGAAAGAACTTTTGGATGGTATCGCATCAAAATATAGTGATTCAAAAGATTTTGTTGATTCTGTTAAGGAAAATAATTCATATATCTTTAATCCTAAAGATATGAGTGAACAATATGGATTTTTTAAATCTGTAAACAATCAAGATCTTGAAACGTCATATCACCGTGATAATAATTTTATTACATCAATTAGAGGTATCAAAGTAAGAGGTGTATTTGATACTATTGATGAAGCCAAAACTCGCAGTGAGTTTATTAAGAAGCTTGATAATAAGTTTAATATTTATATTGCTCAAGTAGGTTGCTGGTGTCCATGGTCTCCCAATCCAGATTCCTTAGAAAATCAAGAATATGCGGAAACACAACTAAATACTCTAATGAAAGAATATAAGAAGAATATGAATGATAAGGATGTTGTTTTTGAAAATAGAAAGAGCTCGCTTTTTAATTCAGCATCTAATTCTAAAGGAAATGAAATAATTATTGAAGGAACAGAAGATCCTATAGAAGGAGCTATAAATAAAGTAGCAAATACAGAAGGAACTGAAGGCACCGAAGGCGAAGAGATTGAATTATCTGAAATTAAAAAAAGCATTGAACAAGTTGATGCTTGGAGTTCACAAAAGCTCGGAATTGAATAATTTATATCTTTAGTTATAGGTTGTTTAATAATAAATCTAATATATTTATTAATAATAAGAAATGAAAGCAATAGCAATATTTTTATTATTTATAGGGTCTATAATGATTATTCAAGGATATTATAATAATAAATCTGTATGTAAAAAAGACAAAGTTGTAGTTAAATATATACCACGAAGTGTATATGAAGAACAATTAAAACCCGAAGAAAGTCTTCAAACATTTTACAAAAGCATGTTTGAAGATATTTTATTACACTAATGTTTTATTTTTATCCTTAATATTAGTAAATGGATATATTAAAAGATATTGAAAAAAACTTTCTAAATATTAATATATATAACAAAAATGCTGATAACGCAAAATTAAATATTATTAAAAAACAGATTGATGAATATTTTAAATTTAAAAATGAAGAAAATAATATAATTATGGAAAAAAAATTTAAATATGAAGATAAATACAAGAATCCAAGAGAATTAAATAATTATAATTATAAACAATTTTTAGAAAAAAAGATGTATTTACATAATATATACAAGGAAACTAAATCATTATCAGATTTAAATGAATATTTAGATTGTAAAATTGAAAATTACGCAGAAATTCCTGAAATATATACTTATGAATATCTACATGTTAATGAACAATCTAACCCTACAAATAATGGCCTTATTGAAAAAGTTAAACCTAAAGAACCAAAAGAACCAAAAGAACCAAAAGAACCAAAAGTTAAACCTAAAGAACCAAAAGAACCTAAAGAACCAAAAGTTAAACCAAAAGAACCAAAAGAACCTAAAGAACCAAAAGTTAAACCAAAAGAACCAAAAGAACCTAAAGAACCAAAAGTTAAACCAAAAGTTAAACCAAAAGAACCAAAAGTTAAACCGGAAGCACCAAAAGTTAAACCGGAAGCACCAAAAGTTAAAGAATGTCCCGAAGGACAAATACTAAATCCAGAAACAAATAGATGTGTTGATAAAAAAGGTGTACTTGGTAAAAAATTACTTAAAAATTTACCTGATGATAAACACAAAAAATAATAAAACCTAAAGAAAAAATATAAAATAGATAATTAAATAGAAGATATATGGTAAAAAATATTCAAAATAATAAAGGTTTTAAAATAAATTGGTTAAGTTTTATCTTTGCTTTTCTATTAGGGATTATATATATTTATATATCATCAGCGCCTATAAGAAATGTAATAAAATATCCAACACCTTATAATGCTAATAAAATTGTATATATAAATGATGATAATCAATGCTATAAATATAACGCAACTGAAGTTAAGTGTACTGATACTTCATTAACACAACCTATAATATAATAATATACAATAAATTAATTATTTTTAAAATTTTTATAAATTAGAATAAGAATGAAAAAAAAGGGGCTTATAAAAGAACAATCGGGATTAAGAATTACAATAGATAGATTGTTTTACGATGATACAGGACAAATGATTGTAAGTGCTTTATTTGGTCTTGCTTTAGCATTATTGTTTAGGCGAATATGTAAAGACAATTGCGTATTATATTCAGCGCCTACAATAAAAGATATAGAAGAAAATGTATTTAATCTTGAAGATACTTGTTATAAATATAAATCTTATCCAGTTAAATGTAATTCTATAGATAACCCATTAAAACCTTATGATATTAATAAAATACCAGATAACTTAATTAAGACCCCTGGTTTTTTTGAAAAAATGTTTTCATCTACTTAATAAAATAAACATAAATATATTATTTGCGTTTATTTTTTTTATTACCAATTTGACTAAAACATTTTTCAAGATGATTATGAAGTTCACACCATACACAATATGGGTCTTTTATATTAATTTTTTTGCGGTTAGAACAAGAGCAACACTGGTTTAAAGCAGGTTCCAATGCTGATACATATGTAGGAGGTAAAACATTTTGTTGTTTAGGAGGAGAAGGAGTTTTATCAATTATCAAGAATTGTTTGTGTTGTTTAGGAGGAGAAGGAGTTTTATCAATTATCAAGAATTGTTTGCGTTGTTTAGGAGGAGAAGGAGTTTTATCAATTATCAAGAATTGTTTGCGTTGTTTAGGTGGAGATGGTTGTTTAGGTGGAGATGGTTGTTTAGGTGGAGATGGTTGTTTAGGTGGAGAACTATCTTCTATTGTGAATTTAGTTCTTGTTAATTTTTTATGCGTAGGAGAAAAAGAACCAATAAGGTAAATTTTTTTAATTTTTGATTGTTTAGTATGGGAAAGACTTTTAATATTTTTTTGCTTTGATAAAAGTTTAGCTTTTGTCTTTTTTTTCATTTTTGACGGAGATAAAAAATCTTTAATTATAATATTTTTTGTCATATTGCGTTCTTTAATTATATTATTTATTTTATTTAGAAAACTATATATATTTGCGTAATATAATTTATATTGAAAATATTATATATCAATAGATATAAATATAAGAATGTCAACACCTATAAATACATTACCGCTAAAAACACAACAAACAAATGTTAGTGATTCAAATGATATTAATGACCCATTAGTTCAAGATGTTTTAAGTGAATTTCAAGAAGAACTAATGATGTCAAAACAACCTAAACCACCGCAAATGTCACCAGATAATTTCATGCACCAGCAACAAATGATGTTACAACAACAAATGATGCAACAACAGCAAACGCAACAACAGCAAACGCAACAATTACAAAGACAACAACAGCAACCACCACCACCACAGCATAATATATCTAAATATGAGAACATGACATCATATTTAGATATAGAAGTCGCAAAAAAAAGCTTGATATTAGTTATAGTTTCTTTAATAATATATAATTCAGGAATTATCAATGTTATATATGAAAAATTACCCGATTATTTACAAGATAACTTAAACAGTTTTGATATATATATAAAATCGGTATCATTATTTTTAATTATTTATGTGCTATCGTTTTTTGAATATATTTAAGTAATTTATAATCTATTCTAATCTTTTATATGCTAACATTGGATCATTTACATAGTTTCTATTTGATGATGACCATACATTAAAAAATTTAAACAAGAAAAATATACAAATGAAAAATGATAAGAAAATTATAAATATGGTTATACCAAATAATACAGAATAAGATAATATATCATAGTTATCTTTATTAATTACAACTATTGAAATAATAATTATAGCATAAAATAGCATAAATAATGATAAAATTGATATAAAAAAATGTTGGTTTTTATCACTTATGTTATATGCCCATACTAATGATCCGCATACTATAATAGCGAGTGCGGAAAAGCCTATAATAGTAAAAGTTTTTTCTATTACCCTGTCATTTTCTTCATTTGAAACAAATTTTTCAAACATTATTTAATTTTTTCTCTTAATAATAATCTATATTTTTTATTTTGTTATATTATATTATATCATATGAAAGAGACCCTAAATATATATTATTAGTGTCATATCCGCGAATATGATTTTTTTTAGTATCTAATCCCTGTGAACCATATACATCTTCATTATAAATACCTTTGTCAACACCAAAAAATTCATTGTTATATTCTAATGGATTAACTATATTAGATTGTGCTGCCAAAAGGTTTTCCTCTGTTATATAAGGAACGAGAGAATTACATGTGCTATTATTTGTTGATGCGTCAGTAGGTATTGATAATTTTTTTTCATTATCAAGATGTGCCATATTCATTTCACATTTATCATTGGACGGTTCCTTAGGGGTTGTTTTAACATCTTCCTGTTGATCTTTGTATTTTTCTATATCTTTTTTATTATTAAATTCACTTGTATATATTCTAAAATATATTGATAATAAACATATTGATAATATAAAACCAAAAATATTATCAACAACTAATAGACATAATACACATGTTAAAGCTAAGTAAAATTGTATCATTACATCTTTAAAAAGGAGTTTAAAAGGTAATTCTTTAACAATTAATATAATTACCAATAAAATTACAGCTAAAAATCTTAAAGAATTAACAATTATCATAATTAATTTTAATTACTTATCTACCTATAATCCATATAAAAAATTGACACACATATATATATGTATTTAAATATAAATATTATTAGCAATAATAATGTATTCAATCTTATCAAAAAATGGTTATGGTATATTGAAATCTGCTTTAGACGAATATAAACTTGAAAGTATTAAAAAAGATTTAACAATGATTCCTAAAGTTAATTTTGATATAGGAGCATCAAAAAATAAAAAATCATCAGCGGACGATTTAACTTTTTACTTATATAGTGAAAATGAAAAAAGAATATATATTCCCCGTTTTTATGGATTGCAAAAATATGGAGCACCATCATTATGTAAATTAACAGGTGGTCAAGATATAAATATTGATTTTATTGGCTCTCTTAGAGAATCTCAGAAAGAACCTATTGAAAACTTTTTGAAAGCAGCTCACGATCCTCTTAAAATGGGTGGTATTATTTCAGTTCCTTGTGGTTTTGGTAAGACAATTATGAGTCTATATATTGCTTGTTCCTTAAAAAAGAAAACTATGTTTATAAGTCACAAAGATTTTCTAAATCAGCAATTTATAGATACTATTAAACTATTTGCCCCTGGAGCAAAAGTAGGAATAATTAAACAAAAAAAAGTTGAAGTTGAAGGCAAAGATTTTGTAATTGCTTCTCTTCAGTCTCTTGCGATGCGCGATTATGATATTGGAATATTTGATGATATTGGTTTTGTAATTATTGATGAAGTTCATCATACTGGAGCACAAGTATTTTGTAAAGCATTTCGGAAATTAAACAATCCAATAATTCTTGGTTTATCGGCAACATTAAATAGAAAAGATGGAATGCGTCGTGTATTTGAATACTATATTGGTAAATCAGTATATACTTTGAAGAACAAAGAATTTTGTGATGTTATTGTTCAGGTTCATAAATATTTTGAAACTCATATTGATTATTCTACTGTAAAACTTATGTGGAATGGAAAAGAAAATGGTGCTGGAATGATAAATAATATTTGTTCTTTTAAACCAAGAACTGAATATATTATATATCTATTGAAAGAACTTTTAAATAAAGAACCTGATAGACGTGTTCTTATTTTAAGTGAACGCAGAAACCAATTAAAAGATATTGAGAAATATATTATTGATTATAATATAGCTAATAGTAGTTATGGATTTTATGTAGGTGGTATGAAACAGTCTGACCTTGCTGTATCATCTGAAAAACAAATAATTCTTGCGACATTTCAACTTGCTTCAGAGGGATTTAATGTACCTTCATTAAATACAGTAATATTCGCAAGCCCAATTTCAGATATTCAACAATCTATTGGACGTATTTTAAGAGAAATCCCTGAAAAAAGAAAATATATTCCATTATGTATTGATATTTTTGATGATTTTTCAATATTTAAAAGAAAAGGTGCTTCCAGATTAAAATTTTATAATAGCAATAAATATAATGTATCCTTTTACATTGATAATGAAAAAATTGATTCAGAAAACAATAATGACGAAGTAAACGAAGTAAACGAAGTAGGCGAAACAGATAATCCTAAAAAAAAATTAATGTTTATTGAAGATATTGAAAATGAATGAATACTATAATTATATTATATTATAATATTATAGAATTAAATATTTATTATGAAATATGAAGGATATTATCCTATAATTTTTGTATTTATAGGATTTGTATTAATCTTATTATATTACTATAATATACAAAAACAGCAACAGAACCAATCAATAAATAATATTAATTGTAATTATCATGGTAACAAGTGTAACCAAGGTAACCAAGGTAACCAAGGTAACCAAGGTAACCAAGGTAACCAATGTGACACATCTATTAAATACAATAAATATAATGTAGATGATGACCATATTAAATTATATAAAGATCCAGCAAATTATAAAAAAACAAATAATTTAAATAATATTAATAATTATACATATAATATTGATAATATTGATATTCTTAAAGATAATAATAATAATTTCAATAATGATAGTAAGCTTGGAAATAAAAACTTATCAACATATGAAAAAGAATTAGAGGAAGTATATAATTCAACATTAAGAGGAAATATTAATGATACAAATGAACCAGATGAAATTTTTAATTATAGTGTAAAACCTAATAAAACGGATTTACCTATTATAAATCCTCCATTACAATTACTACAATCTAATGCGCCTCTGCGATTATCTGAGAGACATATATCATTTGATTAGCTTCTAATCAAGCGAAGTTGATAGTTATAATTTGCAACTATAATATTTTCTATACGAGGACATACTTTGTTATATTTAGCAAACGCATCAAAGCTATCCATAAAATTAATTATTTCTTTGTCTGTATTCACATTATACTCATATGTGAATGGATTCATATTGTAATAGCAGTTGTAATTAGCCCTTTTAGAAACTCTTAAATTCTTCCAAACGCAATCAGAATTAATACACCAGCGTCTCAATTCAATTTCTTCTCCTTCTTCACCTTCACTGTCAGTATCATAATTAGACACTAATTGCCCTGTTTCTATCCCTATCTTATCATAATAGATAGTATTATCTGTATTTGCCATCATTACTGACATATCGTAATATTTTTTAAGATTTTCATTTTTTTCCATAAGCTCAAATGGCATTACAATTTCTTGAACATACTTATTTCTATACGTATGCGGATTAATCATCTCAATATAAATTTTTTCATCTTTTTTAATAAACATGATGATGAACGGTTCACGATTGTGATGAAAATGATATGCTGAAAACTGAAGCGCACCAGCACTGTATTCTATGTATTCTGATGAAGTAGAAGCAGATGAAGCAGATGAAGCAGATGAAGCAGCAGTAAGAGCAGACATTTCAAATGTTTTATATGTATGTCTTTTAAATTACTTCAAGTTGTTCTTTGCGATTTCTTGTTTTACTGTTGGTAGTGTTGAAACAAGACGGGCAAGCAATAGTTGGCTCGTAATTATTAATATAATATTACGTAATCAATTTTTATTATTTTATAAAATTTTTAGAACATATCTGTATTATATAAGAAATATATGATATTGTTGTAATATAAATAATGAGTAAATTTAAATTTACAATGTATTGTGTATTTCACCGAGAATTCTTTTTAAGAGATGATAATAGAGAATTTATATTTTTTGGGGTTAATGAAGCATATCGTAAAAATAATGAAAAAAGGGATAATGTCATATATGAATATGAATTAGAAATATATAATCCTTTTTTACAAAAAAGAGGTTATATGGAAACATCCGCATATCTTCATGTATATTGGAATAAGCTATATAAAAATAATGATATGGTTGGTTTTTCACAATATGATATGATACATTATAGCAATTATGATAATCTCAAAATAGATACAATTTATTTATTACCAGTTGGAGGATATATAGTTGAAAATGGCATTTGGAATTATTTAATGTTTAGTGATATTAATAATCTAAATTTTTTTATTGATAGCTATAATAAATTTTTTGGTAAAACATATACAATTAGAGAATTAGAAGGTATTCCATTGTCTCTTTTACAAACTAACATATATCCTGTAAAAATTTATGAAAAATTATGCGCGTGGCTTGAAATATTAATTGATGAAATATATCCATGGTCAAATATGCCACCATATCAAACTCATTTTGGCAGTATAGGAGGTTATACAGAAAGAGGGTTAGCAATATTTAATGCTTTTCAAATATATGAAGGCTGTAAATATGATTATTTAACAATTAACCATCAACGAATTGATTATGGATGTGACAATCAATATAATGAAAAATTATTTCTAAATAATTATAGTCAAGAAGTTCATGCTAAATATATAGATAATGTTACAGGAAAATATAATAATAATGAAAATAATGATATAAATTATTATATGTTCAAAGCTATTTGCTATTTAGATGGGATAACTTATAGCTGTGAAAGAATAGGAAAAAAAGATGAAACGATTGGATTATATTTTAAAAGAGATGATCATAGTAATTATAGAGAGGAAGGATTTGATATAAATGCTGAAGATCCAAGAATTTTTATTTTAAATGATACCGTTTATGTTGTATTTATTTGTTTATCTCCATATAAAAATCAAAAAAGTTGTATAGGAATAACACCTTTTAATGAATGGAAACCTACATTTTTACAAGTAGAAAATATGGAAAAAAACTATATAGAGAAAAATTGGGCACCATTTGTTAAAGATAACCAATTATATTTTGTATATAACTATGACCCTCTAATTATAATAAAATATGATTTTAATCCAAGTGGAATTTGTAAAGTTATTTATAGACAAGGGAATTGTTCTTTGCCTATTGATACTTCAACCACTTATCTAAGAGGAGGAAGCAACTTACAACATTATAAAGACGGTTATTATATTGGTGGTTGTCATTCAAGAGGCTATAGAACCTTTCAAGACTGCTTTGAACATTATACGCATATTATTTTATTAAATACTAATACATGGGAATTAGTGTATATTTCAAAACCTGTTATGTTTATATGCGATATAAAAGAAGAGTTTAATGCTTGGTTTGAATCTCCAGGTAGTAAAAAAAAACTTGATCTTTTAAATATTAATACAAATATCATTGCTGATAGAACACCGCATAAAATACAAGATCCAATAAGTTTATATTTAAAAGATAATAAATTTTACTTAACTATAAATATAAGAGATACAGTATCTCTTTTATATGAGTTATCATTTGCTAATTTATTTGATTTTATTAAATCAGGTAAAGACATTGGATATTATAATGATTTTATTGTAAAAACAATATCTATAATGATATAGTTTATATTTCAATTCCTAATTGTGGTTTAGCGCATTTATATTCAATATCATATAGCAACCCTTCTAAATATCTATGATTTATATGATAGTTTAATATATCAATTAAATTATCTCGCTCTTTTTTTTTTGCTTCTGATAAATTAAATATTCCTCCTATCTGTTCAATAATTTCTATATTCATATATATAATTTGCCTTATAAAGTCATGGAAATCTATTATATAATAAAATAATTCTGCTAAGCATCTAAATGAACCTTCCTTTTCTAAAATAAAACCATACTTATTCATATTTTTTGTAATTCCAGTAAAATAACTTGTTGTAAAATATGTATTATTAAATAATTCTAATTCTATCTTATTACTTTTGTATAAATTATATATGAAAAAATTATATATTTCTATCTTGTTTATATCAACATCCAATGATTTAATGTAATATGATTTGTAATAAAGAGATGTATTATATACTAAAGAATTATAAAAATTCTCAGAATCATATTTTATTTTATAGTTTGTATATTTTTTTACAATTTTATCAATACAAGAACTAACAAGAAAATCAGAGTAGTTCAAATTATCTATATATGGATTCTTTGTTATTTCAATCAACTTATTAAAACATTTTAGATTTTTATAATTATTATCTTTTTTCATATCAATTATAATAGATTTATATAACATTCTATATATATGTATTATTGTATCCTCTGGTAGCATATCTAAATACGAAGGCATATTAATGTATATGTATTATATATTTTTTATATCTTCTCATATTACGCAAAATATAAAAAATATATATAATACAATTATCATATGTTACAAACATAATATATTTATACCGCAATATACTTGGCAAACTCAGTTTGCTTATCTTTGCTTAGAATATTACTAAATAATATACGGAATATATCAGCATTCATGCCTTCTTTTTTATTAAGTTCAAGAAGATTAACAACATTTTTATCATCTTCTTGGCTAAATGATATTTCTTCAATTTTTTTACCTATTAATTTAATATTGTATTCAAGCATTAGATTAGTATAATCTATGACTAAATCTTTAAAACCTCTTCCTTGCTCATATCTATATCTAATTTTGAGAACTTCGTAAAATGAAGCAATATCTGTTGTGCTTGAAACTTCCATATTTTTCAAATCATTTGGGTTGATATTATAATATATATAGCATTTACTTTCTTGCGCACTTTTAATCTTAGTTGAAAAGTCTTCTACAAAATAAACACTATTTATAAACCACTCTCTTTCTTCTTTGTATATTAAATTATTGTAATTCTCATCATAATGTCTTTCATTTCTTATTACTTCAATTACTTGTTTTTTGTTTTCTATAAGCAGAATAGATAACTCATAATACATCTTCAAATACTCATTTTTCATAAGTTCTTCAAAAGGTATAATAATACTCCCTATGTTTTTAATATCAATATATATCAAATCACGAAACTTGATAAATAGAAAATATTTGTAATAGGCAATATTTTTAGGATTACGACATATGTCAAATACTCCTGAAAATTCCATATCTTTCATGTAATGATACTTGTAACAATACATCTTTTAGGATGATCGGCGGGAGTGGCAGTGGTTTTCACGGCTTTCTTAAACTTATGTATATCAACAATTTATGTGATATAATATAGGTTCTTGACTTTAATAATTAATATATTATATTAAATCAATTTTTTATAAATTTTTATTATAACTGAACATATTTAATATGAACAGATATTCAATAATATTATAAAAAATTGACTGATTTTATTTTAAATTGCTATAATAACAAGAAACACAATGGAAGAAGAACAACGCAATGAAATCAAAGAAAAGCTAAAATATATTTTAGGAATATCACAATGTAATCACAAAATAGAAATAATGAAAGAGGATAATATTAAATGTGCGCATATATATTGTAAAATTAATCAATTATCAGGACAAGTTTCAGGACCATTAATTGAATACTATATAAAAACAAAATATAGTATGGAAAAAAATAATGCTTCGCTATGTCTTGGAGATTTACAGCATAATCAAGTTAATTTTGAGCTAAAAATATCTAATGGAGGAAAAGAAAATAATAGATTTAACTATGTTCAATTGCGTATGAATCATGATTGTGTATATATATTTACAGCATATTACTTATGCGAAGATAATATAGATAATGAAGGTGAATTATTTATATTTAAGTTAAATAAAGATGATATAAAAAAGTTGATATTATCTTATGGAGGATATGCTCATGGAACTGTTCAAAAATTAGGAAAAATTACAGAATTTGAATTATCAAATACAACAAATGATAAAGAATATGCTATTCGCCCAAAGTATGGAGATAAATGCTGGAATGAATTATTAAGTTTCAGAGTTGATGAAATCTAAATACTCCGAATATATATTCACTAATTCCGCGCATCCCATAGAATTTTGCCTTGCTGTATTTAAACTGTTTGAATAGTCTAATTGCGATAGCCTATTAATTAGTGTATTTTTATCTATGTTTGTTTTAAACCAGTGCCAACTTTTAGGTCTTAATTCATTTAATCCTTCTGTTTTTATTTCACCAATATTACCTCCATAAGCACGCAAAGCAAAATCAGCATCTAAAGGTGGTGTAGGTTGCCCATTTGCATCTTTTTTGCCTAACTTTAAAAATTCCCAATCATCATGTTTTTTTGGTAAATCAATAAAACCTCTTTCAGATTCTCTTTTTTCCCATATTTGAAAGCAACATTTTACGCTCATCATAGGTGAAAAACAACAAGGATTATTTGGAATTTCTTCATCATATACTAAATGAAACTTATTATCAAGCCTATTTTGAATACTTATTTTTCTAAAAGTTCTTGGAATTATAAAAGCTATTACATTTGCCCATTTTGCTGAATGATTAAAGAATTTAATAGCCAATGAACTAACTCTACCAAAAGGTGGATTTCCTATAACTAAAATATTTTTATTAATATTAATTGCGGGTGGATAATAATCAAAGAAGTCTTGCTTAATTATATCTTGATGGTCTGGTAATATATCAATTCCAATTTTGTTATTGCTTGGTATTTGATTGAGAAAACTACCATTCCCTGCGCTTGGTTCAATAATTAAATCCCATCCATCAATATCATATAGCTCACACACTTTATCTATATATTTTTTTGAATATACTGGTAATGTATAAAATTTATCAAGTCCTTCTTTGCGAATAATTTCTGTTTGTTTATTACTACGCATAATTATTGATAAGTAATATAAAAAAATTATTAAATTAAATCATTTTTTAATATTAAAAATTATTAAATTATAATTTATGGTATTGTTAAATCTAATTTATTTGTAAATATAGGTTCTCCTCCATTTTTTATTAATATAAATAATTTATCATTATTCCAGCCTGTTGAAATTCTATTAACATGGTCAGGTTCTACAAAATAATAATCTTGAAATTTATCTAAAATATGGGCTAATCTATTAATATAATCTTCTTCCTTGTATGATTTATATATGTCTTCAATAATTAATATTCCACCAGGTTTTAAGTATTGATAAATATTTTCAATAACATTTATTTGATCTTCAAATTGATGCGTTGTATCTTCAATAATAATATCATATAATATATTTAATTCACTAAAGGCTTTAACAATACTATCTTTATTTGTTACATCAATATTAGAAAGAGTAATTCTTTCATTATTATATAATTTTCTAAAATGATTTATTAAATAGTCATTATATTCAAAACCATATATTTCAGCATTAGCAAAATAATCTTTCCACATTAGAAGAGAACCACCAAATAATATGCCTAATTCTGCTATTTTCAATTTTTCATTCCTTTTATTTTTAAATAGGTCATCATAAAACAATGTATAAGGGTGACAATGTTGGCTATCAGAAGTATTATCTCTTTGAGATGATTTATCAGTATCATATTTTCTTCCAAATTCACATAATTCTGTTGAATTGCTTTTATAGTCTATTTTTAAAGTAGTCATTTATAATATTAAAAAAATATCTTTATATAAAAAATATATATAAATTTGTTATTAGATAATTACTAATCATTCTTAGACTTAAAGATTTTCAAAACCTATAGAAAGTTCTTCCACTTTTCTTTCCATAAAATTTGCTCTATACTCAATAGCAAGGTTATAGTAATTAGCCCACATATTTTCACCCTCACATCTTGCCATATAAATTGCTCTAAAATTATTTAAATATTCTTGAGAGCTGTATTCCATACACTCTAAATCATATGGATTAATTTTGTAATAGCAGTTATTATCATAATTAACTACCATCAACATATTGATATGAATATTATTCTCAATAGAAGCAGTATCAATAGACCAGAATCTTGCTTCTTCATACAATTGATTATCATTATATTCACTGCTATATTGAAGGTCTTGAATAACCAAATGTTTGTCATTTGTAAGCAAAAGCGATAAGTCATAATAATATTTCCAATGGTTATTTTGCTGAAGTTCCGCAAATGAAATAACAATCTCGCCAATATCCTTAACTTCCATATAGACCTTATCTCCATATTTAATGAATAGGTGGTATTTACATTGAGAAGTAAAATCATTATTAACCATTGTATCAAAAACACCTGTAAATTCTACATTCGCAATGGTATGAAATGCACTCTTTGTGCTCGCCTTGATTGTAGAATTCATTGTATTTAATGTTTTTTGTTTTGAGAGCTGCGAATAGCCGTGTGTGTTCTTTAAAAGAACAAAAGTTTTACTTGGTATATCTACAACAAAGTAAAGTCTTTAATAATATTTTAAATATAGGTTAATCATTTTTTTGTATAAATTATAAAAAATATAACATATTTATTGTCTATCAAACTAAAGTAGCTAAGCAGATAATATCTGTGCTATAACAGTATCCTTATTGTTATTATCTAAATTTGCTAAATAAGGTGCATATCTCTTAGATTCATTCTCACTAATAAGATAATTATATATAACAAATAATATATCTATATTCATACCTTTTTTTTCATTGAAAGCTATTAGTTTCATGATATTTATTTTGTCATCTTGAAGTGCTGATATTTTATCAAGTTCTTTTTCCATTAAATCAGCATTATAGTCAATAACAATTTTGGTATAATAAATTAGATTTTTTTTAAAATAATATATTTGTTCGTATCCTAAAAATGTTTTGCTAAACCTATCAATATGCGATTTAGTTGAAATCTCCATATTTCTCAAATCATTTGGATTTATATTATAATAGCAGCAATACCTATCCTTTTGAACCTCCTTACTATTTGTTGTAAAGTTTTCAACAAAATAAGCGCAATCTATAAACCAGTTTCTTTTTTCTGTATATACAAAATCATAATGACCGTATTCTATATTATTTATTTTTTCAATAACAATATTTTTATTTTCAATAAGCAAAAGAGACAATTCATAATACATTTTCAAGAGTTTATTTTTATTAAATTCTTCAAAAGACATAATAACATCCCCAATGCTTTTAACATCAATATATATATTGTTATTAAACTTAATGAATAGAAAATATTTTAGAAATATAATACGTCCGTGTGTAATATCAAATAATCCCGAAAACTCCATATCAGGTATATAATGATACTGATTGGTTGTCATTGCTAATAAAGACAACAAAGACTATTATAAATTATATTATAGAATTTTAATATATATTATCAGTTTTTTCTAAATATAAAAAATATAATATATAAATATATATTATATTAACTATAGATAATTTTAAATAGATATTATCTGCGATATGGCGTGATTTTTGTCATTACTTAAATTTTCTAAATATGAGCCATATATATTAATTCTTTTAGCACTTACAAGATTATTATAAATGACTTGAAATATATCGCTATTCATATACTTCTTATCATTAAATGCTATAAGTTTAATTAAATTTATTTTGTCATTTTCAATTGCTGATAATTCATCAAGTTCCTTTTCCATCAAAGTCGCATTATATTCAACTATAAGATTAGTATAGTCAATTAAGCGTTTTTCAAATCCACTAACAAGATAACCATAACGAGCTCTGAAATTATAGTTAAACTGCTCAATCTCATAGGAGGTATTAACAACCTTCCGCTCACCAGTATATGGGTCAATCCACAAAGAATGTGGGTCTTTCAAATCAAATGGGTTAAAATTGTAATAGCAATACTGCTTGTCCGTTTTGACAACATTATTTAAGATATATGCGCAATCTATAAAACAATTTCGTTGATCCTTGTATATGTTTGTGATTTCATCATCCCAAATGCGATTTCCGTTATCGCTAATTTTTTCAATAAACATATTTTTATCTTTTACAAGCATTAGAGACAGTTCATAGTACATCTTTAAGATCTTATTTTTCATAAGCTCTTCAAAAGGCATAATAATAAAACCGACACTTTTAACATCAATATAAATATTGTTTTTATATTTAATGAAAAGGAAATATTTATGATATATAATCTGATTACCAATGTTATTTGTAGTAAGGTCAAAGAAGCCAGAGAACTCCATATCAAGAATATAATTATGATATTCGCAATACTGATTAACAGACATACTTGATTTATTGACGCAGCAAAAGTTTGTATGAAGTAGTTCTTTGTTGTTCAAGAAGGATTATATCAGCAATTTTTTGCGAATATAATCAGCGATTGGTAGGTGACCTTGATATTTATTATATAAAATCTAATCAGTTTTTTATAATTTTTTTGAAAAATATAACAAATTGATCTTTACTTTTTTATAAAATTTATTCTTAAATTACTTAAATATTATAGCATATTATGATTATAATAAATGATCCCTATGATCCCTAATATGGATGAATTATCATCGCATATTACTCCTTTCTTGGCTATTACATGCTATTTAGCATATCCAAAGCATTTACGCATAAATCCATTATTATTATACAAATTATCTGTTGCTCACAATGTGGCATTAGTTATTTTTAGTTCTTGGACTTTTGTTTCACTTACAAATATCTTGTATAACAAAGGAATTGTATTTAAATCTAATTATTATTTCAAAAATTCACAATTTGATACTATTATTTATTGGTTCTATATCTCAAAATATTACGAGTTTGTAGATACATTTTTATTATATCTTAATGGTAAAACTCCAATCTTTCTTCAAAAATATCATCATGTTGGCGCAATTATAAGCTGGCATTTAATGTATCAATATAAGGTTGATATGGTATGGATGGCATCGCTTTTAAATAGTGGGATTCATACTATAATGTATTCCTATTATTTGGGTTGTTTATTGAAAATAAATCAAGTAAGATGTATTAAAAAATATATAACATCTATGCAACTGTGTCAATTCTTTATTTTATATTCTAATTTCTATTTTTACTACCCGCCTATTGAAACCTGGTATAATTATAGTATTATTATATTTTTTGCTACATATGGCGTAGGTATTATTGGGTTGTTTGGTAGATTTTATTATGATACCTATGTAGTTAAGGAAAAGTTAGAGAGGATGGAAAGGATACAGCAATATAAATGGATATAAAATTATTAAGATTTTTATTTTTTTCTAAAATTACTTAAATATATAAATTAAAAATTGAATTATATTGTTATATTTAATATTTTATTATTTATAAAAATTTAGAAAACTTATAAGATCTTGTATCAACATTTTAAAAACCTAATAAAATATGTTCTATTTTATAAAGTTTTTTATTAAAAATGATAAAAACTTGGATAAGATGTTATATCAACATTTTGAAATTTGAAAAATAATGACGAATTATGGCAAAATGAAATGTGCTGATATGAGAATATATATCTATGACTGGATTAAGAACAACCCCAAAGAAGGAAAATATATTAAATATATACAAAAAATGTCTAAGTCGCAATTAACAAAAATTTGCTTATATACAGAAACAAAAATAAATAAGCAAGAATTGGTTGATATAATTTTAATTATTAAAAATAATTTAAAAGATAAAAAAAAAATGATAAATGAAGCTAAAGGGGGTTGCAATAAAACATACACAATATTAACAGAAGAAGCGCCTTCTTTTTCTGAAATTAATTTTATTATCAAAAATATATTATGTATTGAGACGTATGAAAGTAATATATTACCTATATTAAATAACTCGTGTTTTAATGGTGAATGGGAAGTTAAAATAAATGTGTCAACTACTATAATTATTAAAATGTTTAAAGGAGAAAGCAGTTGTGTTGATTATTTAGTATTTGAAGGGAATGTTTATGATAATACAAATGCTGGAAATGCGTTATGTATACTTGAAAGTACAAAAACAACAGATAAAAGTAGTAGAAACACATCAGTTAATCAAAGAATAACTAAATTTATGGTATTTGAAAAATTATATCCAACAAGTTTGGCAAGAAAGATAATGTTCTATAATGAAGAATGGACCAGTAAAAAATTAACAGATACTGCAACATTTGGATTGACATTAATGAATTCATTAAACATAGAGGCATATCATGTGAAAAACGGAAAGTTTGAAAATATATATGAGAAATATGATGTTCAGGTATTTCAAACAATACCTGAATTGATTTCTTATAAGAATAATATACGAGAGAAAATAGGAAATATATCAATAAAAATTAATAATGTTGATGATGATTATTATATTTATTGTAAATTGGATAAAGGATGCACTAAAAATAGTGGTAAAATATCACACGATCCAAATGTTGGATTACTATCTGGTTTAATAACTTTTATTAAAACAAAAAATAAACATTCAAAAATAACTATTAAAAATCATAATATTAATCAGCAATATTTTGATAAATTGCCTCAAAGTAAATTTTGGTATGCAATTAATGGTATACCTATAATTTTTGAGAATATTCTAAATATTATTACCCCGTCTTTGCCAATAAAATACTTTACTTTGGAAAATAAATGTACTGAAAAACTTGCTACAATATTATTTTGTCAAGTAATAGAACAACAATATAATGAATATAAGTGTATTTTTACTAATCATTCAGGTTGTGCGTTATCAAACATCAAAACATCAAGTAATGATATAACAGTCGAAAGAACGATGCACCGACCTGATATATTATTTTATAATAATGAAAAAAATGAGTTATTAATTATTGAGGGAAAAATAGAAAAGGACATAGATTTAGGTATATTGCAATTGAATGATGAGCATTTAGATAGATTTATTACATTAATTAGAGACGTATATCCAGAATGCACAATTAAAAAAGCATTATGTATAACAATTGATAATATTGAAAATATTAAAAAATATGAATTGCAAAAGTTTCCTGTAGTATTTGCTTTAGATGAAAAAGGAAAGTATATAACTATGTTATAGTAGTTATAGTGAAATTAGTCCTTCTTTGTAACGTTTACAATTCTTTTATTTGCTATATCAAAATATTTTTTTTCAAGTTCATAACCTATATATTGTCTTTTTGTTTCTAAACATGCTACCGCAGTAGTACCGGAACCTAAACAACTATCCAATACAATATTATTTTCATTTGAAAATGTATTAATTAAATATTTAATAAGTTCTAATGGTTTCTGTGTTGGATGCTGTGTTTTACCTTCGTTTTTAAAGTTTAAAATACTTCTAGGATAATTTGAAATTGTTTGAACATAATCGTTTTGTGTTTTTCTATTCCCACGATGTTCTGTTTTTCCTGTTTTCCCTTTCATAATTTTATTACAAGGTATAGTTCCTTGTGGATTATAAATCATTTTATTTTTTGCGTTCTCTGCTGTTTTACCAGAACTAAATATTAATATATCTTCATGTTCGCATAATACTTTATATGGTGCTTGGGCAAATCCACCTGGTTTTGATTTTTGCCATACTAAAGAATATTTAAACATATCATAATTACTAGAAACTAATCTACTCGTAAATGGTTGTTGTCCAAATAATATAATAGTTCCAAATGGTTTTAATATTCTTCTGTATTGTTTCCATAATTCATCTAAATTAATTGGAGTATCCCATTTACATTCAGTTAATCCGTAAGGTAAATCAACGCATATTAAATCAACAATATTATTTGGTAATTGCTTCATACCTTCAATACAACAACAATTATGTATTTTATTAAAATATGATTGTTCAATATGTTCTATTTCTTGTTTTATTTCTTGTTCTATTTCTTGTTTTATTTCTTGTTCTATTTCTTGTTCTATTTCTTGTTTTATTTCTTGTTCTATTTCTTGTTCTCTAATAATTATATTTTCAAGAGCGTTTTCCTTTTTAATTAAAATATGTAAATATTCACTTACATTTACATTATTTTCTTTTTCATTACATTTAAATCTTTTTGCCATTTTAGTTTTAACATAATATGTTCCATATTTTTTTAATAAACCTTCTATTTCTGCTAATGACATTATACCTTCATTATTATAACTCATAACAATACATTTAGCTGTTGTATTTTCAACAATATATTCTAGTTCTTTTAAACAAATTTTTTTTATACACCATTTTGATTTTTTATATATTTTTTTAGTTCCTGTTTTATTATTGTTTAGTTCAGGATTATTATATAGTGAAATAGTTTCTAATACATGATAATACATAGAGTAATCTCGTTCATTGTAAGGTGGATCAATATACAATATATCACAATCAATTGTGTTAATTATTTCTCTAATATCATTATTATATGTTTGATTTTTATTTTTAGCTAATAAATTATTAACAATCTCTTTATCTAACATAAATGTTCGTATTGAGCGCGGATCCCAGTTTGTATTGAACGCACCATATGTACCTGGTATATTTGAATATAATGAAACACTTTCTAATAATAATGCTATAAGAAATGTATGCTCATCTAAAGTTATTTGTTTATTTATAAACCATTCTTCTATTTGCGTTCTTATGCCATCAATAATTTCTGCATTATTATTTGTAAAATATCTTCTTTCATGATTTAACTCTATATTAGGTGAATAATTATAATATACAAAGCCTTTATATTTGCAATTATTTAATATTGTAATAACATTTTCTATATTACCACCAAACTCATAGAACTTCAAATCATCTATTGTAATAGAATTGCGACAATAACATAATTTATAACTATAATCATTAATATCGTTTGAAATTGTTTTATAATTATTAATATTGAAAAATTGCGAAACTATACCAGTCCCACCAAACGCATCAAATATTATTGGATTATTATTATTTATTGATGTAAAACATATCATTAAAGCAGAATAAATAAATTCAAGATGCTTTGATTTATTTCCTAAATAACGCATAGATTTAACATTATATATAATATCTTTACTTATGTTATTTGAAACATTTTTGCAATTATCTATAATTTTGATAATTATCTCTTTTAATTTACATTCATTTATACATGGTGTTTTTCTTTTAGTATGCTGTGTATAATGCGATTTCATACTAAAACATTTTCCACATTTTTCGCAACTAAAAACAGGCATTTTTAGTTATATATATACAAGGAGAATATATATTTAAATCAATTTTTATAAAAATAAAAAAATATACATATTTCTTTAAGTTGCAAGGATTCGTGAACACGTGTTTGCTACTGTAGATCAACATTATATTTAATCCTTGAGAAGAAGATTATAGATAATAATTAGAACGTCGCTATTTATCACATACTTCTCTTGAATAACATTAACAAGATTAACGACATTCTTTTTATCTTCAAAGAAAGTTGAAAGTTCATCAAGTTCTTTTTCCATCTTTGACACTTGATACTCTATCGCAATATTTCTGTAAATAACCGACCTACTTAGAAAATATCCTCTCTTTACATCATTTCGGCACATATAAATCTCATTGAAAATATCTATATCCTGTTGCGATGAGTATTCTATTTTTTCTAAGTCAGCAGGATTAATTTTGTAATAGCATACATTTCCGCTTGGGATTATTTTGTAGATATTATTGGCGTTTTGATCAATATCTAAATCAATATATGCAGTATCTAAAGACCATACTCTATTTTTCGTATATTCATATGGCTCATCATAGAAATTGTTATATGCCTCGTCATAGAAGTTGTTAAATGGCTCATTCTTTATTTCTTTATCATTCGCAAGCATAAGCGATAAGTCATAGTAATATTTCCAATACTTGTTTTTTTGAAGTTCGGCAAATGACATCACAATCTCACCGACTTTCTTAACCTCCATATACACTTTATCTCCATGTTTAGCAAATAGGTGATAATCGCCTGCTATCCCAATACGATAAGTCATCGCTTCAGGATCATTATAAATAAAGCCATACGCAACATATATTTCTTGACAAAATACGCCAGTACATTCGGTATTTACTGAAATGTTGTTCATCGTGTTTCGCTTGTTATTAATTGGCTTTTTGTGATCTCTCTATATTCAATCTATCTACTATGAGGGCAATAGACTGGATATCTCTCTGTCTTTTATATATAAAAAGAGTAATCATTTTTTTATAATAAAAAATATAAAAAATAACAAATATATTATATAATATATAATATGCTTACGCTGCTTTACGCTGCTTACGCTGCTTATTTTTTCAATATCAGAGCGTCGCTTTCTTCTTTACTTACAAGATACTCATATTTACCTCCAATACTAATATTATTATATATTTTTGTTAAAATATCGTCATTCATACAATATTTAGCATTAAGAGTTGCGAGATTGAGGATATGCTTTTTATTCTCATTCATTACATACTCCATGGCAATGTTTTTGTAAATTACCGACCTATGTAGAAAATATCCCATTCTTACATCACTACGACATATATATATTTTTCTAAAGAGGTTCAGTCCTTGCCGTGAGGTGTATTCCATTTTATCTAAGTCAACTGGATTAACTTTATAATAAACTACATTTCCGTCTGGGATTATCTTGTAGTTTTTATTATTATTTATTTTGTCAATATTTAAATCAATATATGCTGTATCCAAAGACCACACCCTATTTCCTGAATATTCATAAATCTCTACATAGTCTTTATTAAACGCTTCATTCTTTATCACTTTGTGCTTATCTTTTGCGAGGAGAAGAGATAATTCATAATAATACCTCCAATATTTATTCTGCTGAAGTTCAGCAAATGAAATCACAATCTCGCCTACATTTCTAACTTCCATATAGACCTTGTCCCCGCTGCGGAGAAAGAGGTGATAATCACCTATTATACCGTTGCGATAAACTTTAGAATTAGGCACATTATAACGATATGAATATGCTTCATATTTTTCCTGACAAAACACACCAGTACATTCAACATTTTCTACTTTGTGGTAAGAATTGCTCATTGTTTGCTTGTTGTTGCTTGTTGTTTGCTTGTTGTTGCTTGTTGTTGCTTGTTGTTGCTTGTTGTTCGCAATATATACTTGATTTAACTTCGTTTACTTCGTTTACTTCGTTTACTTCGTTTACTTCGTTTACTTCGTTTACTTCGTTTACTTCGTTTACTTCGTTTACTTCGTTTACTTTAGCAAATCTGTATACCTCTGTTTATATATTTACAAGCATTCAATCAGTTTTTTAATAATAAAAATAAAATTAGAACATATTTATGATAATATCAATTTAAAAAATAAATAACACATATATTATATTTCTGAACTCTCTCTCTTAGAACATAACATATTTTAGACAGCCATTATCTTAGCAATACTTTTCAAATGATTGCGTGTTTCTAATTCAGTCATAATGTGCTTATATTTTTTATTTCTATCAGCACTTACAATATGATTATAGATGATCATCAATATATCATTATTCATACCTTTCTTATCATTAAAAGTCGCAAGATTGATAATATTTTTTTTTTCTTCTAAAATTGCGGTAATCTCATCAATTTCCTTTTCTATCAAACTTGCTTGATAGTCAATAGCAAGAACGCTATAAACTAATTTCTTTCTTTCAAATATTCTTTTGCTTGTTTCATATCTTGCCATATAAGTTAAGATATAGATATTTATATCTTGCTGAGAAGTATATTCCATATTTTCCAAGTCATAAGGATTTATATTATAAAAAAAATATATACATATACATATAATTTTAAAGATTATCAACATTTTTTATCTTTATAACTCCGAAAGTTCTTCAAACTCTTTTTCCATCTTATTTAGTTGATATTCAATTGCGATTTTCTCGTAAATCACCGATCTACTTGAAAACCACTTCACCCTTTCAAGACCATTCATATAGCCCAGCTCGAAGCTTTCCAGTTCTTGCTTGTTGGAGTATTCCATCTTCTCCAAGTCAAATGGGTTGATTTTGTAATAGCATACATTCCCATTTGGAATTATCTTGAAGTTTTTCAAGTCGCTTTGGTCAATATAGGCAGTCTCCAACGACCACACTCTATCTCCTTTATATACTCTACCTGCTGTATATCCATATATCTGGTCATAGTCCTTGTTGAACGCATCATTCTTTATCAGTCTATGCATATCATTTGAGAGCATAAGCGACAAGTCATAGTAGTATTTCCAATACTTGTTTTTTTGTAGTTCAGCAAACGAAATCACAATCTCGCCGGCATTCCTAACCTCCATATAGACCTTGTCTCCCTGTTTGGCAAATAGGTGATAGTCGCCACTACACGACATATAGTTAGGCGCATTATGGTAGGGTTGCATTTCTTTTATTCGCTGCCAAAACACCCCAGAGCATTCGGTATCTGCGATAGCATGGCTATTGCTGGGAGCGTGGTTATCGCTGGACGCATGGCTATTGCTGGGAGCGTGGTTATCGCTGGAAGTGTTGCTCATTGCGGTTCGCTTTGAAATTCACAATATATACTTGATTTAACTTTGTTTAACTTTGTTTAACCTTGTTTAACCTTGTTTAACCTTGTTTAACCTTGTTTAACCTTGTTTAACCTTGTTTAACCTTGTTTAACCTTGTTTAACCTTGTTTAACTTCTACAAATCTGTATATCTCTGTTTCAATATTTAAAATTATTAATCAATTTTTAAATAATAAAAATAAAATTATAACATATTTATCTTGATAATAATTAACATATATTTTCTAACTTCTTTTACAAATTTTATCTTAAGCCGCTATTATCTGAGCAATGCTTTCTAATCTTTTAGATTTTTCTAATTGAGTTATAAGATGGTCATACTTTAATTTTCTATCATCATTAACAAGATTATTATAGATAATCATAATAATATCACTATTTATATCTTCCTTATCATTAAGCACAGCGAGATTAATAAGATTCTTTTTATCTTCAAAGATTGTTGAAAGCTCATCAACTTCTTTTTCCATATAACTCAAGAAATAATCTAATACAAAGTTATAATAATAACTACTTTTTTTATCAAAAATTTTGGCTCTAATTTCATATCTTGACATATAAATTATTTTAAAGTTATTTAATTTTTGTGACGATGAGTAATTCATATTTTCCAAATCATGTGGGTTAATTTTATAATAGCAGTTATACTCGTTATCAACTACATTCTTAGTTTTGGCATCATAGCTTCCATCTATATACGCAGTATTAATGGACCAAAACCTTTTTTCTTTATATATATAAGGGTCAATATAATTGCTATTATATTCAAGATCTTGGATTATTAAATGCTTATTATTTGTTAGCATAAGCGATAAGTCATAATAATGTTTCCAATACTTATTTTTTTGTAATTCATTAAATGAAATAACAATATCACCTACACCCTTAACATCCATATAAACTTTGTCGCCATATTTTATGAATAGGTGATAATCGTATATATTACTACAATATTCTGTATTATGAAGATACCCATGTACTTTATACTTATCAATAACGCCTGTAAATTCTGTGTTTGTGATAATATGATAAGTATATAAATTGTTACCACTTGTAGCGCTATTCATTGTATTTGCTTAAATGTGTTCTTTATTGTGCTTAAAATGATTTGGTGTTTTGCTATATCTCTATAGATTGAACTTAGAAACTATTAATCAATTTTTAATTAATAGAATAAAAAATATTATTTTAACTATAATAGATAAACTATTATAAAATGGCTAATTCTAAAGCTAATAATGCTAATAATGCTAATACTGCTAATAATGCTAATAATGCTAATAAAGCTAAAGCTAATAATGCTAATAATGCTAATAAAGCTAAAGCTAATACTGCTAATAATGCTAATACTGCTAATACTGCTAAAGCTAATACTGCTAATGCTAATACTGCTAATGCTAATAATATAGCAAATAGGAAAGTTGTATTTTTAAATAATTTACTAAATTTACCGCCGATGCAAAATTTACTATCTCCATCACAAAAGCAAAATTTACGATCTTTGCTGCGAAAGCAAAAATCTTTATCTTTGTCTCCATCGCAAAAGCAAAAATCTTCGTCTTCGTCTTCGTCTTCGTCTTCACCGCCTTTACCGTCACTATTTACAAAATTAAAAGGAAGTCCTCCTATGAAAAAAAAATAGGCTATCTATGATATAAAATTCCATAAAAATGTATATATAATAATATACTTTCCTATATAATATATTTAAGCCAATAATATCTGTAATATGCTTTCTAATTTATTATTTTTTCCTAATTTTGTTAATAAGTGTTTATATTTTTTATTTCCACCCACACTAACAAGATTATTATAAATTATCATTAGAATATCATAATTCATATCTTTCTTATCATAAAAAGTAGCAAGATTAATTATATTCTTTTTTGATTGAAAGTAATTGTCTTTTATATATTTTTTCTTGTTCTGTAAATTGTAGAGAGCCACGATTTACTGTAAATATAGAAGGGTTTGCTAATAATTTTGGCCAATTTATATTTCGTTTACCTTCTAACCCATCTGGGTGCCAGTGAGTATGACCTTCATGCTGTTTCTCCATTTTCAATCTTTCAATAATTAAATTAATTGCGTTTGGATTACCTGATAAAACATCCCAATCTATATGTTTTTTTTTACCGTCAACTTGTGTGGCTTTTGGAAACATTGAATTTCTTTCTTCTAATAATTTAATTGCTTTAGGATTTGTATTACCAGATAAACTATTCCACCATATTTTTTGGGTATTTTCTTTCAATAATTGAATTGCTTTTTTATTACCTGATAATTTTTCCCAATTTATTTTTTTTGTTTGGCTTTTTGGGCTATTAGATAAAATTTTCTCTTCATTTATTTTTATTGTTAATAAATTTATTGCTTTTGGGTTTCCTGATAAAATATTCCAATTTATATTTGCTGAATTAGAATCCTTCCTATATTCTTCTTCTATTATTTTAATTGCTCCTGTATTTCCACATAAAGCATCCCAATCAAGTTTATTTGGAACTCTTTTATATTCTTCTTCTATTATTTTAATTGCTTTTGAATTACCTGATAATTTTTTCCAATTTATTTTTCTTGAATTAGAATCATTCTCATATTCTTTTTGTATTATGCCAATTACTTTTGGATTCTCATTCTCACATAAAGAATTCCAAACAAGTTTGTTTGGATCCTTCTCATATTCTTCTGTTAATATTTCAATAGCATTAGGGTTTTTACATAAATCCGGCCAATTAAGGTAATCTGAATTAGAATTATTGATATATATTTCTCTTAAATAAGGAATAACTTTTTTGTTTGTATTTTTTGCTAAACTATGATAAAAATGTAATAATTTTTCTGATTTTGTTTTATATGGATTTTTAGGGTCATAGTAATTTGGGCCATCATTAATTCTTTTTACAATTTCAGGTATCAATTTATATATATTATGATTTAATCCTAAATATCCAGCATACATGTTATATATATTATCTTTAAATGGATAAACTTTTTCTAAATCATTAATTAATTCATATTGAATATTATCATCGTAATATTTTCTTAAAATTAAATCAGTCGCATCTGGATTATTTATGTATTTATTTTTTATACTAAAAGCCGGAGCTATTTTTTTCATATATTTAATTCCTAAACTTTCTGGACTTTTGGAATTGCTTACAGAACTTATAGAACTTTTGGGATTTATGAATTTTATTATTTTTTTGGGACGTATGGGACTACGACGACGCATAAAATATATCTTCTATTAAATATTAATAGAATTAATTGAAAATTTAAAATAATTTCTTAAAAAATAAAAACAATATCATGATATTTCTATGAAGAGGAAACAACTGTTTTAATATCGGGACTCGGGTAAACACCATTATCTGGATAATATACCATACATACATTCTTCTCATCGCAATAAATCACTGAAGCACCAAAATAGATATACTTACCTTTCACAGGCGTTGTAGGTGCTGTTGACTGCGTCTCATACAACTTCATAATAGTCTGGAACATTATTTGGATTCTTTATTTACATAATATATGCGCTTTATTTTTATATAGGTTTACGCTTTACATTTGTTCAATCTTATCCTTATATCGTTTTAATCTTTCTAATGTTTTATCGGCGTTATCATTCAATCTAAAAGCAAATTTGGGCAAGTTCAATATTGGTTTGTTTTTCCGGTATGGAAAGAATCGTCTACTAATAAACACATCTTCTGATAATTTGTCTTGTAATAATTGTAATGTATCTATTGAAAGCTTATTATATTTATTATTAGAATTAAATATAATAGGCAACTTTAAAACATCTTTTTCAATTATTGTGAAGATTATATCTCCTAATTTAATAGCTATATATATATTTATACTCCCTATAATTTCTTTTTGTTTGTCTTCCGGTTTTACATCTTCCCACCATTCAAACTCAAGATAATTATCATAATATCTGCTACAATCTACTAATAATGGTCTAATCTCAGAAGATAAATTATAGGTAGGTTTTTTGGTAAAATGTTTAATCTTCTTACATATTTCATCTAAATCATCATCTGTTAATTCAGACCTATTAAAAAAGTTAATAGGTTTCTCGCAAACGTCTATACATTTTAATATATAATTATATATACTAATAGTATCAAAACGGTAATGATATTCTTGCGTGCCATTTTTATAAATAATGTCTGAAGTATACTTCTGTTTTTTGGGAGTCATTTCACTAAACTCCTCTTGTGTATAAGGGTCTATGTCATTCTTATAATAACCTTCAACCTCTTTATAACTGCTACCATTACTGTTATTACTATTATTACCACGTTTATTATTCTTATCGCTAATTGTTGTGAATGCCTTCGAATTACCAGAATATTCACTATGATGTATTTTACCTATACTTTCGTAGCTTCCATAACTCTTTGCTTTTCTATTTGATACATGTAATAATGGCTCATCTTTTTTAAGCCTCTTATAAGCATTCAGAGACAATAATTCTTTGCGTTTTTTAGGAGAATATTTACCTTCATATATGCGATCATATACATCTTTATTAAATACATATTTCTTCATTTTTTTATCATCATGTTCTTTCATATTTTCTTCAAATTCTCTTAATTTCTTTTTGTTTGATGAGTTTGCTTCTTCAAATTCTCTTAGTTTCCTTTCATTTGATGACTTTGATTTAGCAGCATTCTTTAAATTGTTTAAACGTATTTTATACATTTGTAATTCTCTTGGAAGTTGTTGTTTTACAGGTATCTGTGGTTCAATCCCTTTATTTATATTATAGGAATCTTTAATAGGTTTGTAGATTGTGTTTTTTCTATTATCCATATATAATTTTAAAATGGTATTGTATATTGATAACAAAGTTTCAAAAACATTACTTGATGGTGATTCATCTTCCATATATTCTTCATTTCCCATATAATTCATTATTTTATTTGAAATATCAATATATTCTATTCTGGTGATCTTTTTTTTATGCTTTATCAATACATCTACTAAATATTCTTTTAATATAATCCTATCATTCTTCTTCTCGGGATTTTCAATATACTCAAGAAAGTAATCAAATGGAATCTTGCTAAATATTTCTTTACAATATTTCATTACATCCATATTAAATTTTATTTTGTCAATCACATCGCTTGTTATTTTTGTTTCTCGTGGTTCTCGCATATATTCCAATATATTTTCTATATCAATACATAGTTTCACTATCAGATTGTGTATAGAAAGTTCACTTTCACTCGTATTTAATAAATAGTTTTTGTAGAACTTAAATACATAAAGATACTCATTTGTATAATGAAAGTCAATATATGTTTCTCCCTCATTATATTCAAATTGCGAAGTATTATAAACAGCAAGATCTATATATGTACTTAGTTCGCTTGTAAAAGCTGGATCATACAGGGTTGTTTTTGATTTAATAAAATAGACTATAAAAAGATAGTCATAGTATATCTGATATTTACTATCTTTGCTTCTATCTTTAAATACGCAGGTATGATCTATTGGCAAACTATCTTTTATTTTATGACATTCTTCAACAGATAATACTTTTATTGTTTTAGTTTTTAAAATAATCTTGACAAGTCCATTAATAAATTCTTTATACAAACGAACATATTCACCTTTTGGATCTAAAGATACACGAATCTCTTTATTTGTATATGGATTAATACTGGGATTTTGTTTCCATTTATTAGCATAATAAATAATAATATCTATAGGCTTTGGTAAATTTTCAAAATTAGGAAAATTTGCCACACACCATTTATATAAAGTTATATATGATATATCCTTATTTATATATATCAATCCCATGAAAGGACTTACAATATATGGTTCTCTATTAATATCTTCTTTTACTTCAACAGTATCTAACCATGTGCCAATATGTTTCTTATTTTTTGGTGACAATTCATCTAATATTTTTAACTGTTCCGTATCATTTAAAGTTAAATAATTATCGTGTTTTTCTTTTGTCATGATTTTTTTTTTAGAAAAAGAAAAACATGATGCCATATTCAATTATATAATCTATATTACAATAATATAAAAAGAAAAATGAGACAAAAATATTTATTATATGGATGGGTTTTTATTAAGAACAAATATAGCAGGATTTGAAGATAATTTTTGCCAATTTATTCGTTTATGTATGCTTAAATCATTTAATTGTTGACCGTTTAATCCTAATTGATATTTCACTCTTTCTTCTAATTAACATCTTTAATATACAAAAACAAATAAATTATATATTAAAAAAAATGATTAAAAATAAGGTTAATATTAAATATATGATAAATAATGAAGAAATTTAAAAAGAATTATTTATATGAGTTACCTGAAGATATTCAGACACTAATATATAAAAAGGTTTATCAGTTTTCTCTCAAAACTATAAGAGATAGCAAGGAAGCAATAAGCAATTTTAATAAACTAATAGAATATATTAAGAAAAACAAAGATAGTAATAATAGTAATATAAATAATCAAGCAATCTGGAACATTATCTTGAGGAGAGATGTTGGCGAACCCTATTACAAATATTTTCAATATTACGCAGATAATACAACAGACTTTCTTCAACTTAATAAATCAACAATGATTAAATATGATACATCGTATTCTACTATTAAATACATTGAGTTTTCAATATATCCTATAGAAGATAGAATACCCTCGCCAAATTTTAATTATATCAAAAATACATTTGAGCAATATATTCACATATTCTTAAGTATGAGGTCTTATAATGATAAAGACAATAATGATGATAATAATAACAAATATAGAAATATTAAGGATATCAAATTATTGAATAATAAAATAATAGTAGAGTTTCGTGATACATACATATTTAGATGTTATATTGATATTTATAATAATATATTAGAATTATATAACTTTATTGTATGTATATTAGACATATTATCTATGTTTAATAATACTACATACCCTGAATATAACCTTGACTATCTGAATGACCTAAATGATTTACGTGAATGGTTTAAGTATAACACATTTTTCAACGGATTTGTAATTAGCAATAAAGGAGATACCATATGTCCTTTCTTTAATTCATAGATGATATAATAAAAATAATTAGTTAAAAAATGATAATTTAGATTGATTAATAATATTAAGTAATAGTATAATTAATTGATTTTAATTAACATATAAATGCCTTCTGCTTTTGTCAAGAATTATTTATATGAACTACCTGATGATATTCAGAGGATGATATATAAAAAGGCATTTAAGGAGACTCTTAATAGTATAAGCGATATGAGAGAATCACTTGATAATTATGACAAATTAGTAGAATATATCAAAAATAATCATTATGATGCTTATAAAAGCCATGCTATATGGAGTATTATGCTCTGCTATAGGAAAGATATAGGCGACCCTTATTATAAATATTTCCTATATTATTCTGATAACGAGACAGATTATTTGCGACTTAATAAAACAAAGATGATTAAATATAATAGCGCATATTCTACTATAAAATATATAGATTTTGCTATATATCCTATACAAGATAGTTTGCCTACAGAAAATTATAAAAATGTAAAAAAAATATTAGAGGAATACACAGATATTTTTCTTAGTAATTATACAGATAAATATACAAATATTAAAGGAATTGAATTATGTAACAATAAAATACGAATAGAATACAAGGAAATACATATATTCAAATCTCATATAGATATTTATAATAATATCTTAGAAACATATAATTTTATAATATGTATATTTAATATTTTAAATATGTATAATAATTTATATCCTGCTTATAACTTGGAATTTATGAATGATCTTGATGACTTACGCGAATGGTTTGAATATAATTCATTCTTTTGCGGTTTTATACTTAATGAAAATGGTGATACAATTGTTCCCTCCTTCTATTCAGCAAGATATATTTAGGATATTCTATAAATTTACTCTTTATTATTTAATAGTAAATATAGATGGGTTTGTAGATAAAGCTTCCCAGTTTATCTGACTTTCAAATTTGTTTCTATTTATATTTTCTGGTAAATCCTGATATATTATTCTTTTTTTAATTAATTCAATCGCATTAGGATTTGAAGATACTATATGCCAGTTTATTATATTATATATACTTAATTTGTTATAACTTTGTTGTGATAATTTATTTTCATAAATCATCCTACTATTTAATAAATTAATAGCATTTATATTAGAAGATAACATTCTCCATAAAATTTTTAGATTATTAGGTTTCTTTTTGAATTCTTTCTCTAATAATGTAATTGCTTCTGGACTTGAATTCTGTGATAAACCTTCCCAGTTTATATCTATTTTGCTATAATTTTTTTTCAATAATGCCATAGCTTCTGGTAATGGATTGTGTGCTATAGCTCCCCAATTTATTTTGTAATAATTTTTTTTTAAAAACGCGATACCTTCTGGTGATGAAGTATGTGATATATTATGCCACGCAATCTTATCTTCATTTTTTTTTAATATTTCAATTGCTTTTGAATTCAATGATAATTTTTCCCAAAATTCAAAATAATCACTATATTCTAAATCTTCAAGTACAAAATTATTTTCTAAAAATTTCATAGCTTCTTCGGTTTCATTTGAAGCCAACGCATTTATATCAATATGGCGAGGAAATACTTTTATTTCTTTTTCTAATAATTTAATTACTTTTGGATTTGAATTACCACATAAAGCATTCCATACAAGGTTGTGTGAATTAGGATTATTTTTGTATTCTTCTATTAATATTTCAATGGCTTTTGGATTACCACATAAAGCGGTCCATTCAAGCTTGTATAAATTAGGATTATTTTTGTATTCTTCTACTAATATTTCAATTGCTTTTGGATTTGTATTAGCTGATAATAAATTCCAATTTATTTTGTTGCTATTTGCTTTTAATAATTTAATTGCTTCTGGATTTTTGCTTGTTGATAATATATCCCAATTTATATTTACATCTGGATTAACCTTTATTTCTTCTTCTAATAATTTAATTGCTATTGGATTTGGATTACTTGATAACCTAAAATAATCAATATGTTTTCCTTTTGATATTAAATAATATAACGCATTTGGGTTTTCACATAAAGCATTATCATCTAATTTATTCTCTGGAATTCCATCTTCTAATTTATATTTAAATAATGATTTTAAACTATTATGAGTAATGTGTTTTAAAATATCTTCAGGTAAATGGTTTAATTTTAAATTACTATTAAGTAAATCGGTTGATAAATCTTCAATTGCTATTTTTTTAATTTTCATTTTTTCTTTTATTGTATTTGGTGATGAATCAATATTATCTTTAAAAATTTGTATATGTTTACAAAAAGCGGTTAGGCTTCTTATATCAATATTTAATGCTTTTGCTATAATTACTTTAATACTCTCATCTTTACACATATTTTCATAATTTTCTATAGAAAGCCTGAATAGCGGATTATCTTCAATTCTTTCTTTTAACGATTTATCATTGACTCCTTTTTGTAAATTATTATCATATCTTTCCTTTAATTTTGTTATCAAATCAATATCTGGTGAATTTTTTTTATTTGTAATTGTATTTAATGCTATATTTGCTATTCCCACAATTTTTTTGTTTTGTTTTAAATCTTCTAAAATATGCTGCATCTAATAATATATTATATAATATAATATTTTGGTGGATAATACAAAACACCAAAAGTTTCTTATCCAATAGTAAATATAGAAGGATTTGCGGATAAATATGGCCAGTATATTTTTTCTGGTTTAACCATTCTTTCTTCTTTTAATAATTCAAGCGCTTTTGGATTTGTATTAGCTGATAACATATTCCAACTTATTTTATTACGGTTATCTTTTAATAATTGAATTGCTTCATCTGATGAATTATATGATAACCATCCCCATTCTATTTTTGTAAAATTGTCTTTTAATATTTGGATAGCTTCAGGTAATGGATTTTTTGATAAATTAGTCCAATCTTTTAATTTTTCTGGGTTTTTTTCTAATAATTTTTTTAATAATTTAAGAGCTTTTGGATTTGTATTAGCTGATAACATAGCCATATCAATTTTTTTTGGTTTTTTTTGTAATAATTGAATTGCTTCATCTGATGAATTGGCAGATAATCCTGAATAATCAATATCATTTGAGTATTTTTTTAATAGGTTAATAGCAATTGGATTAGATGATAATTCTTCCCAATCTAATTCATCTCGATCTTCTTTTATTTTTTTTTCTATTAATTTAAGTACTTTAGGATTTGTATTATTACAAATAGCTTCCCAGCTTATATCATTTTTATATATATCTAATTCTAATATTTCAACTGCTATTGGATTTTCTGATAAGTCATACCAACTTATTTTATCATCTAATTTTTCATATTGTGTTTTTGATAATTTTTTTTCTTGTATTATTTTATTCTTAATTAATAAAAACGCGCCTGGATTTATATTTTTTGATAAATTTTTATAATTTATGTATTTTATATTTTCTGGTTTGCTTAATAATTCAATAGCATTTTTATTACTTGATAATTCAGCACATTTTAAAATTTCGCTAACTTCTATCCATTCTACTAATTTAAATTCAAGTAAAGATCCAAATTTGTTTGTAATTGTTTGAATTAATTCAACTGGTAAATCTGTTAATAATTTTATTATTGGTAATCTTTTCGCAATCTTTTTTTCCTTAATTGTACTTTGTGATAAATCTACATAATTTTCTAAAACTTTCACATCTTCACAAAAAGCTGTAAGGCTATCTATATCAATATTTAATACTTTTCCTATAATTTCTTTTATATTATCATCTTCGCACATTAGATTATAATCTTCTATAGAAAGCCTTAGCTTAGGATTATCTTCTGAAATTTTTATTTCTCCATTTAGTAATTTACTTAATTCAATCATAGGCGGAGATTTAGATAATTTTGGTATATTTGATTGTCTTGTTAGCATTTTAAATACACTATCTGCTCTTCTTTGTTTTTGCTGTGATGTTGATAACATCTTTATTATATCTCTAATAAACAAAAATAAATTTAATTATAAATAAAGGTTTTATTTAATATTATATTACCTCAAATATAGAAGGATTTGTAGATAATTCACTCCAGCTTAATTTATCATGTTCATTTAACCTTGTATATATATTATGTGGTAAATTAACCTCATATATTATTCTCTTTTTTATTAATTCAATTGCGCCAGGGTTTTTAGATACCTCATCCCAATATATTTTATTATTTTTGCTTAATCTATCATTTTGTATTTCCATTCTTTTATCTAATAATTCAATTGCTTTTGGATTTGAATTACTTGATAATCTTGTATAATTAATATTATTAGGATATGCTTCTAAAATTGCGAAAGCCTTTTGATTTGGATTTCTTGACAATATATTCCAATTTACAATATCTGGGTTCTTCATCATTTCTTCTTCTAATAATTGGATTGCTTCGGAAGATTGATTGCCGCATAATTCACACCAATCAATCTTCTCGTGATTTGCTTTTAATATTTTAATAGCTTTTGAATTTCGTGATAATATTTGCCAAAATCTATTCCAATTTATATCATATATTGTATTTTTAATTAATAGATTGTCTTCTATTAATTTCATAGCTTCAGGAGTTTCATTTGCTGCTAAACCTTCAAAATTTATATGGGTATGGTGTATTTTAATTTCTTCTTCTATTAATTTCATAGCTTTAGGATTTGTATTAAATGATAGAATTCCCCAGAATATTTTATCACGATTTGCTTTTAATATTTTAATAGCTTTTGGATTTTTTGATAATGCTTCCCAATGTATTCTTGTTTCTGGATTAACCTTTATTTCCTCCTTTAATAATTCTATAGCTATTGGATTTGTATTACCAGATAACCAATAATAATTTACCTCTATGTTATTTTCCATTAAAAAATACAAAGCATTTGGATTTTTAAATAAAAACATTGGGTATTCAAGTAATTTATGTGCTGGAATCCCATCTACTAATTTATATTTTTCTAATTTAAATTTTAATTTATATAAAGATTTAAAACTATCATGAGTAATATGTTCTATAATATGTTCAGGTAAATGAAAAATTTTTAATGTTTCTGCTTTTATATCTGGGGGCAAAATAGGCAATAAATCTTTAATTGGCGATTTCTTAGCCTTTGTTTTTTCTTTGATTTTATTTTGTGATAAATCTATATATTTATCTAAACCTTTGACATTTATACAATAGGTAGTTAAGCTTTTTATATCAGTATTTAATACTTTTGCCATCATTCTTCTAAGTATTTTATTATTACACATTTTTTCATAATCTTCTATAGAAAGCCTAAGTTTAGGATTATCTATAAGTTTTTCATTGCGAAGAGCACTTCTTAAATTTATTAATAGAGGAGAATGCGGCGATTTAGGATGTTCAGATTTTTTTTTATTTGTTATTACAGTAAATGATGTATTTGCTTTAGAATTTATAATTAACTCTTTTTTTCTTTCTAAATCTTCTAAAATACTCTGCATTTCTAATAATATAAAAATAAAATAATAAAATAATAGGTATTTGCTAATATTTTATAATATATAATATTATTTTAATATTTAGTAATCTAATTAATATAAAATATAGAAGGATTTTTAGCTAAAGAATACCAATTTAGTTTATTATAATCAGATATTTCATTATACTTTTTCTTTGTCAAAGTATCTTCAAATTCTATTCTATCTTTTAATAATTCACCATCTTTTGGATTTTCTTTTAAGAATTCACCAGCTTTTAGATTTTCAGAAAAAATAGACCATACTATTTTATCAGAATTATATTTTAATAATTTACCAGCTTCTGGATTTATAGATATAGAATACCAATATATATTTTGCGGTCTAACCTGTAATTCCTCCTCTAATAATTTAATAGCTTTTGGATTTTTTCCTAATTGAACCCAATTTATTTTATCTCTATTTGCTTCTAATAATTGTATTGCTTTTGGATTTGCTGATAATACCCACCAATTTATCTTTTCAATATCTTCTAACTTGTCATATTTTGCTTTTGATAATTTATTCTCTTCATCTATTTTCCTCCTTAATAAATCAATTGCCTTAACATTTACTGATAAAGCTGTCCAATCTATTATATAACCTATCTTTTTTAATTTATTATATTCCCGTCTATCGTTTCGCATTAATTCTTTTTCATCTTCCCATTTTTTTTCTAATAAACTTATGGCTTCTGGATTCTTTGATAATTCTTTCCAACTTATTTTTTCATAAGGTTTTAGACGATTAAATTCACGAACCTCTAAATCAAACTCTTCACTTTCTTTTGTTATTAGCATTTCAATAGCTTTAGGATTTGTATTCGCAGAGAAAATATCCCACTCTATTTTATTGTAATTTTCAGGCAAACTTAAAAACTCAATAGCTTCTGTAGATGTATTTGCTGACATATTTACCCAATCTATATTATTGTCGCTACTACTACTACTGGCATTTCCTCTTGCTAATAATCGTAGTTCTTTAATTATTTGGATAGCCTTAGGGTTTGTATTACTTGAAAAAATACGCATTTTTATTTTATTTCTATGTGTATCTAATATATCTATTGCGTATGGGTTTTTTGATAGAGCATCCCAATTTATATCAGGATTATCTGGATTTATCCTTATTTCTTCTTTTAATAATTCAATTGCTCTTGAATTTGTATTTTCACATAATTTAGAATAATTTATATATTTTTTATTCTCTGGCAAACTTAAGAAATCAAGAGCATTTGGGTTAAGAGAAAGGAAGTCAAGAACAAATGTTAATTTGCGACGCGGAATCCAATCTCTTAATTTGTATTCAAGTAAAGTTTTATATTTATTAGTAATTATTTTTATTGTATCATCTGGTAAATCTGATATTAATGTTTTTAATGGTAATAATTTAGCTTTTATTTTTTGGTTTATTGTCATTTTTGATAAATCTACATATTCATTTAATATTTTAACATCTTCGCAATAAGCAGTTAGATTATCAACTGTAATTTTTAACATTTTTGCCATTATTCCTTTAATATCCTTGTTTTTACACATTACATTGTAGTCTTCTATAGAAAGCCTAAGTTTAGGATTATCTTCAGAAAGTTCTATTTCTCCATTTAGTAATTTACTTAAATCAATTAAAAGAGGTGATTTTGGTTTATTAGTAATTACTCTATATGTTAAATCTGTTTTATTCATTTTATCATATTCTTCACGTTTTGATTGCCGTATATGTGATAAAGATTGCATCTTCCTGTAATATACTAATAATATAAAAATAAACCCATATTATATATAATTTTCAAGAAAAGGCATGTTTCCACATAACCAATATTTGAGTAAATACAAATGATCTCTTATTAAAATAATTTTTTGTGATATCTTTCGGCGTATTATATAAGCAATAGGGCTTTCTGATAATAATGAAACTTGGCCAGACATTTTATAAATTATACTATATATATTATTTATAAAAATATTAAGTATATTTATAATAATAAATATGGAAATAAAAAACCCTAAACCATTTCCTTTTAATACATGTGAAGTTAGGGGTGAAATAGTAGATCAACCCTATTCAGCATCTATAAATATTTTATCATGTATTATTCTTCTTTATTTACTATCTCAAGCAAAGCATATAGAAATAAAGTTTTTTATATTATCTTTATTTATATTTCAAGCATACCACGCATATTCTCATATGTTCTGGAGCAATAATGAATATAGTTTAGAGCATGTATATATTATCCACGCTATTTCATATCTTATAGTTATTGCTCTAATTACAGCAATATCATTTATTACTGGTAAATTTCCTAATATTCCTATAATATTTACAGCAATACTTCTTGACATATACATATTATATAATTATATAGGAACTGTATATAATGCTATCTCTGGAATAAATATATGGGTTATTGTGCTTATTACTGGGTTATGGAATGTTAAATTACCTATTAATGTAAAGCGATTACTACCAATATTGTTAATATTATTTGTTATCATCATCGCTTTATTCTTTAATGAAAAATACAATTGTGACGCAATGATGAAAGCTCATCCATTTCCATATCATACAGCAATAGAGACTATGGGGTTAATAATTTCGGCATTGTTCGCATATATATTTATATTGCTGGAGTTAGATAAAAGTAAATAAAAGCGAATGAATAAATATGTTCTAATTTTAAAAGAGAATGTTAAAAATTGATTAAGCTTATTAAATGGATATAACAAGAGCCAATAAGCCGACGCAAAGAAGACGTGCAAATTAACAACAGCAAAGAAGAAGACAACAAATAAATCGCTTTCAACTACTCCTTATCAGCAATGAACTTCAATGATGATGATGGAATAAACGAGCAATTTAATAATTTAAATAGGATGCCATTCAAATTTATCAATAAAATTATAGACAAGATTAATGATAATAAGTATCTCATTAAAATTACCTTTCGTGAACTAATGGCAGAATCAACCCCTATTATATTCAATCGTGAATTAGAACAGACAAAGATAGATGAATTATATACATCTATCTTGGATGGATATGATATTCCTTTCACTATTGATGCTATATATGATCCAAATACCAATATACAAGAAAAAAACATCAAGATTATAAATGGAAACCATCGGCATGGGGCCATATGTAAATATATAACAGAATGTGATAAGCATTTTGATTGCGATTTCAAGGTATATGTATGGATTTATGTTGTTGTAGACTGTGAGACTACAAATGTTAAGCAGAGCATTGAATTATATACTAAAATAAATAACCATCTGCCATTTAAAAAGGCAATTTATGTTGATATAATAGCAACAAAATTAATTGATAAACTTTGTAGCGCAGAAACTAAACGGAAACATCCTATTATGAAAGCAATTTTGACAACTAATGGTGAAAAATGCCAACAACCTAACATAAATAAAAAAGAGGTATTTAATCTTCTAAATAATAATAAGGAAATAATTGATACCTTCCTATCAAAATACTCTAATACAGACGATATTATTTCTCAATTTATTAATAATATGATAGAGATTAATCATAGATTATCTATTAAGGATTTTAATGATTTATATAGTGATAATCCATCCGCAAAAAATAAGGCATATTTTGATAAAGCTTTCAAAATTGGTTTCTTCTTAAACCAAAAAAATTCTAAATATCCTAAAGAGGAATGGATAAAGTTCTTATGCGATCCTACCAGAATTTAATATCAATAAAGTCTATAAGTATATATATGTATAATTATACATATAAATATTATAATATTTATTATAAATGTATATTTTTTATCTTGACAATATGGAGAATTAATTTTTCTATTGTTTACTATATATTTTTTTGTGCGCTTATCTATTGGGTGGGCATATTGAAATACCATTATCATCACATCACTTACGTCATCAAACGCATTAGATTTCATAAACTCATTATAGCGTTCCTCGTGAACACTTTGTAATTTATCCTCAAGTATTATTTTTTGCTTAATAAGTCTAATAAGTTTTAGTTGTTTTTCCTTTAAAAACTCTTCAAATACTATAAGTGATTTTGAAGGTTGATTATTACGCGTAACTGATAATGCATTTACATTTTTTTGCTGATTATTAATAATATCCGAAATATTTGCGATTTCAATTTCAATCTTTGAATAATTTTTGCGAGAATTCATAGTTGTTTTTACATCTAAAAAATATAAATCATTTTTTTATTATTAAAATTAATATTGTTACATATATATTCTTCTTGTTTATATTCAATACCATCCCATCCTAAAATATAAATGAGGAAAGGTAAGCTATTCCATTTAGAATTTGTATTACCATAAAGGCTATTACGCATATAAATCTTAATATTTTAAGATTGACTATTATGAAATCAAGAATTAATTCAAACCTATCTTTTTTATATATCCTCTTATATTCTATATGATAATTCATCTTTTATAGAGGAGTATTTGCTTGTAAAGAATAAAGATTGCTTCAAGAGTTTTGCTTAGTTAATTGTTAAAAAAATAATAACACAATCATATCAATTTTTATAATATTATAACATATTTAGACATATACAAATTATTATTACCTAAGCAGTATATATCCTATTCATCATCATCGTCATCTTCATCATCCTGTTTGTATCCAATACCGGCCCAACCTTTTGCTTCATAAGGTTTATTTAATAGTTTTTCTAAATATGCTTTAAGCTGATTGCGGTCAGGACATTTCTTACCCTTGACCACATTAGATATACTCCATAATCTGAAGTCTGTATATAGTTTTGTAATAGTAATACGAGGCTCCTTAATTTGTGGATCAATTATAATACGGTCATTAATGAATTGTCCAACAATATCATTATTCTGCTTATAACTCTCCGTCGCAACACGAACTTCGCTTGGTTCCGCAATTGCCATAGGGTTAATATGCTTATGTCTATCAATAAGTAGACTAATAAATATCTCCTTCCATCTTTCAAATTTATCTGACAGCTCTAAATCCATATAAAATTCTGTTGGTTTATTAATATCCGGGGTCTCTGTAAATTTACTTGAGAAATTACAAACTTTGATACGGCGCCAAGTTCCGCCATCATCACTTGGAATTTCTGGCAATTCATTACAAGTTAATATCATTTTGAATTGCGGCTTAAATTCATAAGGTTCTTTAAATAGAGTTCTTACCAATATCCTATCTTGTCCTGATAATTCTTTCATCAATCCAATATTAAGCCTGTCATTTTCGCTTGGTTCTTGCATAACCGCAAATCGCCTTCCCTTAGTTCTTTCTAATTCACTTTGCGCAGCATTACTGGCAGCACGCTTTTGTGTTAGTAGAGCAATAGGCAATATACAATAATATTCACCAATAGATTTTTGAATTAAATCTAAGAGTCGCGATTTTCCATTACTGCCCTGTCCGGTAAATATATAGAAACGTTCTTGAGCAATACTTCCATCTATAATACAAGCCAGAACATCCATCACATAATTTCTCAAATTTTTATTAGTAAATATCTTAGAGAAGAATTCATTGATTTCTGCTACTTCTGGTAATTCACTATTGTAATGAATATAATTTAGCTTTGTGCTTAGCAAAATATAATCATCTGGCATACCATCACGAAACATATGCATCTTCAAATCATAAACACCATTATCAAACCCTATTAAATGCGATCTGCTATCAAGCAATTCCTCAAACTTCTCATCAATGAAAAGCGTTCGGCATTCTTTCATTATGGCATCCTTGAAGTTAGAGTTTTTCAATTGCGTCGCAATTTTTAGACATTTCTTGCTTCGCTCATCATTAATTGCTTTTAATGTAGGATCTTCGGTATATTCATTATAATAATTTGAACGTTCCATAAATTTTTTACAGATATCAGTGCTGAGAATTTTCCGTAAATCTAATCCTTCCCTTGCACGAACCCAACGATGCCTTTGTTTATCATATTTATACCAAATATCCTTTGAGATTGCTTTGAATTCGTCCTTAAATATAGAATGAACAACGCACGCAATATCATAATGCGCTCCATCACTTGATATACTTTGGTCAATCTTAGGAATAATAGCTTTGTCAAGAATATTAACATATTTTACTAAATTATCTTGCTTTGCCCACCAGCGAAGCGTTCCTATTCCCATATTGTCTTTTCTCATCTTATCCCAGAGCTGATGGCATTCACCTTCAATATATACACTACTAATTTTTGAAAACTCAACCCATGTTTCAAGTAACCTATAATCTATATTTCTTAATACCCAACCTAAGTTAATCCAATCTGTATAATTATCTGCTCTTGATGAAGATAAACAATCTACAAGATTTTTAGCAAAACTAAATTCATCATCAGATATATAACTACGATTAATATTTAATGATTTGCCAAAAATATTATTCTGTAATTTATTTTTCAATTTTTGGTCAATTGCTGGTAAGATATGCTTACAATATTGGCTAATTTCTACATCAAATTCTTGCTTGACAAAGTTTTGAATATTATCGGAAAATTTACGCATAGAAAACAGTTTAATAAAATTGATTTCATCAGCTGCGTTTAATGTATATTGAGTATTTACAGTTTCATTATTAATATATTTATAAATACTTGATACACGATAAGTATCGCAATCAGGTTTCTTAGAACCATACATTTGCCAGCAATTAACATCTATAATTGCTTTATCAACAATAGAATCATAATCATTGCAAATAGGCAAATCTTTAAAAATATCTATGGCGACATCTAATATCTTTCGTCTAATAAAATGATGAACATTATTATTAACAATAATATATGGAAATATAATATGCAACCCATCTTTTAGCTTGTTCCGGAATTCAACTGGATTTGGTTTTTCCATAACATACGCAACATTAGCTTCTTCCGGAACATTTAAATATTGATTAATTACTTTAAAATAACTATTTACAATATTATATATATTTTCCAGCGTATATACGCGATCATATTTCTTTTTACTATTTAACGATGAATTGGAATCATGGGAATTATAAATGCCTGATTTATCATCAGGTATAGTAAAACGGAAATCTATATCAACACGAAGAGCGCTCGGCTCAGTGGGTTTTTCAGTAAAATATAAAGGGACACCATTTGTAAGCGCAAGGCTGTAAATATTCATAAATTCATCATAGTTGTCTTCTGGAACACAAATTGATATTTTAGGATAACCGATACTTGTATTTGTATATGGCTTACCTTTTTCAACCTTATATTTGTTAATAAATGAACGTAATTCTTCATTTATACCCATTATTTTAATGTTTTAATATACTTATATATATATCAATTTTTATTTTTATACATTTTTATTTTTAGCAAAATAAAATTACTTTCTGTATATTATGTAGAGAAAAATATATATGATAATCATTAAAGAAAATATAAAATATAATAGTCCAAAAAATGCGAAAAATCCATATATTTTTTCAAAAGAATCATTAATTCACTTAATAAATACATGGAATAAACATAAGCCCGATAAAATAATATACAAAAAAACGGACTCAATATCAAAATTATCTAATCTACTAAATGAAAAGATAAAGCCTATATGTGATGATAAGCAATACTGGTGCTGGCCTGGAGCTATTTCTAAAATAACAAACAACGCAAAAACTAAGGATATAATCAAAATGATTGAAAAAGAAGAGTTACGTCCGGAAATGCCAATTGAATGGTATGCGAATTCAAAAGAATGGTTAAGTAATTATGATATTGAAGATGTAATGCTGCAATATGATAAAAGTCCTGAATATAAATATGCGTTTTTAGGAGTTTATCCAATTGATTTTTCAGAGGAAGATAAGTTTGGAAGATGTTTATATAGTCAAATATGCTCTCTTGATATAAAAAAATATATCAATAAGAAGATTAAACATTTAGGACTAATCACAAATCTTGATAAACATAATCAATCTGGGTCTCATTGGACATCTACATTTATTATTATAGATCCTAAAAATAAATGTTATGGTGCGCATTATTATGATAGTAATGCTATATCTATTCCAGCATATGTTAAAAAATTCATTAATAATATAAAGGAGCGTCTGTTAACAATATATCCCAAAAGTAAATTTAATATTACATTTAATACTGTGAGACATCAACAAAAAAACACAGAATGTGGTATGTTTTCTATGACGCATCAAATAAGATGGTTAAATAGTATTTTAAAATATAAAGATTTAAATCTTCCTGACCCATATAAGGACGCAAATTTCATAAAATGTATTACAAATAATAATAAAATAACTGATGATAATATGAATGTTAGCCGCAAATATTTATATCGTCCAAATATTAATGCGTATATATCTCAAAAAAATATAAAACTTTAATTAAAACAACAATTACTTAAACAAAAAATTAAATGTAATTATTAATAAATAAGTGTAAATGGCAATAATAGATGAATTTAAATCAGAAAAAAATAGGGATTTAATAATTCACGCATCAAATAAAATGTTATTTGACAAATATAAATTATCTTTAAGAGTAGAAATATTAACAAATATAATAAATACAATAATATCATCTATGAGTAAAGATGCGATATTAATGAACAATACAGTAAAACTTATGGAATTAAATACAATAACTTTGGCTAAAATGAAAGATTATATAATAAAAAATATTGATAATATAAATGCCACAAATGTAATAGATAATAATGAAAATAATACTATTAATGAAGCAAATACTACCGAATTTAATAATGAAAATTATGATAATAAAACAGATATTTTAACAAATGAAGAATTATTAATTAGAGTAAAAGAATATGAACATAAAAGAGAAATATCAAAAACAATATTTGAAAATAATATAGATACAGCTTTGCTATCAACTAATAATAATAATACTAATAATACTAATAATAATTTAATTTCAGAAATTATGGAAAAAGTTTTAACATCTCTTAATACAAATACAAACACAAATATTAATAAAAAAACATTAATTATAAATAGTTTTAACAGAGATTGGATAAATAATCCTAATCGTAATAAACTAACAATTTCAGTTAATATAGACTTGGCAAATAATATTATTGAACCATTAAAGATTTTATTTCCAAAATATGTGAAAGAATTAACACCATATATAATATTAGTTATTACAGATAATCACAAAACATTTAAATATACATTTTTGTATAGTAAATCATCGGGTAAATGGGATATTTGGAAATTAATAAATAAAGGTGATAATATTAATAATAATATTAATTTAGTAAATAAAAACTGGAAAATTAATTTTTTAGATTATCATAATAATGAGCTTAATTTGGGGAAAGATGATATTAAAATAAATAATATTAATGATTATAATAATGGTACATATGATAATACTAATTTATATATTGAAACAAATATAGAAAGTCTTTTAATACCATCTAATCATATAATTGATAATCATATAAAAGATACTAATAAATTAAATTTATATGAACTAAATATTGATTATTCCAATTTATTAGAATATGATGAATATAAATTGAATGTTATATCTAAATATGATTATATGCAAATGAAAACTATTAATAATGAATATATTAATATTAAAGTTGTTGATATTAATAATGATATGGGAAAAATAATAATTTTAAATGAAAATAATTTAACAAAAGATATATTTATTAATTCATCCTTATTAAATTATGGGGCTCAATATTCAATTATTTTAACATATTACCCTAAGAGAATTTGAACATAATAAAATATTACATATATTACATAACTAATATTAATAACGCCGAAAATATAAAAATAAGCATGGTTATAATATCCAGCCTATAGCGTAATTTCATTTTTTCTTTTTCTGATATTATTAAATATGAAGTTGTAGTAATTTTTTCAGGGTTTTGATATATATATTTACTTTTTTCTGCTATTTCATATATATATTTATATACATATGTATAATTAAGAAGATTGTCAATATTTATACTATCTATATCATTGTTATTAACAATAATTAATATTAAACCAATAAGTAAACAAAACATAATAATATGTAAAACAATATTTGAAGAATTAATATGTAAATTCAAATAATTAACAATAATTCGCAATTTATAAGAATCATAATTAATTATTATAACACTTAATATTATTAGTAATATATATATAACTGAATAAACAACTATACCTCTATATATTGTTCCAATTACATTATAATCAATTAAAAACTCAATTAAAACCATTGTAAATATTCGTATAAGTAATATAATACCTATAAAAATAATTTTATCTTGAAATGTTATTTTTAAAATTTCATTTGGATCTAATTCACCATCTTTAAACCGCTCATATAATTTATTTTCTTGTTTTAAAGTATCTATTGTAAAACCTTTTGCTTTGTTTTTTTGTGTCTCTTTTATATAATCATTCCATATATTTTTATAAATAGAAGTTATACTATTTCCTACCACATTAAGTTGTTTATTATTATTATTTTTATTTTCAAATGGATCTTCTGTATCTTCTATTCCCTCATTTGTCTTAATACTTATGATAAGATTTTCAATAAATTTATTTAATTTAAATAAATCCTTATATTTATCTTCATAATATTTATTACTTTTTTTCTCTCCTCCTGTTAATTTGTATCTACCGCCGTCTGATGGTCTTCTTCCATATCCTCTGTCTCTGTCTCTGTATCTATTGTCATCATCATCCTCATTTCTTCTATTATTATTTTTTGTATTTTCTATATTTTTCTTATCTTCAATATTTTTTGCCAAAAGTTTTGTTATTTCCGTCTCTTCATTTATAATTAATTCTAATATAGATATATTAGATATATAATCTTTTTCCTTTGTATTATCTTTCCCTTTTTTATAATCTGGAAATATTTTTCGTATAGCTGTTAATTCTTTATTATATTCAAGCTTATTTAAATTTACTAAATAATTAAGAAGATCATTTAATTTATTTAATTGCCTATATAATAATTCTTTCATTTCTCCTAATAATTTTTTTCTTGATTCTAAATCAATACGTTCATTACTAATATCTTTTAGTTTAGCATTTACATCATTAACCTGTGTATTATTAATATTTATAGTTTCATAATAAATTTCATTTTTAAATTTATCTATAACTTCATTATATTCTGTATTACTATTTTTTTTATTTTTTTCTTGATTTGGATTTTTTAAATTTTCCTCATATTCTGATAATTCTTTAATAATTTGTAATGATTCTAATTTAATAAAATTACATAAATCTTTGTATATTTTTTTATTTTTTTCATGTAACATTTTAAGTTTTTTATTATCTTCATCAATATTATTTAAAACAACACTACTATCATCTTTCCCCCCTCTATCACGATTTTTTAATTCATTATTTTTTTTTAAATTATCTTCAGTTTTTTTTATATTTTCATCTATTTTAATTACGATTTCATTTTTATTACTAAAAATATCAATATAATAATTAAATATACATATATTTAAAAATATTTTTTTATATTTATCATCAACATTTTTTAATTTTATTAAACCACCTTGAAAATCTGTATTTCTTATTTCTTCATTTAATTCTTCTATTTCTTCATTTATTTTTTTTTTTTCTTTTTCTTCTTTTTTTTTTTTTTTTTTTTTTTTTTTTTTTTTTTTTTTTTTTTTTTTTTTTTT